>Ga0233432_10002948_pt1 | contig 15645 bp, 10 predicted proteins | sample SI_122_August201_6_FD_179870 | JGI IMG/M metagenome (GOLD analysis project Ga0233432, IMG submission 179870) | Seawater microbial communities from Saanich Inlet, British Columbia, Canada - SI_122_August2016_10_MG | ecosystem: Environmental > Aquatic > Marine > Inlet | place: Canada: British...
TTATTTTTTAAATCATTATCAATCAATAGTTTACATTTTACCCAGTGCCACCATAAGAATGCTAACATCCGCAGGATTCACCCCACTCACTCGACTAGCTTGGCCCAAATTCGAAGGTTTCAACTGATTCAATTTCAAAGCGCATTCCTTCTTCAGTCCCCTAACCGTCAAAAAATCGAACTCCCTAGGAACCAAGATTGATTCAACACTATTAAGCTTCTGTACCTGCTTCATCTCGCGCTTGAGATAACCATCATAACGAACTCGATAAAGAGCTTCCGTCAACACAGGCTCAGACAATCCCCCTATATTTTCAGGCAATTCCAATTCCCCATCGTTTCTCCTAACCAAGGTCGCCCAAGTCTGCTCTCCTCGCCTATTAGACTCCATCCACTTAACCGCTTCTTCAACACCACGCTTTTTATCCTCTATCTTCGCGATACGCGACTCAGACAGCAATCCGAACGATTTAGCGTACTCCAGCATTCGCAATTCCGCGCTACCGTGGTTGAACAACAAACGATACTCTGCCCGACTCGTAAACATCCGGTAAGGTTCTTGGGTGCCCTTCGTCACGAGATCGTCAATCAAGACTCCCGTATACCCATCATATCGCTTTAAAACAAACGGTTTGTCACCGCGAACCTTCAGAGCGGCATTCACACCGGCCATCATTCCCTGGCACCCCGCCTCCTCATATCCCGAAGTTCCATTAATCTGACCTGCGAAAAAGAGATTCTCGACCTTCTTCGACTCCAGATTCGGGTATATTTGAGTTGGCGGCGCGAAATCGTACTCAACCGCATAAGCCGGTCGTAGTAAATGGGCTTTTTCCAATCCAGGAATCGAAGCGATCATTTCCAGCTGGGTTTCGAACGGCAAACTCGTCGAAAGTCCATTGATGTAGTATTCGTTGGTATTTCGACCCTCAGGCTCGATAAAGAGCATATGACGCGGTCGGCCCTCGAATCTTACGAACTTATCTTCGATACTCGGGCAATAACGCGGCCCGGTTCCTTCAATCTCTCCGCCATACATTGCCGACAAGTGAAGGTTGCGCGTTACAATATCAGCCGTTTCTTGCGTCGTATACGTTATCCAGCATGAAACTTGATCCGATCCCGGGCGCCAACCCGCGAGCGTTTCATCGAATTGTTCCACGTGGAACAATTCCGAATCTTGTCGCGTATCGTAGAATCCGAACAGAGTCGGATCCGAATCGCCACGTTGTTCTTCCAATTTCGAAAAATCAATCGATCGGCCGAGTAAACGCGGTGGCGTACCTGTTTTCAGCCGTTCAAGCTCAATACCAGCTTCCAAGAAGCTGTGAGAAAGCGTCTTGGCCGAATAATCGCCCATACGGCCACCTTCGTTCTTATTCTTACCAATATGCATCAAACCACGCAGAAAGGTTCCTGTTGTGATAATCACCGATTTTCCGAAGAACTCTACATCGATATTCGTGCGGCAACCAACCACAGCGTCTCTCTTATAGATCAATCCTGTAACCGTCGCCTGAAATACATCCAAATTCTCCTGATGCTCCAACACGTGCTTCATCCGAAGCGCATATACCTTCTTATCACACTGAGCACGAGGGGAGTGGACCGCAGCGCCTTTCGACGCATTGAGCAAACGGAACTGAATTGCCGAAACATCGGCGTTCACAGCCATTTCTCCACCTAACGCATCGATTTCCCTAACGATATGCCCCTTGGCAACTCCACCAATAGCCGGATTACAGCTCATCGATGCGATCGTATCGATATTGCCGCTTAAGATAAGCGTGCGAGCTCCCATTCTGGCTGCAGCTAAAGCAGCCTCGCAACCAGCATGTCCTGCACCGCACACAATTACATCATAGGGCTCTCGAGTATTCATCGCCGCAGATACATACGCTAAGGGTAGGGGACCTCAAGCGCGAAAGCCTTGCGAGGTAACGTCCCTATAAGGTCATCATCACTTCCAAAGCGCTTCGGCTACGCTTCAAAAATGTAAACAAATTGTAAAGCGATTTTTAAGCCCTGATATAGAGCTACTTACCGATGCAAAACGAGGAAAATAATACGTCTAGCATCGCCTCATTGTCTATCCTCCCCAGAATCGCTCCAATAGCATCCAAAGCTCCTCGCATGTCACTAGCGATCAATTCAACCGCATCATCTGTTTCGAATTTTGCAAGAGCTCCCGACAAGCAATCCTTCAATTCAGCCAAAGCAGCATTATGGCGAGCATTGACCAATATCAGATCATCCTCATCGCTCGAAAAATGAGAGTCGATCAAAGCGATCAACGCCGATTTCAACTCATCCAAACCTTCGCCGGTCAAAGCCGAAAAAGCCACCTCTCGATAAACATCGATCGTATACACGGCTGACAGAGCATTTCCCAAATCAACTTTATTTCGAATAACGATGCAATTAGATGAATTGAGGCGTTGAGCAATCGACTCCGGCAATTTAGGGGAGGGGAGGGCGCTATCTTCAACCAAAAGAAATATATCCGCTTCTTCAGCGAGTTCGATCGTTCGACGAATACCTTCGCGCTCGATTCCACTTTTCGCTTCTCGAAGCCCTGCCGTATCCAATAATTGTATACTATGAGATCCTAGAATAATCCGCTCTCTTAAAAAATCACGCGTCGTCCCAGGTTCCTCGCTTACAATCGCGCGCTCGAAACCCAAAAGCTGGTTCAAGAGAGAACTCTTACCTGCATTCGGTTCGCCCAAGATAAGCGTCTTCACGCCGTCTCTCAAAAATGCAGCATACTTGCTACTATCGATCAATCGGGAGCAGAACTGTATGAGTTCCTGGATACCATTCACATGTGCCTTTTTTTGTTCTGGCGGCAGGTCTTCCTCTGGAAAATCGATATAGGCTTCAATCGCCGCAATGCTTCTTAGTAGCTTATCTTTAAGCTCCCCTAATTGCCTGCCGAATGCTCCTCTTAGTTGATTATTAGCGGCTTGGATCGCTTTATCGCTTCGGGCCTGAATCAGTTCCATGACCGCCTCGGCCTGCGTCAAATCCATACGTCCATTCAAAAACGCGCGTCTCGAAAATTCACCTGGCTCCGCTTGTCTACATCCACGAGCCAATAGATCCTCCAAAATCTTCCCCGCAATCAAAGGATTGCCGTGACACATAATTTCAAGCGTATCCTCGCCTGTGAACGATTTCGGTTCTCGGTAGAGACAATAAACGACATCATCTAAAAGATCGCCTTCAATCGAACGGTACGATCCGTGGTAGGACTGCCGAGGTAGGGCAGGGCGCTTGCGCCGAAATATTGAATCGCAAAGCTCACCGCATTGCGAACCGCTCGCTCGGAGCATAGCAATCGCGCTTTCACCTTTGGGTGTTGAAACTGCAGCTATCGTATCAATATTTTCCATACAATTAATTCAGAATGTCGCAAACCAGAAAGGCATCCCTGACCAAACAATCTAAATCTTTGGAAGAAGAAGCCTATCACCGCAAGCCCGTAACGACACGCCCTCCGCGAACCAACGATTTTACCAATAAAAAAGAACCGCAGCAGCGGTCCTTTGAAATTGATCTCTTTTAGCCTAATTATTCAGCCTTAGCCTCTTCAAGTTCTTTTGCTTCAACCGGAACCGGATTCACCACTTCGATGACTCCTTTCGCAATGCGCTCGGCTATCTCAGGGTTTTCCGATAAGAACGTCTTAGCCGCTTCGCGACCTTGTCCCACCAATTCGCCCTCGTAGGAAATCCAGGCTCCCTTCTTTTCCAAAATCTTATGCTCAACCCCAAGATCCACGATCGAACCCATCCGGGAAATACCTTCGTTATACATTATATCGAACTCACAAGACGTAAACGGAGGAGCCACCTTATTTTTTACCACCTTCACGCGCGTCCGGTTTCCAGTGACCACTCCAGCAGTGTCCTTTATCTGGCCAATCCGACGAATATCTAACCGAATCGAGGCAAAAAATTTCAATGCACGTCCGCCAGGAGTCGTTTCCGGGCTGCCGAACATAACGCCAATTTTTTCCCGTATCTGGTTGGTGAACAAGCAAATACAACCCGTTTTGCTCACAACGGCAGTCAGGCGTCGCATCGCCTGACTCATCATACGAGCTTGCGAGCCTACCGTCGCATCGCCCATCTGACCATCAAGCTCCGCCCGCGACACCAAAGCGGCAACCGAATCGATGACGATCACATCGATCGCGTTGGATCGGATCAGAGCTTCAGTAATATTGAGGGCGTCTTCACCGCTGTCCGGTTGAGAAACGAGCAACTCATCCACGTTCACTCCCAATACGCGGGCGTACTTTGGATCGAGCGCGTGCTCCACGTCTATAAAAGCCGCGATTCCGCCCCGACGCTGGGCTTCCGCGATCACATTCAAACACAGGGTCGTTTTACCCGAAGATTCCGGACCGTAGATTTCGCAAATTCGTCCTTTCGGCAAACCACCTACTCCCAGAGCCAGGTCGACGGAAAGCGAGCCTGTTGAAATCGTCTCCACCTTCATGTGTGTCGTGCTGCCCAAGCGCATGATCGATCCTTCGCCAAATTGCTTGGTGATCGCGGACATCGCCATATCCACGTTCTTTTCTTTGTTTTCGTTTGAAGGGAGAGGGTTGTGTTTACCTTTTGCCATTAGTCTTTGAAATGAGAGTTTAAGTGTTTCGAGTGATTCGGACCCCAATCTGATACCGAGCTTTTGCGGGCGCAAGAATAAGCTCCCAATGATTCACCATAATACGACTCGCATCAGACATTGGCTGTCCTATGGTAGAATTCGGACAGAATTTCTTCGAAAATCTCTGCTAGACTCCCTTCCAAACACCTTCAAAGCGAAAAATTCTTGCAAGACTATAGTTCCAGCGGTTGAACTTGATGGCTCTATACCTTAAATTGGGCTTAGAATCAGCAAAGACGAAAACACTATGAAAATTAAAGCATACTTGAAACCACAGTGCGGTTGGAGCATGGGCGTTCGCTCGATCATGTCCAAATACGATCTCGAGTATGAAGATATCGACATCATCAACAGTCAGGAAAACTACGCTGAGATGGTCACGAAATCAGGTCAGCCACTCTCTCCATGCGTAGAGATTGACGGCATTATGCTGGCGGATGTCAGCGGCGAAGAAGTCGAAGCGTACATGTTGCAAAACAAGCTCGTCGGTAACTCTTCAAAGGAAGCCCTGTCCCCAACGGACCGAGGCTGCTCCGACGAAGAACACGAACGTATGCGAGAAGGGCAATCCCAACCCGTTCGCTTCTTCTAACTAACCAGCATTCCGAGCATCAACGTTCGTCGAAAGGCCGGAATTGAAAATCCGGCCTTCGTGATCTTTTGGCGACGCCAGAGCACAACTACCAGCAACCACTTTACGATCTATGAATTCCATTATTCAATCTCCTCTCTATAAGAAGGAATACGAGCATGACGCGTGCGGCGTCGGCTTCCTGGCCAATATCAATGGCGTCAAGTCACACGACTTGCTGAAAAAGGCAATCCAAGCTTTGAAGAGCCTCGCCCACCGTGGAGCAGTCGATGCCGATGCAATTACGGGAGACGGCGCTGGCGTTCTCACGCAAATTCCTTATCCTCTCTTTCGCGAATTTCTCGAAGAAAGAGGCAAGCAGCTTTACAGCGACGATGATCTCGGAGTCGGTGTCATCTTCCTTCCGAAAGATGACGAATATGCACAAGCTCGCGCCAAGAAAGTTGTCGAAGCCGCAATCAAGGGCGAAAACCTTAGTGTCCTTGACTGGCGCGATGTTCCAGTAGACGACAGCTGCCTTGGCCAAAAAGCCAAAGAAACACAACCGCGCATCGTTCAAGTTTTAATCGCCAAAACCGGCGACCTCGATACAGCCGCATACGAACGTAAGCTTTTCCTCGCTCAAAAAGTGGCCGAGCGACAAGCGACAGAGGACAAGATCGAAGAGTTCTACATCTGCTCTTTCTCGAATCGTACCATAATTTACAAGGGTATGCTCAATTCGCCTCAGATGCGGCCCTACTTCAAGGACCTGAAGAACAAGAAATACGAAACCGCATTCGCGATCTTCCATCAACGGTACTCCACCAACACCTTCCCATTCTGGCACCTCGCTCAGCCGTTCCGCATGTTGGCCCACAACGGCGAAATCAACACCATTCGCGGCAACCGCAATTTGATGCGTGCTCGCGAACGTTCCAACGTCCACGGCGTTTGGGGCGATCGCTTCTCCGACCTTCGTCCAATCATTCAGCCAGATCTCTCTGATTCGGCCAGTTTCGACAACGCCCTCCAGCTCATCACCCTCGGCGGACGCAGTGCTTTGCATTCGGCAATGATGATGATGCCCCCAGCTTGGGAAAACAACGAGCAGCTCAGCAAAGAATTGCGTGGCTTCTACGAATATCACGCTTGCATGCTCGAACCTTGGGACGGCCCCGCTGCGATTGCATTTACCGACGGACGATACGTCGCCGCATCGCTCGACCGAAATGGCCTTCGCCCTGCTCGCTACAAAATCTACGACGATGGCACCATTCTGCTCGCTTCCGAACTTGGCCTAATAGACGAAACCGATCTCAAGACAGTGCGTTCCGGCCGCCTAGGACCGGGCAAGATGATAGCGATCGATCTCGAAGAAAAACGCTTTCTCGACAACGATGAGATCAAAGCAGCCATCGGCAACGAATCAAAGTTCCAAAAATGGTGTGCTGATCACCTGACCGACATTCAGGAACTCTCGAAAAGCGCGACTAGCGAACCAGCTAAGTCTGAAGACGAAGACATGCAGCAACAGCTTGCCTTCGGATACGACAAAGACGAATTCAATGCCGTACTCAAGCCCATGGCCCAAACCGGCATGGAAGCAAGCGGATCTATGGGCGACGATACGCCTCTGGCGTTTATTAGCCACCGCCCACGTTTGCTCTATACATACTTCAAGCAACTCTTCGCCCAAGTAACGAACCCGCCAATCGACTCCATTCGTGAGCGTTCGGTCATGTCCGTCAACATGTTCCTAGGCGGAAGGCTAGGACTTTTCGAAGAATTGCCGCAAAGCGCCGGATTAGTGAAATCCGAATCGCCGCTTCTCTTTAACAACGAAGTCGATTCTCTCTTCGACGTCGACCATCTCAAAAATCGAGTCGTTCGCCTCGATGTCACTTACGACGCGTCAGCTGGAGCCTCCGGTTTGCAAAACGCAGTCGAAGAGCTTAAAAATCGCGCTACATCGACTGTCGACAGTAAATCCGCCAAAGTGCTTATCCTTACCGACCGAGCTGTCAGTAAAGACCGCGTCGCTATTCCGATGCTTCTCGCAGTAGGTGCCATTCACCAAATTTTGGTCAAAGCCGGACTTCGCATGAAATGCGACCTCGTAGCCGAAACCGGTGAAGCTCGGGACGTCCACCAATTCGCTTGCCTGCTCGGATTCGGCGCTAACGCCGTTAACCCGTATATTGCCTTAGCGGTGATGAAGAATTTCGCCGATAGCGGCGAACTCGAAGGAATCGACGCCAACAAAGCATACGCCAACTACCGCGGAGCCATCGAAAAAGGTCTTCTCAAGATTATGGCGAAAATGGGCATCAGCACGCTTTTCAGCTACTGCCGTGCTCAGATATTCGAAGCGATCGGACTTTCTCAATCGCTCGTCGACGAATGTTTCTTCGGAACGCCTACGCCAATCGGCGGAATCGGTTACAAAGAAATCGGTGACGACCTCATGGCCCGCCATCAATTAGCTTACGGCGAGGAAGAACCAGGCTTCACAAGCGCGGGCTATTTCAAAGTCGTTCGCAAAGGCGGCGAATTCCATGCATGGAATCCCAAGGTTGTCGGTGGCATGCATCGCTTCCTCAAAAAAGGCCAACCCGAAGATTTCGCCAAATATAAAAACGAGGCTGACAATCATCAGCCCTACGCGATCAAGGATTTGCTCAAGATCAAGCTGCCCGAAGAAGATGGCGTTAAGATCGAACAGGTTGAGCCAATCGAAGATATTCGTCGACGCTTCACAACCGCAGCGATGTCACTCGGAGCGCTTTCGCCCGAATGCCACGAAACGCTTGCAATCGCCATGAACCGGATAGGCGGTAAGTCTAACTCCGGCGAAGGTGGAGAAGACCCGCGTCGCTATTCGTTGTTCGACAACGGCGACAATGCTTCCTCGGCAATCAAGCAGGTCGCATCCGGTCGTTTCGGCGTAACCGCCGAATACCTTTCCACTGCAAAGGAAATCGAAATCAAAATGGCTCAAGGAGCGAAACCAGGTGAGGGTGGTCAACTACCCGGACACAAGGTTTCGCCAATGATCGCTCGTCTACGATTCAGCGTTCCTGGAGTCACGCTTATTTCGCCTCCGCCTCACCATGATATCTACTCGATCGAAGATTTGGCTCAGCTGATCTTCGATCTAAAGGAAGTTAATCCACGGGCCAAGGTTTGCGTGAAACTCGTCTCTAGCTCTGGAGTTGGAACCGTTGCTGCCGGAGTCGCCAAAGCCTACGCCGATGTCATTCTAATCTCAGGACACGATGGAGGAACGGGGGCATCGCCGCTCTCTTCCATCAAGCATGCCGGATCCTCATGGGAGATCGGCCTCGCTGAAACGCATCAGGTCCTTATGATGAACGGTCTCCGAAATCGTGTTACGCTTCGCACTGATGGTGGCATGAAGACTGGTCGCGATATCATTATCGCCGCTATTCTCGGTGCTGAAGAATACAATTTCGGAACTGCTGCCATGATCGCCGCTAGTTGCGCGATGTTTCGTGTTTGTCATTTGAATACATGCCCAGTTGGCGTCGCAACCCAAAGAGAAGATCTTCGCGCCAAGTACAAAGGTACTCCTGAAAATGTAATCAACTACTTCAACGCCGTTGCTGAAGATGTACGAGCGTACATGACTAAGCTTGGATTTCGCAAATTGGACGACCTTATCGGCCGCGTCGATTTGCTAGAACAGATAGACGACCCGGAAAATCCTAAGACCCGCATGGTAAACCTGAGCGGACTGCTACACGATCCGGATCCAAGCGGAGAATCTCCTCGTATCCACACGCGTCCGCGCAACGAACGCCTAGGATTCGAAGGATGCATCGACCAAACCATTATTCAAGAATCCAAGGATGTCATATCCGGACGCATCGCGTCATTTCGAGGCAAATACAAAGTCGGTAACACCGACCGCTGCCTAGGAACTCATTTGTCAGGAGAAGTCGCATACATTCGCGGTAGTAATCACCTGCCTCCCGCATCGATTGATCTCAAGTTCATTGGTACCGCTGGACAGAGCTTCGGCACATTCCTTTCGCCTGGCATCCGAATGCAGCTTTTCGGCGAAGCCAATGATTACGTCGGCAAGGGAATGAGCGGCGGAGAAATCATCGTTCGTCCGAAGGAAGAAGAAACGTTCGTTTGGAAAGACAATATTATCGTTGGAAACACCTGTCTCTACGGATCTACCGGCGGACACCTTTTCGCTGCCGGAATTGCAGGAGAACGTTTCGGTGTTCGAAATAGCGGAGCAGTAGCGGTTGTGGAAGGTCTGGGCGACCATGCCTGCGAATACATGACAGGCGGTTTGATCATATCGCTCGGCAAGGCTGGTTCGAACTTCGGCGCTGGAATGAGCGGCGGACTCGCATTCATCTACGACGAAGACAACTCCTTCGAAAATCAATTCAACCCGGAACTAATCAGTATCGAGCGTCTTGGTGAAAATGCCGAAATTGATGCATTGAAAAAAGTAGTTGAAGCTCATGCTACCGCGACTCAAAGCCCGTATGCCAAAGCGCTTCTCGAAAACTGGGAAGATATTATTAGCAAATTCTGGAAAGCGGTACCACATCCATCCACACCCGAGACGCCTAAGAATGTCCTAAAGCTAGAAACGCTTAATATTCCAGTCTACGCCTAAATAACTTGGCATGATCTTTAGCAAAGTGCCTTTCCAGTGATGGGAAGGCGTTTTTTTGGCCCGCTGCCAAGCTAGATCAATCGCCGCGTTTTCGTTCGTTCTTTTTTAAAAACTCCTTCAACCGCTTTGCCGTAGCAGCCCCAATACCTTCAATCGTTATTAGATCATCGAGACTGGCTTTTCTAAGTTTCTCGATACTTTTGAATCGCTCCATTAAAAGGAGTCGTTTCTTCGGTCCCAATCCGGAGAAGTCATCCAATAAACTCTCGCGAATCTTTCGACTCCGCAAATCTGCGCTAAAGGTATTTGCGAATCTATGCGACTCGTCGCGCATTCTCTGCAAGAGCTGCAAGCCTTCGTTCCTCAAGGGTAATCGCAATGGAACACGCTCATCTGAGAAGATAATCGTCTCATGCTTTTTTGCTAGACCAATAATCGCTGGTGGATCCAAATCCTGGAGAAGAAATGATTTAATTGCCGCACTAACCTGACCGCGACCGCCATCGATCACGACAAGATGCGGAAACGCTTTCCCTTCGTCAGCCAAACGCCGATAGCGTCGCCCTACAACTTCTTCCATAGAGCGGTAATCGTCGTTTCCTTCGAAACGCTTAATTTTGTAGCGTCGATACTGCTGTTTATTAGGGCGGCCACTTTCAAAACGTACCATTGATGCCACTACAAACGTACCGGAAATGTGAGAGATATCGAAACATTCCATACGCGTCGGAAGAGCTTCTAGTTGCAGCTCTTTCTGCAAACTCTTCAACGCATCCAAAGTATCCGCTTTAACCGGAACGTCTCGTTCGAATTTTCGCGTTTTCCTAAGAGATGCTTCCAGAGCGAAAACAATGTCTCTCAATTCTGCAGCTTTCTCAAAGAGCTTCTTATTAGAAGCGTTTACCATTTTTGCTTTCAGATCAATCAACCATTCGCGTGATTTTCCTTCGAGAAAGAAACAAGCCTCTTCGACTCTAGCCATGTACTCATCGCGAGTTACAATATTATCAAATCCGTACAATTCCGCACGTACGTCTTCATAAAGTCGATACCTATCATTTTCTAAGGTCTTCGGATTCGAATCGCTAAGCAACACACCGAATTGCCTTCGCATTTCCGCCAAGGTTTTGCGGATATGCTGAGCATGTGGAAACGGTCCAAAATAGCGGGCCCCATCCTCCTTCTTAAATCGAGCAAGGGTAAACCGAGGTAGCACTCGCGTTCGATCTACTCGAACAAGAAGGAAACGCTTATCGTCCGTGAAGTCCGTATTATACTTAGGCCGCCATTTTTTAATAAGCTGGCCTTCGAGAATCAATGCTTCCGGTTCCGATTTGACTTCGATAATCTCGAAATCTCGGATCATTTCCACCAAAGCTCTAATCTTCAGCTGATGAGTAAACGCACGAGATGGTTGGAAATACGTCGAAACCCGCTTCTTCAGACTCTTCGCCTTTCCCACGTATATCACGGAGCCTAGACGGTCCTTCATGAGATACACCCCAGGAGTCTCAGGCAATCTGCGGACTTTTTTCTTCAAAATACTCGACGCGACCATTGGCTTTTTTGATAAACCTACCCTAGCTTTCCTTCAAGCCTAGATAGACTCTTACATTCATTCTCACAATATTTCAATGATCGCTCCAAAAAAATTCATGCTTATCACCTTGGGTGAAGAACTCCTCCTTGGACTTACCCGGAACGGACATCTTACCTATATTGGCGATCAGCTCCGGCAGCGGGGAGTGACTCTTCACAGCAACTACACCATTTCCGACGAGGGCGATGACATTCTCGATCAATTTCGATTTTGCTGGGACCGAGCGGATATCGTCATAACGACAGGTGGATTAGGACCAACTGTTGACGATCGGACAAAGGAAGCCGTAGCCGAGGCACTCGGAGAAACGCTTGTTTTCGATAAACGCGTTCTCGAAACCATAGAAGAACGGTTCGCTCGGCTTGGAAAAGCGATGAGCGCCAACAACCGCAAACAGGCTTTTCGACCGGAGAATGCAGAAGTCATACCCAATGACCGTGGAACGGCTCCAGGCCTTTGGCTCAACAAAGGAGAAAAGGTTCTTATTATGCTACCGGGACCCCCGAACGAGCTCGAACCGATGTTCGAGAATCAAGTATTACCTAAACTGGAAGCTCTCAAATACATCGAAGACCAGGAAAACTATCTTCAGTTACGAACAATCGGAGTAGGGGAGTCGCAATTGGAAACCGATTTTCAACCCCTATTCGATAATTACGAGAACCTGCAAATTGCCTATTGCGCCCATCAAGGCCAAGTCGATTTTCGAATTAGCTATCCAGGTACTGAGAATAGAATGGACCAGCTTCTTGAAATAGCCGAAATTTGCAAAAAGCAATTAGGTAATCAGTTTCTCTGCTTAGGTCACCATTCTGTATCCGAAGTCATTTCCAATATGCTTAAAGCTCGAGGAAAAACGCTTGCGCTCGCCGAAAGCTGTACAGGTGGTCTTATCTCGAATACATTTACCGATATCTCTGGGTCTTCCGAATTCTTTCTTGGTGGAATCGTAAGCTACAGCATAGACGCAAAACAAGATTTGCTCGATGTGCCCGAAGGAATGATACAGCAATATACGGAAGTAAGCCAGGAAGTTGCTGTTGCGATGGCTAGCGGAGCAGCAGAAAAATTCGAATCCGACTACGCCTTAAGTATAACCGGCTACGCGGGTCCTTCGGGTGGAACTGCAGAGAATCCAGTTGGAACGGTTTACATAGGACTCCATTCTCCGCGAGATATTTGGGCAAAACGCTTTCAATGGAAAGCTTCGAGAGCTTCAATAAAGGTTCGAGCTTTAAATGCTGCGTTGGACCTTCTCCGAAACGAACTTATTGCAGCGAATTCCGCTGACGACGGCGCGAACCAAGATTTACATAAAGAAGCCAACAATATTCTTAAATCCTTGAGCTAAGGATATCGAAGATAGCTCGAGGGAATTCCGCAAAGCCTAGTCGCCAAAGAGATTGCCAAAAGTTGGTCTTTTCTTTTTTCTACGGTCTCTTAACTTGACAATGGAAACGCAGAACGCAGCGAGAGACAGCCTAAACCGACCTCTACGAGATCTACGGATCTCGGTAACAGATCAATGTAATTTTCGCTGCGCATACTGCATGCCTAAGGAAATATTCGGACCTGACTATTCGTTCTTGGAAAAAGCCGAGGTCCTGACCAATACGGAAATTTTGGCTATAGCTCGTGCTTTCGCAAAACTAGGGATCGAAAAAATACGCCTTACAGGTGGCGAACCTTTGTTAAGAAAAGACCTGGTCCCACTAGTAAAAGAACTCAACGGGATCGATTCCATCAAGGATCTCTCCCTCACTACGAATGCTTCGCTCCTCCCCAGATACGCGCAGTCTCTCAAAGAAGCTGGACTTTCTCGCGTAAATATCAGTCTCGACAGTCTTGACGAAGAATCCTTCAAACAAATGAGCGGTGGTCGAGGTTCCGTTCAGGCTGTCCTCGACGGAATCGACGCAGCGGTCAACGCCGGTCTAGACCTCAAGGTAAACATGGTCGTTAAGAAAGGAGCGAACGAATCCGAAATTCTTCCCATGGTCCGCTACTTTCGTAAATGTGGCATAACGCTTCGTTTTATTGAATACATGGACGTAGGAAATTCCAATCAATGGAAACTGGACGAAGTTGTTCCCGCAAAAGAAATTTTGAATACAATTAATAGCGAATTCAAATTTGGGCCGATAGATCCAAATTATCGCGGCGAGGTAGCAAATCGATATCAGTTTAACGATATCCCGTTGGAATTCGGTATAATTAATTCAATTACAAAACCATTCTGCAGTAACTGCAATCGTGCGCGTCTCTCAGCCGATGGGAAACTCTACACATGTTTGTTCGCGACTAAGGGCCATGATCTTAAATCGCTAATAAGAAGCAACCCAAGCGAGGAATCGCTCACGCAAACTCTCTCTGATATTTGGTCGCGACGTACTGATCGCTATTCCGAAGAACGAATGCATTCCAATAAAAATCGAGAGAAAATCGAAATGTCATATATCGGTGGCTAACTCATCGGACCTATCCCTTTCCTGCTATACCAAAATAATTAAGAAGCCACACTTCTTTCCATACGCGATACCGGCCCTCCCAAGTTATTCGGCCCATTTCATCTTGTAGATGCGGCGGCACAAGAAACCCTGCTTCGATATTTATTCTCTCCAAAACACCTTGTTGACGATTGATATCGTCAACTGGATCAATTTCATACTCTTCGAGTTCCAGTTCTTGGATACGTTTTAGATGATGCTTTAAAAGCTTTTCTGGGCTTCTCGTCCAAGGTTTTCGGCTAACATTCCAATTCCCAGGATAAAAACCACCATAAGGTGTATTTAAATTATCAGTAATTAGCCGTTCGTTTTCAGACGTCTCCGATGTAAACGAAACGCAATGATTAATTGTGCCATTAGGCCGCGGCAAAAAGAGAATTTGAGTGCGAATCGAACCGTTCTCATTTTGATAAATTGAAGAGCGTAAAGTAATGCCTCCACCAAGTTCAGCAACAAGTGCTTGACGTTTATTGAAATTCTTTGCCTTAAGCCAATCGCGCAGTTCGATCATCTTTCGCTGAGCTGGCCATTCTTCGCCAGTGCTATTGTTTCGAAATCGGGGGAATAAAGCTAAAGCGCTTTGGCTCATTGCGTTAATTGCTAGCCACGTGTACAGCGTTTCTAAAAGAAGCCAGCAAAGAAAAAATATAATGGCTAAGGTCCAAAAGGGTCGAGCTGCCCAATCCATTTGATGAACGAAAAATGCGAGCCCTACGGAAACGCAAACCCAGCGAGCCCATCTGTTTAGAATTCTCACACCAATTGAATTCATCCGATTATTAGCGATTCCAATAATAATGGACAGCACGATTAACAGCGAGACAATCATCTCGATATCGAATTTTAAATACTCATTCATGAATTTGGAGAAAAATGGCAAAAGCCATGGCCGGCTAATTTTCAAGCGCGGCTCGGTTTGCAATTCGCAAAAACCCACATCCACAATAGATACGGGTATTGAATTTTTAAGTTCGCTTATGACTATTTAATCAAGTGTAGCGAACCGGCATGATCACACAGAGAAAGCTCTCTAGCGTCTTAAAGACGCCTGGGCTAACCTCATCCTTCAATTCAAAGAAGATCTCGTCCTTAGCCAACGCCTTAAGCGGATCCATCAGAAATGCTGGATTAAACGCTACTTGTAAATCCGGACCACTGTAATCGATAGCTAACGATTCGTGAGACTCTCCGAAATCCGGACTCGCTGCGCTAAGCTCCATCAAGTTGTTGCTAATCTGAATCTTAACGGAATTAGATTTATCCGTTGCCACCAAAGCCGCACGATGAATCGATTGAAGAAAAAGCTCTCGTTCGACCTTGATCCGTTGATGCGTTTCCTTGGGAATAACCTGTTGGTAATTCGGATAATTTCCTTCCACGACTTTTGAAACCAATTGAATATCTCCGACGAATCCATCGGTTTCGTCTTTCGTATGAATCTGAAAGGCAACGCGGCGATCGTTAAACGCGATCTTCAAACTTTCGCCCTTATCAAGCAAACGAGTCAATTCTGACACGGTTTTCGCCGGCAAAATCAAACTTCCGGATAAACCTTCGCCGACTTCCATTTCGTGATCGATCTTGGCGAGACGACGACCATCCGTTGCCACCAAACTAAGCTTGCCAGT
>Ga0233432_10002954_pt1 | contig 15629 bp, 20 predicted proteins | sample SI_122_August201_6_FD_179870 | JGI IMG/M metagenome (GOLD analysis project Ga0233432, IMG submission 179870) | Seawater microbial communities from Saanich Inlet, British Columbia, Canada - SI_122_August2016_10_MG | ecosystem: Environmental > Aquatic > Marine > Inlet | place: Canada: British...
GCTGTATGGGTCACGCAATACTGAAAGCGCAACACGATCAACGATCATATATCCGCGACGGAAGTCACCGATGAGAACAGATTTTGCGCCAGAAGCCGCATCTGCTACATCAGGGGCTTCCACATATGGGATACCGATGATTGTGTTTGGAGCGCCAGACTGACCAGAGAAACCAGTTTGGAAAATGTACTGACCCGCTGTATCTTTCAGCTTACGGATAATGCCCAAAGTTGCGCGGTTGAACATCATTGTAGCGTTAGCCGCATACTCTGATTTCAAACCGTGAACCAAGTCCATCAGGTTATCGGTAGAGATTGCCGCTGATGCTGCACCTGTGGCGGTGTGAGCAACGGTGTTCCCGTTTGTGATACCTGTTGGCTTGTTTGTGCCATTACCAGCAATGAACGCTGCGCCTTCGCCTTTAGCAAACTGCTCTGCGAACTCTTGGTTCATTTCGGCTTCCATGTCGAAAGCACTATCTTCAAGCAACATTGAAGAAATATCGACCAGAGCATAAAGCTCATGAGTAGCGATAGTGTTCAAGGTTGTTGAATAGCCAGTGGTTTCTGAGCGTGTGCCAGTTTCCGCTGTCCAAGCTGCCGCGAAATTTGCATCCTTTGTCGGGATTTCGATTTCTTTGGACGTTGTTGAGCGAACGCGAGCAACAGAACGAACTGGTGAGATTTCAGTAACGATCTTGATTAACTCAGCAACATATTCCTCTGGAGCCAAGTTGCCCGCTGTGGCGGCTGTTCCAACAGTCAGCGCTTTAACTTCGTCAGCGTCTAAGCCTTCGTTGCCTTTACGCATAAACTTGTCCCAAGCTTTTACAGCAAAATCAACGCTCTTGGTTTCAACGCCAGAATTTGGGCGCTTCAAAAGTGTTTCAATATCGTCAAGCTTCTCAGCGAAACTTTCGGATGCTTTTTCTTGCTGAACCAGCTTTTGGTTCACAGTTTCAAAGCGGTCAAGATCAGCTTCGATCTTTGACAATTTGGCTTCAACCAACGGATCGGCTTCACCCTTCTTTTCGATTTCTGCAAGGCGCTGATCGTTTGTTGCTTTAAATTCTTCAAAAGCACCGTTCAGCCCCTCCAGATAAGTTTTCAAGTCATCACTCATGATAACGTCCTTTCTGAATTTAGGATTTTAGGATTTTAGTAAGCTTTTCGACTTCGCTTACTACTTCAAGAGGCATTTCCTGAGTGCCAGCATCCCGCTGTTCAAGTGCCTTCGCTACAGCAGACGCCGCAACTTTCGCCTCGCTTCTGGAAAGATCCGCTGCATCCCGCAGGACTTCTTCCCATTCACGGACTGTTCTGTCGCTCTTTACCGCTGAAACCCTAGCTTTGGGGTTCATAGGAAAGGTCACGGCAGAAATCTCCATAAGGTCTACTGATTTCAAATAACGGCGCTTGCCCTTATCGTCATAATCGTAGCCCTTTGCGTCGACGCGGTAGCCAATAGACAAGCCATCAATCGCGCCCATTTTCATCAATTCATAAACTTCGCGGCCCCGCTGGGTTCCCATAGCCAAGCGGCCCTTTACCTTGAGCCCACGACGATCCTCTATGATCTCATCAAAGACCCCGATGGGTTCATCTGCGCGGTGCTGGTAAAGCATCTTTACAGCCTTAGCGCCTTTGCGCCCGATAGACTTAGCGAAAGCGCCCTCAACGACAACATCATTGCCAAGGTCTTTGTTTCCAAAGATTGAGCCGTATCCGCTGAACTCGCCTTTTTCTTCATCTTCCATCGCTTTAATGTCAAACCTGACGTCCAGCGTTTCATCTTTGAATTCAATATCGTCACTCATATCAATTTCCTTTGGGTCTTACTTGCCATGCATGGACAAGCAAACCGCTGTCCGTTGAGTTTAAACTTGTGAACGCAACTTACCATAGATAGATTTTCTTTTCCAGTATGCGGTCAAAAATCAATTTCACGCCTCAAACGTAAATCACCAAGCCTACGTTCCACCATTTCAATCAAACCATACTCATCAACTTCAAGGCCAACGCACTCAGCTTTCATTTCAAGATAATCTTCCTTTGTTATTTTTTCCTGAGAAACTATTTCAAAAATCCTATCCGCGCTTTGCGTCATCAACAATCTCCTGTATCATTTCAAGGAATAAAGGATTTACCTTGTCTGTTTGCCCAGAGGCCCACAACGCAAAGCTTTCCGCGAACCATTCAAAGGCGCTCGTTTCAGCATACCTACTAGCAAATTCTTTTGAACGTTTTTTCTTTAACCTATAAACTTTGAGCCAACGCTTTTTGAGTTCATCCTCAAATGGTCTGTCTGATGCGGAAACCCTGCCCCTTTCAGAAACGCGCCGCTTATAAGTTTGATGGATTTGGTGTCCAAACTCGTGATACATAGTTGATCTAAAATAATCCATGCCACCAGTTGAATACTTTTCAACAGTCCAAGGCTTTTTACCCTCGCCGCCGAGCTTGTAATCAGTTACCTCAGGAGTAGAGATAGAAGCATATTCACGCTTCAATTTCCAAAGTTCATCATTCGCGTCAGATAATTGGAAGCTAAGTGGCCCGCTGCCCCGATCACCAGTTTCAAGAATACTTTGCTCTAGCGAACGCACCCTAGCTTCTGCCTCTTGGATTTTACCTTTTAATTCTGCCCGCCTTGGGACAAGAGTTGCATCATTGGAGGTGTTTATGTCTCCACCCCACTTGTTGAAATAATCGGTATTGAAGCCCATAACGCCATCACCCATGTCCGCTATGGTATTGCCAGATTGTATTTTTTTATAACCCCTTACCCTTGGGATACCAAAAAGGTCTGCGAAATAATTAAGTTCCTGATTTACAATAGCGACTGCAGTAGCAGCTTCTTTTGTAAGTGAGGCCGCGCCTTGGATTGCTGCAAAATCATTTGCACTGCGACCTTGATAAATTGCACGCAAAGCTTGGTTTGGTTGCTCATCGGCTTCTTTTAACTGCTTTCTGAGGCTTGCTAGGCTTTCTTCTTTTGAAACCGTAGGAAAATCTTCGTTTCTTACCCCCTTAATTATCGGAAGCACCACCTCACGACCAACGGGTAAAGGCGCAAAAGGTTCAAATGGAGCGGGTGGGGGCGGTGGCGGTGGTGGTGAAGCAACGGGAACGTCATCGAAGATTGCGTCCTCATCGGTAAAGTAAACCGCAAGGCACCGGCAATTTATATTGTTTCCCGCCCCACCGCTCCCGTCATGAGGGTATTTCATCTCGACAGTTTGACCGTTGAACGGGACAAGAAACGGCTCATCAATCCCTACTTCTTGCCCATTAGCCGCCGCATGACCCGATCTGGTTCTAGCATCACTTACTGAAACCCACCGTTTTTTCTGTGAGGGAAGGTTAAGCTCCCTTGTGGCCGCGTCAGTCGCATATGAAGCCGCTGCGTGGGTTTCTGTCCGAGCTATGGTAGTGGCCCTTGCCCGCCCCATTGCCCCTCCTGTGTACTCTTTTATGAGCTTGGCGGTCGGGCCAACGCCCAAAGCTTCCTTGTCTGCAACTTCAATCGCCCGCCTGATTTTATTTTTTGTGGTTTGAGTGACCCCCACGACCTTACTTGCGCCTTCTTTAGCGTAGTATTGGAACACCAAAGCCTCAAATTGCGTTGCTCGCTTACGGTTTTCGACAACCCTTTGTGCAAATTTTTCTATGACAGCTGCGTAAGAAGCTCGAAAGACCGCGCCAACTTCAGCTTGCAAAGTGACGTTTGCGCTCTCTACGCTGGTTCCAGCCTCATACGCAGCGGCGGCTCTGTTTCCCGCTGTTCTAAAAAGACTTTCCATCTTTCTTGCCATTTGTTTTTCAAATTGAAGGCGAAGGCGGCTGACCTCCCTGATCTCCTTGGCGATGGAAACTCGGCTTGCGCCTGCTTTTATGTATACTGGAAACCCCATGCCCTGTTATAGCATTAAACTTTTTTTTGGTCTAACTGCATTTTTTTGTAAATATGGTATTTACATTTATCAAAAAGACAGGCATACAGAATGTATAGCAACTTTAAAACTAGGTAGATCAAATGGAAAATCAGATTAAAAAAGCTTTCTCAGATTTAGACACTCAAATGTTCGAGCGTCAACTAAAATGGGCCAAAGCACGCAAATCCGCAATCACAGAAATGTGGGCAAAAAAGACCAACACCAGCCGCATGAATTACGAAATTCTTTTCGAAATCGCAGGCGGGAAAACATGGTACAATCTTTTAGCTTATACAAATAAGATTGAAGAAGTCGTTCGCAAGAACATTGATAACCTGATTGCAAACCGCAACTACCGCATCATCAACGCCCTAAACAAAAAGGGCATCACTGAAATCCAAGACTTCGAACTTGTATCTTCTGGTGATGGATATGAGGGAACCTTCGTCATTGATGGGCACATTGTTTCGATAAATACCATCTTGGCAGGAGGGTATAACATCCAATGCCTTCACCAAAGAACGCTCATCAAGATTAAGTAGTCAATCGGGGGCTTCGGCCCCCAACAACGCTCATGGAGGGCAAAAAAATGTCAAACTCAAACTTCACTTACAACGATGGCGGGCGCTCCGCTTCTGGCCGAAAAGGTTCCGCTGCTGACTGTGGCGTCCGCGCTATGGCAATCGCCTTAGACCTCTCTTATGAGGAATGCTACCGCGAACTGGCGCAAGCCAATAAAGACGCTGGCGGCAAAAAGTCGGCTCGCAACGGATTGAAAAAGTCCGTTTATGAAAAAGTGCTGAATAAGCATGGTTGGTTTTGGAGGGCGGCTCCCAAGTTTGATGGCCGTAGGGCTAAAGCCAAGGACACAGAAGGTGTCTGCATCGCTCGCATGGCGGGTCACTACTGCGCTGTCATTGAGGGCATCCCTCACGATACTTTCGATAGCTCCGGAAAGATGGTCTACGGCATCTGGGTCCACGCGATCAATCACTGAAACCTCGGGGGCTTCGGCCCCCCACCTACATGGAGAAAAAATAATGGATTTTATCGTTAAAACTCAAACTCTGGAAAACTACGGCGCTCACGACACCGATGGGAAGTTTTCAAACGGGAACGCTTACTGGAAATTTAAAGGCGGCGACGACTACATCGTGAGTGATGTAAACCGCCCAGCCGATGCTATGGCCTATATAATGGCCGCTCACTCGTCAAACTGCATTTCCATGAAGGTTATCCCCACAGATGTGATGACCATTAACCAGTGGGAAGATGAGCTCGCGGAGCTTGATAAAGATTATGCGGTTATGCTTTTGGAGAAAGCAATCAAGGTTTCACCACTCAAGCAGTGAACCCTGAAAATACCGCAGATGGAGGGGCTTCGGCCCCTTTTTTGTCATTATGTAACTTTTTTGTAAATTAGGTATTTACATAAATAAAAAAAGAGAGCATACAGAATGTATAGCAAATGGAGGTAAACATGAATAAATTTTCGGTCACGTATCAAATCGGTGAAACAGATAACCCTGACACAATCTGCACACGTTTTTTACAAGCGGATGATGCTGAAATGGCTGTGGTTAAAGTTTTATCTGAAAAAACTGAGGGCGATTATCCCCTTTCATCAATAATCATGTTGAAAATTACAGACGTTCAACAGGTTCAATAATCAATCGGGGGCGAAAGCCCCCAACCAAATGGAGAAAAAAATGGCACGTAGAAGTTACAAAATTTTTGGGATCAAAGACGGTGGCCCAGAACAGTGGGTCGATACTGTAAGCAACGCAGCCGATGGGAAAGCAGTTCATAACGCAATGAAGGTTCAAGGTTACTTTGATTATATACGCTGCCGCGACTGCTTGGGTGGATTGCGTTTTGAATACAATTTGAAAACTGGAAGAAAGACAGCGTGAGGAGGCGTGATATGTCAGGAGCAACTGCAGCAGAGTTCAACAAGTGGGAAGCCCACGCTAAGACCGTCGATGACGATGCGCTGTCTTACATCATTAGCGATTGCCGCCAAGCCCAGAACGCGATGCGGGGGTGGAACCCTGAGCGGGAAAACTACTATGCCGATCAGGGCATGACCTACGCTATGGAGCGCCTACGCCGTGAAGGCAAACTGCGCCGCCGTTAATCAACAGGGGCTTCGGCCCCACAGCCATTGGAGGTAACATGGCACATTCTCTTAAATTTTTACTTTCCACCGAAGCTGCAGAAATGCGAATAAATCGCCTTGATGGTGTCTTGAGCTTTGAAAATAACAACAAATTTGTTGTTCACGTTGAGGTCTCCGCAATACTTGACGACGAAGCCCGCTTCTTGGAGTTTGACGCGCCGACCGAAGCCGATGCAATGAAAATTGGCAAGCGATGGCTGTCGCACCATGGGGCAACCACCTTCGCGGTTCGATTGATCAGAAACAATGGATTGCTTTCTAAAGCCTTCGGTATTTACGATGATTTCGAGCTTGGCCTCGTGGAAAACTATATCTAGGTTTTCTCTTTGGATTTAAGCGGGTGGCCTTCTGGCAAAAGATCAGTGTCGAACTTCCCCCGCTTGAACCTCCCCGTTCTTACAGCCCCCAAAAATACATTCACCCGCGCATATGCCCATTGGTCGGCAGAACTGACGCTAGGGCGCACCGAAGATGGGTTTGTGTTGTAAGCCCCTACGCCTCGACGAAACACCGCTTCCAGCATCCTCTGAGTGACCCTCTTGCCCTTTTTATCTCCATGCTTGTCGTTATGGTCTTTAACTTTTTCCGCTAAACCTTTTTTGACCGCTTCTGAAATTTTCGTTGGCGCTTTTTCCTCAAGCGGCAAATCTTCCATAAATGAAACCAACTCGTCAGCCTTATCACGCTCTTTATCTAGCTCCGTAACCTTACGTGCAGCCCAAGACTGCCCCTCGTCTCCACCCCAAAGCAACCAAGCCACCAATCCCGCACTTGGCCAACCAGCTTCGCCCCTACGGAAGCCTTCTGCCCTCTTGTCAACCTCATGTCTGGAAAAGTAACTGTGCATTCTGCGGACAGTTCTGGGGCTAAGGCGCTCTTTTGATTTAAGCTGGTTTGCCCTAGCAACCCCAACTTGGGTTCCACCGCGACCATACTCCTCGCGAAGCGCAAGACCGCGAGTTGCATTTGAAGCCATCGCGTCAGTTGGCGTTGTGTTTACATCACTTTCAGCCTTGTCATCTTCTTCATCATCATGGTGGGATTTTTCCTTTTCCCGATGACGCATATCATCTGGACTTACGTACCGATCAGGATAATTCCTTTTATCACCTATAAGATCCTCATATTCACCATGAGTATCGCACGGCATAAATACAAGGGTTCCGTCAACTGTATGCTGATGACTTCCAACGCAACCTATTTGTGCGGCGCGATCCGATGCTTCGGCTCTGGTCGTAAAAGTGTCCTTGGCTACTTCACTCTTTTTTTTTATTTCTTCTTCGCCGTAGGCTTCTTTACCTGCTTCTTCTGGGTCTTGCCCTTCGTCTGCCGCCACTTCTGGACCACCCAATGGGAAGAGGTTTGCGGCAATGAAGACTTCGTCACCTCCTGTGATGGGCTCAAGGCCCAATCTTTCACGCGCTTCATTACGTGAGATAATTCCATCTCTAACCGCCGAAGTAACATTTTCATAAACTCTACGCCTCCGCTCTGTCATGGCTGGGATGGCGTCAATATCATATGAAATCGATATAGCATCACCAAACGCTGGGGCCAGCCATTCGTTTAAATCGCTTTCAATCCTACGCGCCAAGGGAATAATGGTTTCTTCATAAAGAGCCAGCCTTGCCTCTTGAACATTCGCATAGGTTTGAGCGTCTGGGATACCAATCAACTGAGAAGGAACCCCAAAACAAAGCGCAATATCCTTTGCGGTCATGTTCGCTTGGTTCATAAAATCCATGTCCTTTGGCGACATGCCCATTTCTTTCCATTCAAAATCACCCTCAAGGAGCATGGGGCGACCCGCGTTGTTTACGCCCTTAAAGCGATTTGCCAAATCACTTTGTAGCTGCTCACGCTGGCTGTCTGTAAGTAAAAGCCTGTTTCCCGCATCGTCCGCTGGCTTGAAAACTATTGCCCCTGATGGTCTGGCACCATTTGCTAACAGCGCAATGTTGTGCTTGGAAACCATGTTGTTCTGGTCAATAGAAAGAGCCGCCGCCGCTAGGGGGGAAAGACCCTGATAATCGTCAAGAGGGTTCCAGAGTTTAAAATGCTTTACCTCTGCGGCTCCCGTTACTGGATCGGCGGGGTAGGTTTTCACTACCTCTTGCCCAAGCTTGTATTTGTAAGACTTTGGGATTGCCGTGCTACTTGGCTCAATTTCAATTCTATCTGGGCGCAGAATATGCAACTCTCTGGGAGCGCCGTTTACATCTGATTGAAGCGCATAAGAGTTCCCAGACAAAAGCAAGTAAGAATAAAGGCTTTGGAAATATTCAACGCCAGCTTGGAGAGGGTTTGGCCTTGCAAGAAGTGAAATCAAGGGGTGGGCTTCAAGCTTTATATCGCCCTGATATACGCAAAAAGGAATAGAAGCTGCGCCGTTAGCTATCTCATTCACGCAGCGATAAACGATTGCGTTTTCTTTATACCCCTCTTGAGCGAAGGTTTTAAAGTTATCTTTTTTCGTTCCGGTGTATGTGGGGCCACTGATATGAACCTGTGGCGCTTCCTTACGCTCAAAGGTTTGACCTCTGCCAAATGCAGCCGCAATATTGTCTAAGATGCCCATTAACTTATTCTCCAGACGGGTTGCCCTGTTGACCTGTTTAACTCAGTAAGCGCCCAAACCAAAGCGTCTAATCTATCGGGGGATTTCTTTGACTGCGGAGTGTAGCTAGTCATTTGATCTTCAAGCTCCCTAAATACACCACAATGCGAAACCTTACCCTGCTCATACAGCGCCGCAATAGGCTCTGCCCTTAATATCTTACCCCTCGACGCCCTGACGGGGGTATAGGGAACACTTCTATCTATAGTTCTTATCACTTTTTCAACCAAATCGCCACCGTTGTTTACTTCTGCAACTATTCTATCTGCCTTCCATTCATTGAAAGCAGACACCGCCGCTTGCGCCCAAGTGTCAGGTGAACCTCTCAGTGATCTGTCATCTAAAATATAGAACCTCTCGTCAACACCTCTGCCCGCAACAACGATGCCAGTTTCGTCACTGTTTTCATTTCCAGTTACCGCAGGATCAATAGCAACAACTATTCTTTTCATCTGGGGAGCATTTTGCTCATCAAGGTTAGCTTGCTCAATAATCCTATGGTTCCAGAGCGCACCCTCAATATCATCTAAAACCTCAGCATATAATTCTTGTCGACCTAATCTGGTTCCCTCATACTTTTCTTTAAGTTGCTCAAGAGCCGCCGCCGCTAGATTTTCTTGGTTTTCAAATGTTGAACCCCTCGTTACAGCCGTTCCCTTTCTTTTCAGCAAATTTTTGATGATCTGGTTTGGCTTTGGCGTTGTTGTTATAACGCATTGAGGATTATCGCCAAGGCGCAATCCAAACATTAACTGATCAAAAGCTTCTGGGTAAACCCAAGCAGCTATCTCATCACACCAAGCGCGATGGAACTGAGGCCCACGTAATCGCTCAGGCTCTGCCGCAGAAAACCCTTGGATTATAGAACCATTAAAAAGTCTGATTTCTTGGGCGCTACTGTTGTAACCTTGACCCCTTCCAGCCAAAAGGCATTCTCTTGGAAGGAATGACAAAATTCCACTCTCACCCCCAAAGGCAACTCGCTTTAAATCACCAAACGTAGGAACTACCACCGCCACCCTTACATTGGGGTTTTTAAGCGCATATAACGCCGCGTCAGTGCCTCCTGTTCTTGTCTTGCCCCAACCGCGCCCCGCTAAGATTAACCAAACCGCCCAGTCTCCTTTTGGCGTAAGCTGACTGTCGCGAGCAGTATCAAGCCAATCACTGTATAGTGACGTTAGCCCCTTGTGACTTTGACGCGGCAAGCTCGTCCAGTTCTTCAATAATTCTTGAGAGACTTGCGGGGATGTGTTCATCAGTTGTTACTTTCGTTATCTCACCAGCTTCACCAAGCGCCAGCTTCCCCATCTTTTGGGCCTTCAAACCCGCTTCGGTTAAATCTTTCATTTCTGTGAGGGATAAAAATAATTCCTCAACGCCGTTTTCCTCTGCCTCAAGTGTGGTTCTGACCTTTCGACCTAAGGAACTCAGAACTCCTTGAGCGATAAATAAAGCTTTGCTGTCAAGCCTTTCACCTTGCTTTGCAAACCTCTCAGCCCTGACCCTATTTCGCTCAGAATTGAAAACAGCTTGCCACTGGTTCCTTTGCTGCTGCCAATCTTGGCTTACTGATTTGCGGTAAAGCGTTGCTCTTGAAACGTTGTGTGACTTACACAGTGCATCGACGGTTGGGTATGACCTGACCCCTTCGGCGTCCTCAATACCCTCAACATATTCAAGCCTTAGCTCCTCAAGTTTTTGATCCGTAATTTTTTCAGTCATATTGCTTACCGTTATCAGTTTTTCCCAATCACTGTCTCAATATAGCGATTATAGCAAAAAATACTAGCCTTTGGTCTTGGAGCTCATGTATGCTTGTTTCCATTTTATTTTGAGCGCCGCCTTTTCCTTACCCGCCCAAGGTCCACTTGTTTGAACTTTCTTGTAAACCTCTACAAATTTTGGAAACTTTTCGGAAAGGATTTCTTGTCCGCGATTGTGCAGTTCAATCGTTCTGTAGGTTTCACATCCACCCTTCGCATTAGTTGCGCTTGGGTTCACTCGGTAGTGATTAAATACAACATTCTGGAAGCCGCGAGTGAGCAGCTGCAAATTTACATAGAAATCTTCTGGCATCAGTTCGTACTGCTCCCCCCAATCTATTTTTGACGGGTCAAACCTCTCACCGTAAAACACATTGGTATACATTCTTGTGTTGAAGCTAAGTGGCTTAGGGTTCGGTGGCGTGTTGTGGGTTGAAAGGGAGCCGTGAATATATCCACCGTCTAGAACCTTACTGATTTGCTCGAACAAGGTTTGCCAGTTTTTTGGCTGCATCTTTTGAGCTTTAAGCTCCGCGTCCATCCTGACAAATTTTAAGTCATCGTCTAAAACCCAATGCCGCTTTCCCGCGTAATTCTGAGCAATAATTTTTCGAGTTAGGGCAATCCCTTTGGTTCCCGATGGCAAACACTGGACTTGGACGTCTGGGTGCTTTCGTTTAGCCTCATCAAACTCGTGCTCTTGAACCCAGAGGCAAATATCTTTCCAGTAATTTTTTGGTATTTCTTTATATGTAACTTGCCGATCTAATCTGCCTAGAGTTGGTATAGCAATTTGTATCATTAAGCGTTCAAACCCTTCAAATCTTCCCGTGTTTTAATAATATCAAGCTCCTCACTAGCGGTTCCGCACTTACCCATATGCTCCCGATAATAACACACCACTGAGACGCGCTCGTAAGGCCGTGTGGCGCGTATTTCAGTATTCGCATGCCATTCATGCACGTTGAAAAAACAGACGTCTGTGTTCCTTACATCGAACCCAAGTCGGTATCTAGGCAAGCAAGTAAAGCCACCGTCGAACTTTCCGGTCTGCAGCACAGCAATATTACCCAATCCACCTTTGTAATCCCCCGCGTCGCAATGGATAGCGGTGCGAAAATTTTTATTCACTGTAACGGTGGTGAAAACCGTATCACCAATCAGAAAGTCTTTATTGGTTTTATCTGCTTCTCCCTTTTGAGCCTCCCAACGCTCGGGACACGCTTCCCGAAACAGATCCGATATTTTCTTTATGTAAGGATATGCGCCTTGAAACTGGGAAAAGTTCTTTTCCGTCCACGCGGTTTGGCGGCAAAAAGGGTGGCGTAAGGTTCTATCAAAATAACCTACGATGCCTGAGTTTACATTTTTTGCACGTGTCTGCTTTGAGAGGGTGCCATCCTCCCGAACAACCTTAAATCTCTTTTGCTTCCCTTTAAGCTTTGTCATCTGAGAATGGTTGCGCAGCGTGGGATCATCCTTAATTTCAAACTCACCAGCGGCATCGCCCCTATTGTTCGTTTGCTGCGCCGCGCCTCTCAGGTTTTGATATGCAGCCTTACACAGAGAATTTGGGATGACGTTCTTTCTAAACATAAAAAGAGGATTGCCATCGGCGTCATAGGCGTCACAATCATAGTCAATGATATGATCTATCTCGCTGTCATCTATGAAGGTTCCCGCACGTTCAGCCCAATCCTCAAAAGAGCCGTGAGCTTTAGCTTCAAATGTTTTTATGGGCATCTTCCACAACCTTAAAAATCGTATCGCTCAAGTTTTCTGTACCGAAATGTTCTTGGAGCTTCTCAGACATTTCTCTAAAAACTGGCTCTGTTTCCGTATTCAGATATATTAGCACCATTTTGACATGAGCGGAATTTATTTCACCAAGCAAATTTTCTTCGCTCGCTTCACTTTCTTCATTTTCAAACTGATCATCATCATCTTCCCACTCTAAAAATTCATCTGAGAAGCCTGCAATATCTTCTAAGGAAAAAGACGTTGATGTTAAATCCGCATCAAGCTCCATCAGCCTTGAAAACTCTTGCTGCAAAAGATCTTTGTCCCATTCGGAATATTCTGCAGTTTTATTATCCGCTATGCGATAAGCCGCCTTTTGCGCGTCTGTAAGGCCCTCAGCAACAACAACCGGCGCAACCTGATAATTCAAAGAAATCGCCGCTGCCAGCCTTGTGTGGCCCGCTAAAACAACATTTTGCTCGTCTACAACAATGGGCTGCTTCCAACCGAACTCACGCAAACTTGCCGCAACCTTGTCGATGGCTTTTTCATTTTTCCTTGGGTTAAACTCATAAGGTTTAATTTCAGATAGATTTATTTCTTCAACTTTCATATTTCACCTAAGCCTTTGAACAGTAAACATTTGAAACCCAAGCGCCCTTGGTTTCCGGTCTATAATCAACGTTTGAAAAAACACTTTTCAAAAACGCTATCAATTTTTTGTATTTCTCTTTTGTCTTGATGTCATTCAAGTGCGCATGATGATACTCAAAAATTATCTCTCTTATATTTTTAAAATTTTCAGGCCTGATAGCTGTTAAAATCTCATACTCAGCACCCTCAACATCTACCTTCAAAACTGTCGGGTTCATTTCCTCAATAATTTTATTGATGTTCATGCAAGCGACAGGGGTTGAGTATCTGCCTCTTTTTTCAATTAGCGAATGCGTTCCTTTGTTTTGTTTTTTGTTTACTGAAAGAAAACGCTCTTTATCGTTATTTCCTACGACCGCGACATTGTAAGGCTTAACATTTTTAACATTGTTCATTTTCAGATTTTGATTAGCGATCTCAAAATTTGTTGGCTCTGGCTCAAATGAATAAACAAATTTGCATTTTTCGGAAGCTACCACAGAAAAAACACCTATGTTCATACCTAAATCAAGGCATACATCTTCAGATCGAAGGTTTAATTTTTTATATTCACTACCCGAAACTTCTTTAACAACAAAGCTGTCGAGCGTGTCAGCGCGAACCATGAAGCTTCTATCTTTGTAGGTGAATATTTCCCGCTGATAATTATCTTCCATTTAGAAATCCTTTTACATACTGACAAATTTGTACCTATTTTTTTACAGTATAGCAATGGAATAAAAAAACCCCCTCGTCGCAGTGCGTAACCTAGCCAGAGGGGGGAGAAGTCTGTGAAGCAGAGGGTCAGGCGTCTAAACCCCTGTGATTGGAGCGTACTTCTATCTTGAAATCATATCAAGACCATTCTTGTAAGCGTCAATATCAACCTGTGAAACTAACCCCTGATCAAGAAGCTGATTAGCACCCCCACCGATGATATAGTAGTCAGCAACGGGTTCACGAAGTTTTATCCTCTTTGCATTTATAGCAAGGGGTGCAAGTGAAAAATCAGAAAGATCGCTTGCCATTTCTGGTTCAGGTCTTTCAATTTCTTTGATCGCTGTCATAAAATTTTTGATCGTTGGCCAAGTTCTCGAAATATTATTTTTCCTGATATGTTGAGCCATATTTCCCAAAACAGATTTCAGATAATTTTCATTCATTTTAGAGGGGAGCTCACTATTTATATCCTCGACCATAAAAACCATTTCCTCACGCGCCTTGATCTTATCATAGGCTTTCGGAACTTCAAATCTAGCTAGAAAATCTTTAAGCCACATGGCAATAATATGCTTACGCCCTTCATAGTTCAGTGGGTTTTTCATTTTAACAATCCTCCATTTGCAACGCCCATGACCCCCGACATGATTTCATCCATCTGTTGCTGCGTCGAAAGATCCTCAAAACCTGACCTTTCCTCTAATTCGTCATCCCACCTACCTTGATTGAGCCAAGTGGCTGCATGGGGAATAAATTTTGGGTCTTTTAAGGTTTTCATGCAGTGATTTGCATAAGCTACAGCTTTCTCAATGATTAGATATTCGTCGCCTGTTTTCTTCACAGCCTTAACGAATGAAGCCTTAGCAGCACCCTTTCCGATTTTCCTTGGATAATATTCCCAAAAAAGATCAAAACCACCTTCTTCCAATATTTGATCATAAGATTGGTTATCATTACTGGTTAAAGTTACTTGGTTATGGGGGTTTCTTTCTGAAACTGGGGGGGGTGTCTCAGTGACACTGGGGGGGTGTTCCGCTGATACCCCCAACTCAAACCCTAGAATGTATCTATTTGAAGTGTCACTACCATTATTTCTCTGAGCTTTTTGCTTAGAAACAAGGCCCGCATCTTGTAAATATTGGGTGCAACGGATGACGGTTGAACGCGAAAGCTCTGTATCAGAGCAAATTTTACTTATGCTTGGAAAGCATCCGAAGTCTGGATTATGCCTGTCCGCTAAAGCCAGAAGGGTCAGCTTCTGCGTTGAAGTTAGGCCGCGTTGCTTCCACGCCCAGTTGATAGCTTCAAAACTCATTTTTTACCTCACTTTGTTTTGTTGCACTTGCCTTTTAAACTTAAATTGCTATAAACACAAATATGGGTTTACCTCCCCATAGTTGCTTTGGAGCCGATTGCAGTTAGTACCTGCTGTCGGCTTCATTTTTTTGGTATGAAGTCCTTTCTAAATAGGTTTCTATTTTGGACATTGTATTCCTTGAGGGCTGACCGCCACGCATGATCCTCGAAAGAGCCGCGTAAGTCATATCTATCTCCGAAGCCACAACCCTGAGCCTACGGTCAACAAGGGCACCCCTGATGCTCTCAAGCCTTTGCTGGTCGGCGTTAGTCATTTTTTTTCCTTTATCGCAAATTTATGCTTTACTTTTGCTCATATATAAAAGAAAGTAAAGCTCTAACTTGTAGAGGAAATGTAAAATGAAGATTACCAAGACGCCACCATTGTCATTTGTAAAAATTAGACTTTGCAATGAAATCATCAAAAGAGATGGCGAGCTTCGTCAGAAAGCTGACGTAGGCGAAATCACTCACGAACAATATTTACGCTCAACCTTTCCCGCCCAAACAATGTCGTTCATCGACGATGCGTTTGCTAAAGCAATCGATGACTGGAACGGCGAGAGGGATGGGTCATGAGAATTGATACTGGAACTCTCACATATATTTCTGAAATGCTCACCGATCATGCGGATGATCTTGAAACATTTTGGGATACGCTTGATGGCGAAACAGACGTTATGG
>Ga0233432_10002958_pt1 | contig 15614 bp, 27 predicted proteins | sample SI_122_August201_6_FD_179870 | JGI IMG/M metagenome (GOLD analysis project Ga0233432, IMG submission 179870) | Seawater microbial communities from Saanich Inlet, British Columbia, Canada - SI_122_August2016_10_MG | ecosystem: Environmental > Aquatic > Marine > Inlet | place: Canada: British...
CCTCGCATCGCTCTATACTAATAACTTTGTAAGGAAAGAATTCTTCGATCTCTGCTCTAATACGGTGAATGCACTCAAAGAGTTTATTCCAATCCATATCAGAAGCATCACGACCTTTTTTACGATTAGCTTTGTAGTAGGGGAAGTAGTCTCGTCTCCAAACGTTTGGGTTATCACAGCAGAGTACGATCTCGCCGTATTCTTTGTGAAACTTTTTACGATTGAAACGAACTGAGTTTAAGAACATATGACGAAGTAGGTTTTCGTCGGGTTCAACGTTGTGATGATTGCCAATACTCGCGAAGAGAGATGCCATCATTACTTGATTGTAGTCTAGTAATATCATAATTTATCCATTAATTTAATTTGTAGAGTATATTATATCACAAATCTTCGTCTTTGTCAACCCCTAATTCATCTAATAATGTACTTTTAAGCCCACCAGTCGTTGTTCCATCTTCATCTGTCTCAAGTATAGCCACATTTTTTAGTGCAAATTCTTGTAAAGGATGAGATGCGCCTAGAGTTTGTAGGTGTAAAGCTTTGATCGCTTCAAAGATCAATATCATATTTGGAAAATACTTATTGATGTCTTCGTCAAAATCACAGTTTGCTCTAGCCATTTCTGATAGAACGTTTTCCCATATGATCTCAGCTAAGTCATTAGCATAAGATTCCTTATACATTTGAAGATTCTCTTTTACTTCTTCAGCCGTCCTTGGCGCATCTGAAATAAATCTTGGGAAATTAATTACGTTACTTGGTTTCTCTTTGTCCACTAGTAATATTCCTTAAAAGTGTGTTCCACATAACTTGGAACGATTGTATGTTGTTTCTTGCTAAGTTAAAGCGATCGCTATAAGTAAACCCATTGAAGTATGCAGGATTTTGTTGTATTTGCTGCAACAATGAACGTGCTACTGAAAAAGCGTAATTGGCATGGTCTTGAGTATTTTCTGTCCAATCATACATGATCGTAGCATTCTGTGCGGTTTCAGGAAGTGCACCATAGTTTGGATGGATACAAATAACCTGACTCTTAATAGCTTCAATCAAAGCAATACATGATGTCTCTTTCCAAATGTTTGGATATAGGAATATATGAGACTTGTCTAAAGCTTCTAAAACTTCTTCGTTACTCTTAGCACCGTGATAGGTCATATTCGGATGAGCTTCAATAGTCTTAAATAATCCTGAGTAAGCTTCGTCACGTTGAGGCCAACCATAAATGTCAAAACTTGAATAGACATCTAAATGAATATTATCAAATTGTTTTGCTAGAGCATCAAAGATTGGTACTAAAAGTTCTAATCCACGGTGGGGAGTAGTATGATAAATGAAACGTACTGTTTCCATATCTTTTTCTTTCGGCTTATATTCTGTTTCTACTGCGTTATGAATCACACTACATTTTGAATATGGAATACCATATCTTACAATATACTGATCTCTTTGCCATGCAGATACAAATACAAACCAATCAAACAAACTCCAACCACCATCTCTAAGAATCTTATTCTCTGGATCTTCTGCCAAATCGTGGCACCATAAGATGTTTGGTACATCTTCATATAGTTCACGAGGTCGTGATAAATGAATAGCAGCCTTTTTTAAAAGCTCTGGATCAACTAAATCAACAAGACGAGCTCGCATCTGTTCAGTACCACCATTACTATTAGTGGATTGTTCTGAATTTATTACTTCACCTTTATACACGCAGCTCATGATTACCCTCAGTTTGTTTGATATTAATTCTTAATTTTAATGTATCTGCATAATCGTGCAGAGTACTTATTGTTGTGTGGATATGTCCAGTTGCTTGAGGTCTTATTTGTTTTTCAAGATCTTCAATAACAATATTCACGGCTTGTAGCATTTCTAAATCATTCATAATTTGCTTCTCCTAAAATCTCATCAAGTGTTTTCTTTGATCCCTTCTTTTCCCACCAGTCTTGTAGGAATTCAAATGAATAGATCGCTGAATCTGCTTGAGCGTTATAATAATATATATTCTTCGAACGAAAGTCTGTAACGTTCTGGTTAAAAAGTGGGAAGGTATAGACTTTACCAAATCCATGAAGTACATTATTCTCGAACGAGGGTGGTGCACCTAATGGCATTCTATAATGAATAGCACCTTCCTTGGCTTCATCAAAATAGTAATCAATAATCTTTTTAGCATATTCTCTTTTGAGAGCATAACATTGTAAGCCATGATCCCAGAGTTTACGACGACGGATATTCATTGGTGGATATTCAATACCGTTTTCGTAAGGATATTCAAACACATTACATAAATGCAATGCTCCCCAATCGTCTTTAACACTTTCAATAAATTCAGATAGAGTAAAGTTCCAATGTTTTACTGGTTCAAAGTCAACATCATCTTCAAAGAATAATCCATATTCTTCTTGTGTATTTTCGTACCACCATTTAATAGTAAGTAGATGTGATGATGTAACACCCCTAGTCATTTGCTTGAGCAGACCTGGGTCGCCAACAAACTCTATGGAATCTTTATTGTATCGTTCGTAAATGTGAAAGTAATAATTAGAGCAACCGAGCTTGTTGAACTCGGCTTCTGTATATGATTTACGATCTGGGCAATCGGCTAGATTGATTACGTTAGGTTGTGGTATCTGATTCAGTTTCTTCAATGTTATAATCTTCTTTCAATTCATTGTAAATATCAGTTAGAGTGTCTCTAAAGTTTCTTACTGAACCATTATTGTGTACTCTATAAGTCTTAATGTCAAGCTCTTCCTTGAGTACATAAGCTTTATCAATTTTTGTTTCAAATCCGATAGTGACTTCTTTTAATAAGTTACCATTAAAATATTTTCTTGAGTCTGATGAATAGTCGTGGCCTTCACGAGTAAGTTGTACTATAACAATGTTTTCTGCACCGACTCTTTCAATAAGTGGCTCAAGTTCTTCTACAAACCCACCATCAGCGATCGCATAGTTGTGACCATTGATGATCTCTTCTGCAACCATTTTACCAAAGTAATCTAATCCTTGTTTTGGCTTAATAATATCTTCAGATACATGTATCATAGCTTCTCTACGAGACATACAGTTAAGAGCAATTTCTTGTTTCTCTTTTAAGTTTCTGTTATTATAGCCTTCCATAAACCATCGTTCGTCTACATCGAAATGGTTGATCGTTTCTTTAAAGAGTTGGTACTTAAACGATAAATTACCAAATCCAAAGTTTTCTTTGTATAAGCTAGCTGCTTCATCCTTACCTGAAGCTGGTGGTCCGTTAAATATTACTATCATCTTTATTTCCGTTTATATGTGCAAATTTTGCTATATAGTAAGCGTCTACTATATCTGATATTGGATTGTATCCCTTTATTATATCAAGTTTTTGGCGAATGTCAACCCCTGTTTCTTTATGGAATGATTCTATCATTAAATCTTTATTCGCGTTACCTTTACCTGAAGCAAACTTTTTAATTTCTGATGGAGCTGGGACTGTGTAAGGTATATCATGTTCGTATAACTTAAACTTTAAGAGTCCACAGTTTTCTGCAATTTGGAAGACTCTTCCAACCGCACCAAATGCATATCCTTCAATAGCAACTCTACTGCATCCGGCGGCAGATATCCGCTGTATACTCCACTCGGCCAGATTATTGAAGCGTTCACAGTCTTCGCTCCACTGAGGATATACTGTGCAAAAATAGTTAGGTGCTTCTGTAATCTTTTTCTCATTTCCTACCATGTAATAAAATTTGCAATTTGAATAATCCCACTCTTCACCTGAATGTATACAAATTGCAGGGCTTGTTAAACTGTAATCTATGCCTGCAACGACCATAATAAACTCTCCATTAAAGGATTATTTATATTAGTCTGCACGATAAAATATGTGAGATCCTATTGTTCCCACTTGTTGTAATGATGGAGCCCAATATGGATCAACAAACGTAGTGTGATAATGAGTAGCGCCTTCAGTTATACCACGAAACTTTTCGTTATTAAAGATCTTATAGGCGATCGCTACGCTATCTTCCCATGCATCTCTTTCCGTAGCATTATCAGACTTACCATCACAATACCAACTGAACTGACATTTATTCCTTTTAGGAACTGGTATTCCAGTCTTCCAATGAGGCTTATGCTGCCCTTGGTAAACAACTCCACATACTGTTTGTGGATATCTATCATCACGAACACGGTTCAATACAACATCAGCAACAGCAAATTTACCTGCTAGGTTCTCTGACCTTGCTTCGTGATAAACATTAAGTGCTAAACATTGAAGCTCAGTATCTTGGAATGGGATCATCGGCCCAACGTAATCTTCAAATGTGCTTCCTTTCATTTCAGCACTAAACAACATAAGAAATCCAAATGCAGCTGCCATCCATAGCGGTAAAAAGTTCTTATCAAAATTACTCATTTTCATTAGTCTTCTCTCTCACCAAATCCATAATCAATAACGACTGGGAATCTTGGTATTCCATCGGGTGTCTCATTAAAGTATCTGAGTGTAGCCCAATTTGGCATATCGCCATCAGCCCATAGTTTACTTAGTACTTCTTGTTTACCTCTTACTCCTGCTCCAAAGTTTGTTCCATCAGGTTTACGTAATACAAAATGTTTTACGTGTCCCGACCAATTACCTTTACCTTCTAACATTGACACGACATCAAATTCATCGGTAAGAAATTCTTTACGCTTTAAAAGATATTTACTTCTTTTGTTTTCGTATGATTTATCATGTCGTACCATTTGGCCTTCGTAGCCGTCTTCAGTCCATTTTGAATATAGTTCATCAAGAGAATCTTGTGTATGTGTTAACACTGTATCGACTGTTTTGATTGTTGTCATTTTAGAAAGTTTTCCGCATAGCTTAAAGAATCTTTCTGAGAATATTAAATCTCCATTAGAAGAGTCGTACATATCATAAACATGGTACTCTACTAATTTTGCAGCCTCTAAAGTATCAGCCTCTGTAGTTTTTTGTTTACGAACAAGAGATGTAATTTTATTGAAATCATCTTTAAGAGCATGGTTGTATAGCTCACCATCAAATATGTACTCTGGATTCTTATCAAAGAGTGGTTTAATCTCTTCCCATATATGAGGGCAACTTGTGATTGGCTTATTTGCTCTTGTCCAAAGTCCATCTTTGTTAGCAATACAACGAATACCATCAAGCTTTGGTTGAGCAATTACTGGGAACATATCTTCGTCTTGCTTATAACCACCAGCTAGCATTGGTTTAAATGCAGTATAAGAATCAATGTCTTTGATATCTTTAAAATATTCTTTTTCAATTCTACGATCAAAGAGACTCATTGCTTCAGATATTGCTTGAGTATGAGCAGTAGTTGCGTTGGAACGTCCAACATTTTTTGCTTTACTTTCGTTCCAGCCTGATGTAACTTTCTTTCCGTCTTGTAATCCTGCAATACTTCTAACAGCTGCAACGTCATCAGAGTCCCAACCATATTGAATAGTGAGTTGTCTGACTTTACCTTTTGTATCTCTTTTATAAAGAGTCGGTAATGATGATATATTTTTCATAGGCTTTTCCATAATTTAATAGTATATTATAACACATTTAAATTGATTTGTCAACATATATTTTTCTTTAAGTACTCAACCTTCATCTTTCTCATCTTTTAAATGTGGATATCTTGTGTAAACCGGATGGGCGTATTTTTCTATAGGATCTATAGGATCACGTGTGTCACCTTCAAGCCCTAGATCTTTATCGTCTTTTTTACCAAAGATCTTATCCCAATTATCTGAGTATGCTTTATCATCTCGATTTGTTCTTCGGCCTGAGCCTTTACCACCGTGCCACTTACTCATAGTGTTCCCAACTGGCTCATTGCAACATGGATTCTATCAACGTCTGGATCAGTGAGATGCCCATAGATACCAACGTCGCCTGACCACGAATATTCACTCATAAAGTCAAGTGGTGGTTCTACAAAGTCCTGAGTTGCTCTATCCATAAAGGCTACTTCCCATAAACCTGCTCTGTGTCCATACGAACCTGTAAATTGTACAACTGACATGATATAATCATCATAATCAAATTGCATTCTAACACCGTCATGCCACGGTTGTCTCTCTGGCCATTTCATTTATTATTTACCTATATGCTGTACATCTGTACGTGGAATTACTTGATAAGCACCTTTGTTATATGCAGGTGCCACTGTAAAGTTTTTACTTTCTTCTGCCTTCCAACTATTGTCAATAGCTTTAGTTGGTTTTGTCATTGCAGCTGATGGATATTTATCGCTATTATCTTGACGACGATAAGTCTCTTTAGCCTCGTAAGGTTGGAAAGTAGTTTTAAGTTTGATTTTACCAAAGCAGTAGTCAAGGTAGTCTGAGAAATTATCGTATCTCAGATCGTGCATACCTTTCTGCTTCATAAATTTGTTGTGTTTACGCCACTCTAATTCAAGCTCTTTTAGACGAGCTTTGTTGATTTTAGATACGTATCGTTTGCTTTGGATTGTAGATAATCCTCGTGCTAACGCCATAAAAACTCCATAATAAAAAAGGTGGTTGGTGGTCGCTTCTTTGGCGTTCCGTTCCTACTCAGTATGGTACTCTCCGTGGAGACGTATCGGTAGTAAGGGTGTTGCTCCCGAAGGCAGTATATCCGTCGTGGGTCTTAAATGGTAGAGCTATTAACTCCGTGATTCCATCTCGCCGTCATGGTTTTACCCACCAACCTATAAAACTATTATATCACATTGGAAAGGGTTTGTCAACCCTTTTGTTCATTTTATTTGTAAACTCTTTGGCCTCTAGCATTAGTTGATCTCATTGAAGCTCTCACTTCTTTAAGATGTCTCTTACGTGCTTCAGCTACTTTGCGCTTTCTCTTTGATGTTGGTTTTTCGTAAAACTCACGTTCTCTTATCTCTTTTACGATCCCAGCTTTTTCACACTGTTTTCTAAATTTTCTAAGAGCGATATCAAAGGGCATATCTCTTTGTGGTCTTTTATCTTTAGGGTGTCTAGGCCCTGGCGTTAAATCAACAGTTCTACCGTTGATCGGTTTGTTTTTATTAAAGTTTCTCATAGGTATTATTATATCAAATAAAAAGGGCTTTGTCAACCCTTTTGTTCATTTTATTTCTTTTCTTTTAATTGGTACGCCGTGATCGGTATAGCCAATAATTTCTTCTCCATCACGAAGATAAGGCGAAAAGACGAAGACAGATAGTCCTAATAGAATAGTGACGATCAGGATGGTAGTAGTGAGTGGTTTCATAATGTAAAAATATTTTGGGGGGATGGATGTTGTTAACGTAATTCGTTAAGTAATGTAGAATTGTTAATCGTGATCCTATCCCTACCCCGAGTTTTCTAACCCCTATTGTTTTAAACTTAAAAGGCGACTGACTGGCCTAGGACTTACATCGTACTCGTTAATATCAGTATTCCAAGCAGGGGTAGCAATTAAGCCTCCTGAATTTCCTAAAGATAAAGGATCCTGAACCGCTAAGTTCTTGTGTCGCTATAAGGCGCAAACCTAATAGCCTATCCCTTTCCGACTGCGGGGTTTCTCTCCCACTATGGTATCAAGCGTTTCCTCATACCCTGGCTCGTCTCAGTCTATATTGATTCGTTCTATCCCACCATATTATCCCATTTCCTGGGCGGTCTTCCTCAAGCTACCGTATGGGGTGTCCACCTTTAATCTTGCCTCTGAACGATCGATAAAGTCGTCATCTTGTGCAAACTGTCTCCTCGGTATGTAGAACCGCGAGTTCTACTTTCTCTTACCGACGGGGGTGTTTCCCTCAATATATGTATATTATATCACAGTTAAGGGCCCTTGTCAACCCCTAAAGTGAAAATAATTGACTTATTTTCAATCAGCGATCGCAGGAATTTCAACGTTTCTTCGAATCAATTCGTTGCGTATCTTTTGCCTAAGTTTTGGAGAAGTACCACGTCTTGAAAATGTTTCAAGTAATTCCTTTAACGCAGTTGCGTTCATATGAAATCTATGAGTGGTTTTCTTTCCTGTAGCCTTATCTCTAACTACTTGATTTTCTTTGAATTTGATTGGCATAATATACTCCTTTAGCTTTGCTTTCTTGCTTTATCAGTTTGACCATCTTTCGGTCTACCATTTCGTGCCATTTCTGACCTGTAACCGTTGATGATACGATCAAAGCGATAAGAGGCAACTAATGGAGATTTACGAATTGCTTTTTTAACTGCTTGCAATTCTAACTCACGTTCGTCACTCTGCTTACCGCGCTGCATTTCTTTATGGACTATCTCAAATAATTGATATAGTTTAGACTCTGATAAACCTTCCAATAATTGGAATGCTTCCTTGTCGTAATTCCGGTTTCCTCTAGTATTTTTCATGATGTATTTTTTCCTCGATTAACTATATTTGCCAGTCTTCCATAATTTGTCATACGCTTTCTGATCTACAACACCTTCTTTTAAGAGCTTAGCTCTATTCACTAAGTGTCGTTCTAATAACTCTTCTTTACTACCACCGTAGTAATCTACTGCATGACCTTCATCAATTAAAACTTGAGTCAGTGGTCTCCATGCATCTTTACTAGCATCGTATACATCAAAGTCTCCAAGGATACGGCCAAACTTACCTTTCATATCCTCACCATCTCTGGCGACTTGTGTCTTCAACACTGAACTTTTGCCAAGGAGTTCTTTAACTCTTTGTTTTGCAGCTAAGCCGAATAACTTTTCGACCTTATTTTTTGTTCTACTCTCTGGTGTATCGATGCCCATTATACGTACTCGTTCTTTTAGCATCCATATTCCAAACCCTAAGTCAATGTCAACATCTACTGTATCACCATCAACCACTCTAATTAATTTTGATTTATATTCATACATTACAGAATCTCCTTTGTTAAGGATTATTTATAATTCTGCTATAAGAGTATAAATGCTGGCTCCAATAACTAATATCCAGAGTGCATATCCAATATAGACTATACCTCTAATGCTCCACTCTTCCAGCTTATCCAGGAACCCCATATCTTTGACCTCTTAAATAACTCAGTAAGTTTTTATAATCGCCGATGTATTCACCATCAACAATTACATGTGGTAATTTCTTCATATCAACTTTAGCTTCAACACATTCCTTATAGTATTGACCAATGCTAAAATCGTAGTATTCGTAAGGTACTCCAAACTCTTTACATTTGTTCTGAGCACTCTTACAGATGCCGCATGACGCAACACCATATATTTTAATCACTTGTCTGGTTTTACAGGAACTAACCAACTATTGATAAACTTCAACTTGCGTTCTGTTTCCCACTCTTTAACGAGTTCAGGATTATCTCTATCAAAACGTTTAAGTACAGCTTCTTCGTCAAGCACTTCGGTATCAACGATTTGTTCTCCTAACCATTTCTGTGAGAACTCAGTCGCCTGTTCAGTGGTAATACAATCCATTGCCCACTCTTGTGCGAGCTGATCGTTTAGTTTTACCTCTGTGTTTAGATCTTGCAGACCATCCATCGGAATCACATATGTCTGTCTAAACGTCGACACACATTCCACTTTAACATATTTTTTCATAACGAAACTCCATAACTTTAAATAAACATCAATGCAATAATAAATCCAATATTAAATCCTAGAGAACAAACAAACAGAAAGTCTTTAGTAAAACTCTTCTGTTCAAACTCTACTATATTAATCTTGTTCCATACTCCATGTCTTTGATACTTTTCGAGCTAACTCTATTTCTGAATCTTCCGATCCAACTACCCCGTTAGTATAAGGTGTTTTTCTTTCTTCAACAAGAGTCCTGCTACTCACTGGTGAGCCCATTTCTCTTGCATAGACCGTTTTCCCTTTATCGGGACTCTCATAGATTTTTGGCATTATTCCCAAATCTCCTTGTTGAATAAATCGTTTTGCAATGGCTTAGGAAAAGTACTTTCCTCATAACCTTCACTTGCAAGTTGTTTCTCGTAAAAAGCTTTTAAAGGCTTATACGCTCTTTCTATCTGAACAGCAAGTACTCCACCTGATTGAATTACCCAATCCACTTCATTTGCGAGTTGCCTGGATAATCTAATCTCTTCTGTAGTACCTCTATTTAGAACTTCAAAATCACTCATCATATATCTCTCCTGTAACTGGTTTATATATTATAACACAGTTTTGGGTGTTTGTCAACCTATTTTTAAAAAATAGTTAATTAAAAAGAAGGCTAATAACATCGAACCAAATACTACCGCTTGCAATACAGCAGCGTAAGTTATTTGTTTCATTGGATGCACATCAGTTAGCTTCTCTATAACAGATTCATTAGGTGATAGATTTACTACCTGTAAAATCTTTTCTTCAGTTGTTTTCATAATTTAATCCTTTAAATTTGCAAGAAGTTCTTCAACCTCTGGAAACTCATCCATACAATCGACTATAACATCAATCTCGTCTAAGCGATCAAGCTCTTCTGCTAGATTGGCAAGATAATGCTCGTGATGTAACCTACGAACAAAAGCGTTAATTTTTAACCAACGATGATAATCGTGTTCTGAATATTCGTCACTCATTACTTAAATAATCCTATTTTCTCCCCAGCCGCTTTACGTCTGTCATATTCTTCAGGTGTGGAAGGATATCTCCAGCCCCAAGCTGCACCGAGTGCCATGAATGTACCTGAATAAGCTACTGCTTTCCAGTTCCCTGTTGTTACAATCATTAAGATTAAAGCGAATGCCATAAATCCTAACATCATGTATTTTGCTTTCTGTGGGAATACTTTTTTGGTTTCCCAGTTTGTTAAGAATGGTCCAAACAATTTGTGGTTGTATAACCAGTTGTGCATTCTATCAGAACTTTTAGCAAAACAATATGCTGCAAATACTGCTGGAATACTGAAAGGAATACCTGGTAGGATAACTCCTACGTAAGCAACTCCTAAACTTAAAAATCCTAATCCGCCCCATGCTAACTTTTTCATGTTCATGATATTACTGCCCTGATATAATCGGAATGGACTATGACAGCGTCTTGTCCTTTAATTCTGACTGGCATTGATTTATCCCATTGGAGATATACCGTATCGCCTTGTTCGAGCCAAGTTACTTCTGGCCCTTTAGCAATTACCACACCAGGTTCTGATGCTGTTGCTTTAACTTCAGATGATAATATAATACCACCCTCTGATTTTGCTTCTTTTGGTGCAGCTGCTACTAACACATTGTCACCTATCATTTTGATACTCATATTTTTCGTCTCGTTATCGCAGAGAATAGTCCGCCTGTGCTTTCACTACGTTGTTCTTCAATTTCCATATTCATTACTTGTTTCTCATCAATAAGAGGTTTAGCGGGTTTCTCTCGTTCACGTTTAAATGCTGCTGTACTCACAATTAAGAGCATAATAGCAAGAGGATCAAATACAAATATGATTGTTAATATAATCCAACGAACTGCATTATCATAATAAGATTCTGCGTCGTCACCATATATCATGTCCGCTATATATTTGACAGGCCCAAGTTCTGCTTCTTGGTCTAATTGCTGTCTTAATATTGGCATCTTCTTTTCGTTCAATTCTACGATATCGTCTACTAATAAATCAATACTAGCATTAATTTCGTTACGTTCTGTTGTCTGTACTTTATTAACATAGTTACGATCTTTCGGTTGACTTGTCTGTAAGACATAATCTAAACTCTCTAATCGTCCTGTGAGATTATCTAATTGTAATTGCTTACCATCTAATCTCTTATCTAAAATACTTGCTTCAAGGCTAAAACTATCACCAGTTACTGCAGCATCAATATGTGCTTTACTGAGATAACCAAATATTCCCATACTCGTTATAAGCATGAGAATAATAACTGCACCAGTAAAATAAGCACGTACTAAATTATTAATACGATCCCATTCGTAGTGTAGCCAAGCAGCTGAAACGATTTTACCAAATTCAAGTACAGTTGCCATAAAGGCGATACTCAAAGCAGCACCACTAAAGATTGTCATTAAACCGACAATACTAAAGTAGGCAGCTGTTGTTGCCAGTGTAAGTGATGTGAATAAAGTTAACCATTTCATAATAATTATTTAGGCAAATTTAAATATTTTCAAACGTGTCAAGCAAAGCTTCGACTAACTCATACATCATTGTAGTTGTATGAATGGGGGTGGGTGTAATTCTTAGACGTTCTGTACCTTTATCAACAGTCGGATAATTAATTGGCTGAATATAGATACCGTGTTCGTTTAACAGATAATCGGACATCGCTTTACAGCGTTTAGAATCTCCAACCATTACGGGAATGATATGAGTACAAGCTTCTGGATGTATTTCTAAACCAGCTTCAATTATCATATCTTTAATAATTTGACTATTACGTTGGTGCTTCTCTCTAATCTCATTATGGTCTTGCAAGTATCGTATAGATGCAATACTACCTGCGCACATTACAGGACTTAAGGACGTTGTAAAAATGAATCCACTAGCGACTGAACGTATAGCATCGAGAACAATATCGTTCCCAGCAATATAACCACCGTGACCACCAAAAGCTTTTCCCAACGTTCCATTTATAATATCCACCCTGTCTGATAATCCTAATTTTTCACAGTAACCTGCACCAGTATCTCCATATAAACCAACTGCATGAACTTCATCAATATAAGTTATTGCACCATACTGATCTGCTAAATCGCAAATCTCTTCAATAGGAGCAACATCTCCATCCATACTATAAACACTTTCAAATACAATACATGGTACATAACCAGCTTCAACAGTAACTTGTAAACATTCCTCTAACGATTCCATATTGTTATGCTGAAAGATATGTTTAGGAGCACGAGAGTGGTTTATCCCAACAATCAATGAAGCGTGATTCTTATTATCAGAAACAAAACATATTTTTGGAATAATACGTGATAGAGCGATCATGCTCCATTCGTTTGCAACATAAGCTGAAGTAAACAAAAGACCAGCTGGTTTAGAATGCAAATCAGCTAATACTTTTTCTAACGTAACATGATAGTGAGAGGTGCCACCAATATTACGTGTTCCTCCACTACCACTTCCTGTCTTTTCTAAAGCAGTAGACATCGCATCAATCACATATTGATTTTGACCCATACCTAGATAATCGTTGGAGCACCAACTAATTATTGTTTTTGGACTATATTTAGAATACCATGTAGCACGAGGAAACTTACCGCGCTCTCTAACTATATCGTTAAAGACACGATAGTTTCCATCGTCCTTAAGTTGATCTAAAACATTTTGAAATGGTACTATATCAATCATTATTTGTTACTCAATTAACTTGCGTAGGCGTTATCCCAATCTCCTTGTAAACCAGCAACCTCATATTCGGTTACACGATTTTCAAAGAAGTTTGTGTGATCTGCACCATTTAATACCCATTCCAACCAAGGAAGTGGATTCTCTTTTACTTTAAAGTTAGGTTTCATACCAAGCTGTAGTAAGCGTCTGTCTGTAATATAACGAATATATTGCTTGACTTCAGCTTTATCTAAACCTTCTACTGATCCCATCTCATATGCAAGATCAATGAACTTATCTTCGAGATCTACAATATCCTTTGACATTTCGTAGATTTCTTTTTTGAACTCATCATCTACAACACGACTATGTTCTTTAATAAACGCTTTAAAGAGTTTTGAGTTACCTTCGACGTGGATGCTTTCGTCTCTGATACTCCACTCTACAACTTTACCCATACCTTTCATCTTACCGAAACGTTGGAAGTTTAATAGCATTACGAAAGATGCAAAGAGTGCAACTCCTTCGTTGAATACTGATTTAGCTAATGACAGACCAAGACCTCTTAAAGTATTGGTGTCAGCTTTTCTCATGTAGTCAATCTTATCGGCCATTTCTGAATACTCTAGAAACGCGTGGTACTCACTATCAGGTAGTCCAAGGGTTTCATTCAGTAAGGCATAAGCTCTCTGGTGGATACCCTCACGAGCTGCAAATGACCCTAGCATATTTCTGATTTCGTTATTCTTAAACTTAGGAATAAACTGATCAAAGTAGTTTTGACCAACTGCAACATCTGATTGAGTAAACAATCTTAAGATATTTGTTACATAATCTTTTTCTACTGCTGTCATCTTACCCATTTTCCAATCAGCTACATCTTCTGATAAGTCAAGCTCATCTTCAATCCAATGCGCCTTTTCGTGTCTTGTTGTAATCTCAACAGCCCATGGATAATGGAAAGGCTTATATGTTTCTGAGAACTCTAATAATCCACCTTGCTTCTTAACAAGTGTATCGGCGATCGCCATAAGATCATTATAAGTTCCAATGTGTTTATCATCAATAAAAATTTGAGGTACTGACCTGACTTCTTTACCATTTGATAATCTTTGATAAAACGCTAAACGCTGCTCTTCGTCGTCTAGTACTATCTTTGTATATGATATCCCTCTTTGTTTAAACCATGCTTTGGCTTTCTCACAGAAGGGACAGTTTGTTTTTGTGTATATTGTTACATCCATTTTACTTCTATCCTTCGCATGCAGCGCATTCATCTTGTTGATCCTCTTGATTCGGTGAACTAAATTGTACTGCTTGTGGGTTAATAATATCATCTAATTTTTCACGTTCGACTTTTTGCGTAACGTTTTCAGCTTTGTTAGATGTTTCTGTTCTTAAATAATATAAACCCTTTGTTCCTTGTTTCCAGGCTTCATAATGCACCTTGTGTAGGTAGGCCTTATCAGCGTTTGCAGGAAAGAATATATTCAAAGACTGACCTTGGCACAAGTGCTTCTGTCTCTGTCCTGCTAATCTAATAAGTGACAACTGATCCAACTCAATAGCTGTCTTAAACACGTCTTTTGTATGGCTGTCTAGAAAATCTAAATGTTGAACACTACCACCATTAGTAATGATCATGCTCCATACTTCATCTGTGTTTTTACCAATTTTATCCAGTTCTCTTTCGAGATACGGGTTTTTATTTAGGTGACTACCGACCCTAGTACGTGAAGTAAATGCATTTGCTTTCCAAGGTTCAATACTTGGTGACGTACTTACTATCATTGAACTATTTGCGTTTGGAGCGATCGCTAACATGTGCGCGTTTCGTCTTCCAGTGCCTTTCATATCAGGTGCTTCACCTCTTTGTTTACCCATTTTTTCAGATGCTTCTATTGACTTGATTTTCATTTCAGAAAAGATTTCTTCATTTAAATCAGCAGCCTCTTGGCTATCAAATGCAACCATATGTTTTTGTAGGTAAGAGTGGAAGCCCATAGCTCCGAGACCTAATGATCTCTCTTGTTGTGCAGAGTAACGAGCTTTTGAGATCTCATCACCTGCGTTATCAATAAAGAATTGCAAGACGTTGTCTAAGAATACAATAAGGTCTTTTACCATATTAGTATCTTTCCATTCGTCATACTTTTCTACATTGACTGAAGATAAACAACAGACTGCTGTTCGCTCTTCGTTTGTTACTAAATGTATTTCGTTACATAAATTTGAACCTCTAATACTTAAACCTAAATCCTTTTGAGATTGTGGTAGAGCAGCATTAGCTGTGTCGATAAAGTTCATGTATGGCTCACCAGTACGATATCTTGTTTCGAGTATTAGTTCCCATA
>Ga0233432_10002962_pt1 | contig 15611 bp, 12 predicted proteins | sample SI_122_August201_6_FD_179870 | JGI IMG/M metagenome (GOLD analysis project Ga0233432, IMG submission 179870) | Seawater microbial communities from Saanich Inlet, British Columbia, Canada - SI_122_August2016_10_MG | ecosystem: Environmental > Aquatic > Marine > Inlet | place: Canada: British...
CATCAGCATTGGTATTATATATTCTTGATATAAGCCCAGACGTTGCGCTTTCTAATGAAAAAGGATATAAAGGATCAGTAGTACCAATCCCAACGTTACCCCCTGTTTTAAACGTGACCATGTTTGAAGAATTAACTTCATCCCGAATCATTAAAGTGTCATCACTTGCGTCTTGCCATAATCGCCATTTAAGTGAGCCTGCCGTATAGAACAAAATATTGTTGTCATATGCAAGACTTGCCCTGTCTAACCTTAAAGAAGCATGACCACCTGTGTCAATTTTGATTCCTGTTCCTGAATCAGTCACAGTCAATCCACCTGTAAGCGTACCACCTGTTAATGGTAAATACGAAGTACTATCGAAGGCATTAGAACCTAATACTCTAGCACCTAAATTACCTCCTTGGTCATAGGTAATAACAGTAGTTCCAGTAGTAGTTGATAGATTCGTAAAAGTAACGTCTCCACCAACCTCAAGGTCACCATCAATATTAGCATTACCACCTAGATATAGGTCTTTGAAGCGTGCAGATGAAGTACCAAGGTCTATTGAATTGTCTAAATTAGCTTGTGTTGATTTGTTCCAAGGTCGGATATCTGTAATTCCGTTAAAGTAAATTGCACCATCACTATTCCCACCGATATAAGTAGAACCTACTGAAGTACCAATACTTCCGACTGCTGAACCGTCTTTATAAAACTTAATTAAATCTCCGTCATTAGTTTTACGATTCACTAACATTGGAATTTCTGAATCAGATGTGGCAATTACTGCGTGATTTGATGAACCGCTTCGTAATTCAGCGCCAGTGTTTGCTACTCCACTTGTATTCTTACCCACCAATACGTTACCGCTTGAATCGATGGTCATGCGTGGGGTTGCAGAACCTGCCGTTGGTTTAGTTTCAAACGTAAGACCACCGCCTTCAAAGCCAGAACTGCCACTACTTACAAAAGACTTTATATTGGCGATGTTTATATCTGAATTTACACTAGCATTATTACCATGATTGAACTTCATAGTAATACCAGTTTGACCTAGTTCTTGTATCTTTGTGCTAGTACCTATTATATGAAATTTGTCATCAACAGTTGCGCCTGTCCCAATCCCTAAACCCGTAGAATTTATTCTTGCTATTTCATTATTTGCTATTTCAAAAATAGTATCAGTAGTAGCATCAAGTATGATGTCCATACCCGAATTTAAAGTATCAATTTCAAAATTAGTGCCTTGTATTATTTCAGTAGCTTTTGCCGTACTTGTATTTTGCAACCTTAATGTAGCTATTCCTGCTTTTTCTATTTCTAAACCACTTCCATTTGAAAACGCAGGCGAATCAGTACCAATCCCAAGACTTCCTGCACTTGCATCCCAATAAAAGGCTTCGCTTGCTCCACTATCACGAAAGGATATATCGCCACCGCTTCCAATGCGCATACGTTCATTGCCTGAAGTAAAAAACCTATGGTAAAATCCCGCAGCAGCGTAATAAGAACCTCCTCCTGAATCGGCTTCAATTCTTAAAAGATTTGATGTATTATACTGAAATTGTAATTGACCGCCTGTTGCTGAATTTATAGTTAAATTATGAGAAGGACTCGAAGTACCAATACCTACGTTACCGCTTTGCTTAACTACTAATTTTGGGCTAAACGTATCATCTCCTGCATTAGCATCTTGACTACCCACTGATATTTCAAATCCCGCATCAACATTTTCTTGCGCACCAATTTGCCAATTATAATGTGTTGCTCCAGTTTCAAATGCTATGGTTGGTGACCCATTAGAAATTTCTAAATTACCAGTAAGCGTACCACCTGATAACTGAAGGTATCTATCGTCATGAGTATGACTATTGTTACTTACTTGTGCAGATATAGTAATGTCTGAGCTCCCATCGAAAAAAGCAGAACCAGTAAGGTCACCTCCTAATATTATTTCTCTTGAAGTCGTAAGTCTGTCAGCATTTGGGTGGTAACCATCGTGGAATATAGTATTTCCAGCTATAGTTGCACCTGATTGTGCTAAATTAACAACACCATCTTGTGTTGCTTCAAATGCTACTTTTGGCGTTCCGTTGTTAGTAGATACAAAACGTAACTTATTATTATTACCACTTCCCGACCCTTGATATTCTAAATCCCAACCGTAGTTACTTGTTGCGTTGCCTAAATAAATAGAAGCATCCCTTCCATCTAAGTATGTATCAGCAGTTATGGTTATTGCTCTTCCTGATACATTATTAAAGTCAAGAACGCCTGTTAATGATCCACCTGTTAACTGCAAGTATCTAGCATCTCCCTCTGTCTCGGTAAGGTATTGAGATGGAATACTGGTTAAGTAATCGTCTAATATTGTATCAACTTCTGTCTCAGTGTAATACCTACCGTCTAAATTATAAGACACAAGACCAGTTACGTGACCATACGTATCTAAAGTTACGTCTTGAATAACTGTACCGTTACTATTGTTTACCGAACCTTGACTGCTTGTGTCAGCATGGCTAAGTTCTACGGTTCCAGAAGTTCCGCCACCTGATAAACCACTACCTGCTGTAACTCCAGTTATGTCACCAGTGTTGGTTGTATACCCAAGACCTGTAACGTAAGACTCTATAGCGGCACTTGTCATTATAACAGCGTCACTAGACGTAAACGTTTCGGCTGAGTTTAATATGGTAGCCGCACTAAACTCTGAGGTGGTAAGACCTGACACGTTAAGAGTCACCGTTCCAGACGTTCCGCCACCGCTAAGACCTGTTCCAGCGGTTACTCCAGTAATATCTCCAACGGCTCCTGTACTAATGGCGGTTACGTGACCAAATGCGTCTACCGTAATACTATCAATCTTAGTTCCATCTGAGGTACTTCCATAAGATCCCTCTAGCGTAGAAGTTGTTGCATGAGAAACAGTTACGCTTCCACTTGTTCCTCCCCCACTAATACCAGTTCCTGCGGTTACAGCGGTAATGTCTCCTACGTTGCTAGTAAACCCAGAGTCATTGTTAAATTTAGACAATGGAAAAGAGCTTATATTAGTTCTGTTCTCCGTTCCAGATCCTGTTTCATACCATATAATCTGATCTGTAGTATCTATGCTTACTGCTGGATTGCTAGGAAGCTCACTAAAATCTACTGCTAACGTTACCGTTCCAGAAGTTCCACCCCCTGAAAGACCGTTTCCTGCGGTAACTCCTTGTATGTCTCCAGTTTCTGTTGTTAGGTATCTGCCGTCTAAGTCTACGGTAATTGTACCTGTATCATTTTGAGTAAGGGTTAAAACACCTGTTGACGTATTGAATCCAACCGCAGTGATGTGATTGTTGTACGCTAAGTTCCAGTTATTTATGTTAGTAGACGTAATTCCACTAGCAGCGCTTGCAGAAAATACTGGATCTGTTTCGGTGTATGACGTCAAGTATCCAGCACTTGCATGATTTCCCCAGCCAAAAGCTGTATCCCAGTTAGATTTGTTATAACCGCTTATGGCGTTAGTGCCATCAAGAAACTCGTTAATCTCAAGTTCTGTATAGTATAGGTTGTTATGATTGTGAGTAGGAAGGCTTGTAAGGTACGTATTACTATCAACGCTACCATCCGCTTTTAGGAACTGAGCAGACGTTCCACCATCTTTAATGATAGACCCTGCAGTTACGCTACCAGTTACCGTTGCGTTACCGTCATTATACAGGTTCGTATCAACAACTACTTGACTGCCAGCCAGCGTCAAATCATTAGACCCAGCCGTAATTGTACCCACAGAGCTAAACGTAATGGTTCTACCTGTGTACGAAAAATTTATGTTACCAGCAGAACCTAGTAAACTAAGCACGTTACCAGAGCTAGCCGAAGAAGTGTCTATGGTTATAGGGTCTGTAGTACTTGCGCCTCTACCAGTAACGTCTGATAGCGTATCAGTCTCAGTGTATGAGGTAAGGTACCCAGCGCTAGCATGGTTGCCCCATCCAAATGCTGTATCCCAATTTGAATTATTGTACCCACTAGCTGATATGGTTCCTGCTAGCGTAAGGTTACCACTAGCATCTAGCGTAGCGTTACTAGAGTTGTCTAGCCTCTTATCGGTATTGTTAAAGTACATGATACCACCATCAGTGGCAGTTCCATCGTCTTGTCTCGTAGCTACCGTTTGCAGGTTACCACTCGTTCCAACCTTAAACTTATCGTCACTTTCTACAAATAAAAACGCAAAGTCTGCTTCTGTTCCCCTGTCTACAACGATACCAGATGTTGCTTGAGTAACACCAGCTCCTGTTTCTCCAGCGTTTAGGGTTAGGTTATTATCAGCTACGGTTACAGATGTACTATTTACCGTAGTAGTCGTGCCAGAAACTGTAAGGTTTCCTGATATGGTTAAATCACTTGTAATGGTTCCGCCCGATAAAGGCAGATGACCTACTTGGCTATACGTGTAAGCCGCATCCCATTGAGTAGTATCTGTAGAAGTAATACTAGCCGCTTCACTAGCGCTAAACACTGGGTCTGTTTCGGTGTATCCAGTAATGTACCCAGCACCATTTGTTATGTACTGATTATCTAGAGAACCACCTTGACCAGTGTATGTACTTAACGCAACGTTCTCTACATTACCAAGACCTAAGCTAGTACGTGCCGTAGCGCCTGACTCTGTAACCCAAGCCGATCCGTTCCCAACAATGAAGTTGCCATCTGTTTTAGCTAGGGCAGCTATAGCACTAAGGTCAGCGTCATACGCTTGATAGGCGTTTTCGTCAATAGGGGTAATCCGAACAAAAATTTCTCCAACGTTTTGATGCTTATTAACTACATAAGCTATGGGTAACTCTACGTTTCCAGCGGTTGGTTGAGTCTTAGTAAGCGCCCCAGCTGTAGAACTAGCGTATAATATATCACCTTCTTGCCATGTTCCAGACTCAGGCGTTGCTGTATCTATCTTTCTTATCTTACCAAATACAATGGCTTTACCATCTCCTCCATAGGCTATGTCTTCATCGGTAATACCTAGAATAGTTTTTGTGTCATCAATACCAGCTTGAAACTTTTTTACTTTTATCCTTCCTGAATTGCCAATGGTTCCATACGCATTAACAACACTTCCTTTATCTATAGTCTCTTGGTCTGGGTCATCATTTCTTACGTGAACCTCTGTCTTGTGACCTAACTCTAAGGTAGACCCATTAGTAACGAGACTTACCGTCTCTTCATCAGGGTTCCAATACATTTCGCCTTGCACTTCGTTACCAGTCTCTGAGTACGTGGTATTTACTTTTAGCGTAGTTACATTACTAAAGTCTTGTCTAAGAAGTTCTTTACCAGTTGGGGCAGACCCTGAGTCATCATGAACCAGTACCGTCCACTTTTCGGTATCTACTGTAAGCTCTGCTTCAGCTCCAGTAAATGTGACGTGCTGTGCGGTTGTACCTCTTCTACGTTTTACTTCTGTTGCCATACGCTCCTTATACTGATGGTGCTTCTATTGCTGCTGGAACACCAATTATTATTTCTTTACCAACAAATTTAATGTTTGAAGAACTCCTGCCTATCTGATTAGTGTAGACCGTTTGAAACGTAGCTGAATCTAACACAAACTTAAAGTGGTCAGCGCTACTAAGATTGGGTGTGCCTGTATTGTATATCTCATCAAACGTTCCGTCAAAAGATATTTCAACGTGACCGTCACCGTTAGTAACTAAAGCGTCTACTAAGTCAGAAAGAAATGAGCCAACGGTGCTAGATGAAAAGGAACCCCAGCTCGTTGTGTACGTTCTTTTTTCTGCAGTAGAAGATAATAGCTTTTGCCAGTTAAGGTCTAGGCTCATTCTGAAACCCCTAAAGTTATGCCGAAGGCTTCCATCTATTGCCTCGTCAAATGCACTACCGTAGTTTACCTGACCCAAGTCAGATACCATATTATTAATGGTAAATCTATACTCCCAATCACCACTAACAAAGCCATTACCTACATCTACTCTTGTATTAATGGTTGATAATTTAGACGATAAAGCCATAATCTAATTGAATTGTTTCGCCCTCATTTATAAATCTGTAATCACGTTGTTCGGTAACGTCTTCATAAACGTAGCGCCAATCCTCAAAATCCAACGTAATCTCAAGACCTAACTCGAAAGCAGTAAAGTTAATCTTTGGAACGAACAAGCCATGTTGATTTGCGTATTGAACACGACTTGCGAAGTCATCGTCTAAAACTACTCTAATTACGTTGTCAGTATCAATACCGATATAGATAAACTCTGAACCATTGAGTAAGTCTGTAGCTATGTTGTTACATATAGAGCGATACGTGGCAGGAGTCGTACATAAATTGTAGGTAAGACCTATCTTCCTCCTGAAGTCTCTGAAATTGCTCCGTAACGTCCCATCTATAGCTTCATCGAATGGTACGTTAAAAAACTCTAGTTCATCCGACTCAGAGTAATTTTGAATGGTTAGCGTCTGTGTACCGCCTGCATCTGTAATGACTACTATGTTGCTAACCTTAGCCAATTTAATTTATGCTATATGCTTCTACCTTGATCTTATTAGATTTTAAGTCATACTCTATAGATGAAGGTCTTATTTTATTGTTATTGGAATCTACAAAATCAGATATAGCCGTATCTAACTCAATGTATTGATACGGTTTTATTTTTTCTGTACCTAACACCGTAAAAGAAAATAATGTTGATGTGCCTACGCCAAAGATTTTTTTATATATAGCTATTGCATTATCACCAAGAGTAAGTCCAGCGTCTGATTCATCGTACAGACCTCTAGGGTCGGTCACTGTAGCGGCTTGAGGAGTAGTATCATTTAACTTTTGAGTGTTTGCAAAAAGACCGATATTCACATCCATAAGTTTTGTGGCAGAGACATCCACAGTTGCTATAGCTGTACTTGACTCTGAAGACCCTATATTGTTGGCTAAAATAGATATACTTTTAATGTTAGGACTATTGAACTTTATTTTAAAATCCTCCAAATCAGATGAGGTAATATCAGCCTTGTAATCAGTGTCACTACCATTATAATCTCTTCTGACGTAAAAGTTCTCTCCAAATAGAGACCCTATGATAGCGGACTCAACGATACCTAACTTTAGTATAATTGACCTAGCCCTTTCAAAGGTGTCAGCCAAAAACCTATTTGTTGTGTCTAATATAAGGGTTGGTAAAGAGGAATGTACACCCTTGCTTTGAACAAACATATGAAACACATCTGAAGACCCTCCGCTAGTATCCAATACGTCAGTAGCTGTTTTAGTAAATGACGATTGAATCTTGTTAACGCTAGTACTCGCCCCAATCGTTTTTAAATAGGAATCTAATAGGTCTCTACACGTTATACCTGTATAGTTATAAACTGTGCCATCATTATAAGACAATGATATTAATTTAGAACTTGCGGTAGCGTATTCGGTTACTTGATTAGTAAACTTAAATGGTGTAAAACACTTTACTGCAAATGTTCTTTTTAGCTCGTCATAAGACACATCTGTTTTAAGGGCTAAGAAAACATCCTTATTAAAACCACCATAAGTAACCTCTACCTGTATCAGGTCCGTCAATAATAAATCATTCAAGAAAGGACCAAAAGAAGTGCCATCTCCAAAAGTAGAAAACATAGAGAAACTAAACTCAGCACAATTATATACAAAGTCGTTTATGTTGTCACTATCCTCTTGAACGTCTAAATCTAACTTTAAGTTACCCACGTCAGATAACGTACCAGTCAAACTTTGAGTAGTACTAGTGTGCCTGTCTCTGAGCTTCATGACCACTTGAATAGATTTATTACCACTAAGTGTTCCTGAGGCTGTTATTGTAATTACGTTTCCATCTGGTAAAGTAGCCATTATTATCCTAAGCCAGAAACGGCTCCTCCCCTCCTCTGATCGTTACCATTAGAAGCTACACTAGCTACAGTTCTATCGTCAAAGGTGTTATTTACTACAACGGCTATACCCCTGTTTTTCTCACTAGCATTAGGAGTAAACAAAGGTTGATTATTAAGGGGGCTACCACTAGCGGTGTCAGTAGTACCAAACAGTCCTGAGGCACGAGTCCTAGACCCTATTCCTCCACCACCACCTGAACTACCACGACCTCCGCCTCCGCCACCACCGCCTTTATCGGTGCTTCTAATGGCAGCTACACGAGCTAAACCTTGAGCTATTGCAACTCCTGCGGCAATATTGGCTCGTATAGGAGCATCTGGAGAAGGTATTAACATCTGAGATTCAAACGCTTTCTGTGCAGCGAAGTAAGTAGATATTATTGTTTCAGCTATAGCTATCTCTTTGCTTTCACCAAATAATCCTTGTATAGCCTGAGAAACAGCTTGCGCTCCCTGAACACCCAATTGTCTAGCTGCTTGTTTACCTTTTTCAGCTATCTCAGTTTCTGTTAAGGCTTTTTTATTTCCTTCTATCTCTCTGTTTACTTCATTTAAACGAGCATCAACACCATCTTTCATTACCTGAGTCATGGCTCGTTCACGGTCTTGTGCTTGTTGTTTTAATACGTCATCCTCACCAATAATATCTAAGGTAGGCACATCTATAGTGCCAAATAAATCTTGTGTAAATTGATCTGATACCCCATCAGAAAAAAATTGGTTAGGGTCTATCATGACCCTAGATGGGTCGAACGCATCAATTATATCATCTAATACTGTTCTTACTGGACCTAACCCTGCGGTTAAAGCGTTTACTATTTTTTGTTGCTGGTTGACTGCCGCTTGTAACTCCTCTCTTCTTGATAAGTCATTCTCTTTTAACAAAGACTCTTTAAGCTCTTTTAGTTTTTTCTGAGCCATAAAAATAGAGCCTTCCATAGCCGACTCCATAGCTGCGTTAGCCTCAGCAGCTCTAGCTTCAACGCCAAGCTCCATTACTTGACTGATAGCGTCTTGCTGATCTTTTGCTTGTTGTTTTAATACATCTTCTTCTCCTAGAATGTCTAAAGTAGGAACATCTGTTAGTCCAAGTTCTAGAAAGACCTCTCCGAAAGCGTCTTTAAGACCTGACGGTAACTTCATCATTCTCGTCTCAAACACATCTATATCAGACCCTAACTCCTCTAGAGTTAATATGGGCTTTAGTTCTGGTATCGTGTCCGATAACTTATCAATAAGTTCTAATAGATTAAGTATAGTAGGAGCTAGAGGCGTGTCTTTGTCTAAACCCAGCTCTTCTAACGTATCAACATCACCTTTTCTTAGTCTGTCTATATAATCCTGTATAAGGTCTCTCTGGTATTCAAGAGCAGAACTACTTCTTATGAGTCCAGCCTCAAAATTGTTCACCAATATGTCGGTGGACTGTTCTAAACCTAATCTAAAACCAGCTAAAGGGCTTAATTTTAATAAGGCATTTTTAAGGATTAATTTATCATTTACCTCTTTTAATCCTTTTTCAACAGCTTTTAATTCTATTTTACTTAGACCTTCATTTTGCTCTCTAAACGCTTCTAATGCTTCTCTTGATTCAGATTCTACATAAGACGAATACCTTTGAGTTTCAGATAGTAATAATCTTTCTTGCCTTTCAAGGTCCTCTACTACTTCTTTAATTTCTAAAAGACCTTGTCTCTGCGCCTCTAATGAATTTATATCAAGAAAGTCAGCCGATGATACCCTTATTAATTCTTGAGTAGCATCAACAAACTCTTCTAAATCATTAACAGTTTCTTTTGCCTTACCACTAAATTTAGTGAGAAGGGTAGTAGCTGCCATGACTGCAACGTTTACCGCAAGTATAGCACCCCCCACACCAGTAAATGAAGCTCCTAAAGCCTTAAAAGCGCCCATATAGCTACCAGTTCTGGTTTTAAGAGTTCCAAACATCTCAGCGTTAAATGCAATGTTGTTACCAATGGCTCGCATACCCTGAGCAAAACCTTGACTGAACTGAGTGGCATCCTGAGCTAAATCACCAAATCCAAATAGCGTTTGGTTGGCTATTGCAAATTCTTTATTAGACCCCTTAAAACCCTTCTGACTTCTGTTAACCTGTTGGTTAAATTGCTGTAAAGTACTAGTAGCTCTAGTTATAGTTCCTGTAGCGGCAGTTACTTCTTTCGATAACGCTTGCTGAGAAGTAGCGGTTCTCTTTGTACTAACTGATGCTTCCGCCATCTCGTTAGTATTATTCTCTAGTGCCGCAGTATTATTTTGAAGCCTGACAGCTGCTTCCTGTACAGACTTGGCGTGTAAATTATTAGTCTGTAACGCTCTTTTTAATATAGCATCATCTCTTTTAACCGCATCAGTTTTTTGCTTAGACTCATTTACAAATTGTTTAGTGCTTTTAGAAACCTTTTGGTTAGTACCCTTTAGTTTATTTAGCTGAGACTCTAGCTTCTCAATCTTTTCAGTGAGTTTAGTCACCTCACCAGTAGTACTTGAGTCAACAATGTTCTTGAGACCAGACAACGATGACTGATCTATTTTAAATTGTACATCGTATATTAACTGTGGCATATTACTCTAGTTGTCTGCTGGTCTGTGGTAAGCCTCACGAGCCATCATTGCTTTGGTTATGTCTTCTACGGAACAATCGGCTACAAGTTCCTGCGCTCGCAGTGGATCAAAGTCAGCAAGTACATAACAGTAATATGTGTATGCACCGCCAACTTCAACCACTAGGTCATTAGGTGCGAGCAAGTCTAATGACTCTAAAGTACTCCGACTCCACTGGATGGTACTTGTCGCCTGTTCGTAAAAAAATCCCACGCTTCCTCAAGCGTACCTAATTCTAATTCGTCAGACTTCCAAGTTTCATCACTTATTTCTTTATTGAGTTTCATAGAGTGATCCGCAGTGTACTTACAATACTTAGCACGAAACTCTTCATCCAAACGCCATGCGTTTAGTGCTTCAACGTCTTCAGCCGTATAGTCATCAACAATAATGTCATCAGACTTTGTTAACTTTTTATGTAACTTAGGATGATTTTCTTTGTACCATTCCATAAGTATTTCTCTACGTCCTTCGACTACCTTATCAAAACGAATAGGGGTCGGCTTGACTTCAAACCGAACCCCCATAAATTCGCCAGTTACTTTTGTAATACGTCCCATAAATTGCTCGCTTTATTTTAGGGTTATTATGTGTTAAACTCTACAAAACCGTAATCGGTTGAAAGCTGTAGTGTTGGCTCCTTAAAGCCAAAATCAGCATCAATATCACCTTCAATGGATACTCTAACGTATTCACAGGCTGATACAAGTGTTTTAGTTACTTGTACTACACCAGTTCCAGTAATACTTTGAGTAGCCTGAACGCCAGTTGTTGCTCCGCTTTCATCGTAACATTGTATTCCAATAAGTGCACCAGTCAAGTCAGTGGTAACAGTAACGTTAATACTGAAAGTCAAAGACTTAGCTGGAAACGGAAAGTGGATGTCACGATACATGGATGCGCCATCTGAAATAGACTCTTGAAGCCCTTGAACAGATGTTCCACTGTTAAAGGAAGTATCCTCAAAATCAGTAGACCATCCAGCAGCTAATCCAGAGGTAGAACCCTCTTGCCAACCATACAAGGCTAATCCATTCTTCACGTAGGACATCTCTGCTGAGTGCTTACCCGTAGTGGAATCGTATCCACCTTTGGCTTCACGTGCGCTAGAGAATCTGAAGGACATATTGTCCTCAAAACCCTTATTGATTTGTAGGGTTCCTTCCATTTGAAGAATGGAGTCGTCTAATCCATATCCAGTGAACACTAGGTTGGTTCGGTTCTCTGCCCAAGTAAACAACTGAGCTTTAGCGGATTGGCTATATACTCCAGTAACGGTGATGTTATAGTTTTTGCTAGTGATTATCTCACGATTATTCTCAATGACCTGTGTGTTAGGTTCAATGCTAATAACTTGGCGAGACGCTTCAGCCGCACCTTCTTGAACCACAGAGAACTGTAATGTCTCTGTAAGGTCAGAAGTATTAACCAAAGCTAATTTGCTTAGTTGCGTAGGCATGATTATCTACCAGTTAGGGTGTTAGGATTAGGCGGAGGCTACTACCATAGCTACTTCACCGTCTACGTCAGACGCTTGAGCAACTAATACAGTCTCTAAACGACCATTGTCAAATGCGTTGTGTCCTTGAATGTAAGTGGTTGCAGTAGTAATGTCGTGAGAACCTGTTTTACCGTGTAGTCTTAATCTTCCTTCGGTGGGGAGGGTTCCATTAGTTGAAACAAGACTGCTATCAAATATAGCTGTAGTGGCTCCAGCGCCACCTACTGCAGTAAAGTTAGTGTCTTTGCTTCTTATTACAATACGACCAGTATAAGACTCGTATATTTCACGATTATCTTCTACATTTACCGTATCAGGTTCGAGTCCTACTTCGACTCCTTCTACTGTGATATTCTTAATATACTCTGGAGTAGATTGTGGTGATCCAGCAGATGTAAGAATCTCAGCGTATTCAAATATTAACTTTGCCATTGTTTTTTGTGTTTAGTTTAGGATATTTGGATTATACTTTCAAAATTAACTACAGTAGATAAATAGCCATCTTGCTCCGTTATTTGATCTACTCCTGTAAAAGTCAGTGTGTCCAAAGAACTATTTATGGTTCGAGCCTCTGTCTCTGTAGCCCAATCCATAAGTTGATCAGATATTTCTAACATTCTATCGTATCTAGCCTCTTTAATAGAGTGACTATCTGATTGCTCTATGTACACTATCGCTTGAAACTGTTGTATTAAGTCTACTGGCTTGTCTCCAGATACTAGGTAGTCTGTGTTACCACCTAACAACCTAAAAACAACAACTTCTGTTTTAATGTCTCCACGTTGTACAATATCGAAAGAATCACCACTATATTTCAATACCTTTTCTACGGTTGATCTAGAGTCAGTGCTAGAGTAAGAACCATAGTTAGATACGTACCCACTAAGTATTGCGTTTCTATCCAAGTCTAGTCACCGTTGCTTTAGCTTTTAACGTTCTAGGTTTGTTCAACATTCTTTCTAATATCTCAGCTGTCTTATCAACTAGTTTACCAGCAGGTGACCCTGAGTTTTGCGAGTCATTTTCGTTAGGGAATTGTCTACGCTTGTATTTAGACGTACCCTGTTCATGGGTAATCATGTAGTTATACACCTTTGCAGGATATTCAAACTTAACCGCAGTGCTTCCTGATACTGTTCCGTACCTAGAAGTCAACTCTGTATATGCTTTTCCCGTGTAGTTAAAGTCAGCAGCGTTTTTTTTGCCAGCTTTCTGTTTTTTAGATATATATTTTTTATTAGTAAGTTTCACTCTAGGATTACCATTCGGATCCATTGCTGACTTGTTAAGGCGATCTATGCTAGACTCATACTCTTGCTGAATCCTTGATACAGCCTCCTTCATGTGCGTAGACCTACTAGAGGTCATTTTTTGAATATCTTTAAGTACAGCTTCTCCTAAAGTCATATCAATACAAGCTCATGAATCTAACTCTAGGAGTAGTCTTTGGTTTCGTTAGTAAACCACTAAGTCTTCTAAGGTTAGCTGTTAAATATTGATTATACATTTGATAGTATTTACCAGCTTTCTGAAACGAAAAACTATCTTGATGTGTTGCGTCTTGTGCAAACCACATCTCTAAAAATTTGTATGATAACAGGTCTACTAACAAGTCCTCTGTGTCGATGGCATATATAGCATCAAGTAACGCTACTTCCGTGCTATATGTCTCATCATTTATATATTCTCTTAGTTGCTCTAGTATATCCGTTTTAAGGAGCTTAATTGCCTTGTCCAATATCAGGTTATCCTTTTCTGATAGATTGAGCGTTGTCGTGCCTCCTGTGACGTTAACGCCTTTAAACGTCAACTCTTCTAGCGCATCAATGTCATCTCTCGTAAGGGTTAAGCTACTAAATGCCATAGTTATTTCCTTTTTTCTTGTTCGTGCTTGATACGCTGCCATTCACCGTACCATTTAGTCGTCATATATCCCAAAGTAACTAAACCGATAAGTAAAGACACGCCAGCAGATACTTGATTAAGAGTAAGGCTTGAAAGAAAACCAACGGTTCCTATCACTGCTTTATAGTCCATAATCTCGTCTATGTTTATTATGTTACTGTTCATGGTTTAAAAAAAGGGGGCAGTTACCATGCGTTGATAACCACTCCCCTCTTAATTAGTTTACTAGGGCTTACGCCTTAGCTACATTACCACGAATGTAACGTCCACCTAAGTCTGGTCGGAACACCTTAACTCCGTATAATACTTCGATAAGGATGTCAGCGCCTGACTTGGTTTCTTCTACAGTCAACGTGTAGTTTACGTTGTTCATTGGCTCGAAACCAGCAGCACGTCTTACGCCTGAACCTGAACCGCTATCCACTGAAGGCATTACGGCAGTTACAAGAGCAAGTGCAGATGGATCGTAGAAGAACTGCTCACGACCAGTGTCACCAGAAGCAATATCAACTGGGTTGATAGTAGCGTCATCAGCAACAGCGGCACGTAATGGCTCTTTAAGAGTCAATACACTTCCAGTTTGAGACTCAACAGTGTAGAAGTCATCAGAACCTTTAGCGGCACCGAAAGTAACGATGTCACCCTCAGCTAAAGATACAGTAGCAGCACCGCCAGAACCATCATCGATGGTTAGCTCAGTTTGTCCGACAGCTTCATCAGCAGCTATAACAGCATCAGTTACGGTAGCAGCAGTGTGGCTTGACCCTTGATTGTCTACGAAGAAGTCGAAACCATACGCACGAGCCATAGCTCCACCTAACTGAATACCAGCATCTCCACGAGTGTTAGCTTGTTGGAAGATGTTTAGGGTGGTCAAGTCTTTCTCTACGAATGGGTCAATAACCATCATTAGGTTATCCGTAGTGAACTTACGAGAAGCCATAATTCTACGAGCTTCTGCAAGGTCATTATCGTCCATTACAGTAGAGTCGGTGTTGTTGTCAGCGAAAGCTACTTCAAACGCTTTGCGAGCTTCTACTTTTACATCAGCATTGATTTGGTCAATGAGCTGGTGTAGTCTTGGTACGAAGTGTTGTTGTACTAAGTCAGGAAGTGCAAATTTTTGGTCAGCCTTGTCGATGCTGAAACCGTTGTAGTAGTGCTTGTTGATAGTTAAGGTTTCTTCGTTAGCATCAGGAGTTCCTAGACTATAAGAACCTGAGTAAGAAGAAGGAGAACCCGTAGGCTTTACCGCACGAGTGATGTTTACAGACTTGTTACGAGCTGCAACGAGTCCTTCGATAGATGCGCCAGCTACGTTAGTAACGGCTTTAGATACCATTGGTCGGTCTGGATATTGGTTAGCTAGAGCTACCTCTACAAACGCCTCTGGTTCGTATATGTTGAAATTAGTATTAATTGCCATATCTAATAAAAGTTAAATTAAAATGTAAGGTTTATATTTAGCTTTTGGGTCGCTGTGACCTAAGACATGACAATTAAGGTGTTGCCTAACCATAAAAGATGGATTTACGCTTGTTCAGCCCAACCGCCTACGACTCTTGAGAGAGTAAATAACTCCTCAGCCTTAGCACGGTCTGCTGGATTAGACGAGCGTACAAGTTTCTGAAACTCTGCTCGACTTGGTCGTTCACTACTAGCTGGAGTACCACCAGTTTCTCCGCCAGCG
>Ga0233432_10002965_pt1 | contig 15603 bp, 13 predicted proteins | sample SI_122_August201_6_FD_179870 | JGI IMG/M metagenome (GOLD analysis project Ga0233432, IMG submission 179870) | Seawater microbial communities from Saanich Inlet, British Columbia, Canada - SI_122_August2016_10_MG | ecosystem: Environmental > Aquatic > Marine > Inlet | place: Canada: British...
CAAGTGTCTACTAATTTATATACTCTGTTAATTCCAAAATCAGTACGTTTTTTGTAAACCTCACTTTCAAGACATCTCAGTAAATGTGCAATTTGTCTATCGGCATACCCTTTCATTTTAGCCTGAAGGAGTAGCTCTTCTGAGATATTATCAATATGATATTTTTCAATTTCAAACTCAAGCATTACGAGTTCTTCTAATTGTCTTAAGAACCAATAGTCCATTTTAGTAATATCATGAATGGTTTTTAATGGAATACCAAGACGAATAGCATCGTATATTCTAAATACTCTGTCGCTACTTGCATGCTTCATAGCATGAAGGATATCGTCCTGATTAGTCCAACTTTTACCATCAGCTCCAAGACCGTTACGCTTAATTTCTAATGACTGACATGCCTTTTGTAGTGCCTCTTGAAATGAGCGACCAATAGCCATTACCTCTCCAACAGACTTCATCTGTAGCCCTAACTCTGTGTTGGCACCATCGAATTTTTCAAAATTCCATCTAGGGATTTTAACAATAACATAATCTAAAGTAGGTTCAAAATAAGCTGAAGTTGACTTGGTAATTTGATTATCTAATTCATCAAGCGTGTAACCGATTGCTAGCTTTGATGCAATTTTAGCAATTGGATAACCTGTGGCTTTAGAAGCTAAAGCTGATGAACGCGATACTCTAGGATTAATTTCTATTGATATAATATCTTCTTTTTCGTCAGGAGAAACAGCAAACTGAACATTACAACCACCAGCAAAATCTCCAATAGCTCTCATCATCTTGATAGCCATATCCCTCATCTTTTGATAAGTGGTATCAGATAAAGTCATTGCTGGAGCAACGGTAATTGAATCTCCAGTATGGATTCCCATTGGATCCATGTTTTCTATTGAACAGATAATGATAACATTATCATTTTTATCTCTTAATAATTCAAGCTCATATTCTTTCCAACCTAAAAGCGCTTTATCAATCATCACCTCATGAATTGGTGATGCAGCCATTCCTCTTTTTAATAGGTTATCAAAATCTTTAGCTTCGTGAACAAAAGAAGCTCCACTTCCTCCTAAAGTATAAGAAGGCCTGATACATAATGGAAAACCGAATTTTTGAGCAATTTCTTTTCCTTCAAGGTAAGAAGTAGCCGTTTGAGAGGGAGCGCATGAAATGCCTATTGTTTCCATCAACTGCTTAAATTCTTCTCTGTCTTCTGTAATGTTAATAGCGTCAATATCCACCCCAATAATTCTAACGCCGTATTTTTCCCAAACGCCTTTTTCATCAGCCTCAATACACAAATTCAAAGCAGTCTGACCACCCATTGTTGGTAGAACAGCATCGATTTGTCGTTCAGAAAGAATTTCTTCAATTGATTCAACCGTAAGAGGTTTTAAATACACATTATCAGCAACAACTGGGTCTGTCATAATTGTTGCTGGATTAGAGTTGATAAGAGATACTTCTATCCCCTCTTCTTTTAATGATCTGGCTGCCTGAGAACCAGAATAATCAAATTCACAAGCTTGACCAATAACGATTGGGCCACTTCCGATAATTAAAATGGATTTAATTGAATTGTCTTTGGGCATAGTTTTACAGTGTTTGTGCGAATGTAACCGATTTAAGAATAAAGCGTCAATTTTTGATTTCTAAATAATTAACAAAATTATATGATTTTTTAACAGTAGGTCTAAAAAAAAGGTGCTGCAAATGCAACACCTTTAGACGTATAATTGTAAACGACTAGCGTTTATGCCTAGTTTCATCCGAAACTGTTAATTTTTTTCTTCCTTTTGCTCTTCTACTAGCTAAAACTCTACGGCCATTAGCAGATTCCATTCTATCACGAAAACCGTGCTTGTTTCTTCTTTTTCTGTTAGAAGGCTGAAATGTTCTTTTCATTGTTAACTATTTTTGAAATGGTTTGCAAATCTACAATCTTTTTTCTTTATTCAAAAAGAATTTTTAGAAGATTATTGGACTTGTATTTTATAAGTTGAGTATTTGTTTTTGTTGTAAACCTTTAAAAGATAAATTCCTTTTGATAAATTACTGGTATTTAGAGAATACTCTTTTGATAAAAAAGGTTCAGAAAAAAGAATTCTACCATTATAATCTATTAATTCAAAATTTGCATTTATCGTAGTAGATGTTTGAATTTTTAATACTTCAGAACATGGGTTTGGAAAAACAGAAAATATAGTGTCGTCAAATTCAAATGTAGTTAATGGATTATCATAGTTTATATCAAAAACATATAAGCCTGTTTGCATATCAGAAAGTAATATCTTTCCTGAGGGTAAAAATGGATACACTCCCCAAGCTCCCATATAACTATCATGATGGTCGGGTAAAAACGTATCGTAATATCCTACTAATATTGGATTGGATGGGTTTGATATATCATGAACATATAAGCCATCGTGGTAATAAGCAGTATACAGATAATTTCCACTAATTATCTGATTATGAGGAATAGAGTTTTCGTCAATATAAGAACCAAATAATGCTATAACTTCGATGTTTAAGAAATCAGAAAGATCTAGCATTTTCATTCTCATACCCCACGTTTCATCAGCCATAGCATAATACTTTCCATCAGCAGTTAACCATCCAGAATGGTTGTATCCTTGATCACGATAGGTAGGTAAACTTCCTAGCACTTCATGTTCTTGATTATCAATGGTAGTTTGTGAAAAATCGACAATTATAAATCCGCTATATCCACCATTAATGTATGCCGTATCGTTTTGCACATACATATCATGACAACTTAAAAGTGAGGTATTGTATAAAAATTCAGGGTCTAAAGGGTCGTCAAGGGTATAAATATTTCCATTAGTGGTATAAAGTTTTGCAGTAGCAGTATCAATGAAAATATTATGAGACCTTTCAAATAAATCTGAAGAATCGTAAACCAAAGAAACTGAGTCTGGCAAAGTACTGATGTCAATAATTTGCAGAGAGCTTGCTCCTTCGTCTGAAACAGCATACAAATAGTTCTGATAATCGTGATAATCTCTGTGAATGATTTCAGGCCCTTGAACTTTACCAGCCACAAAGGCAACTTCTGAAATATTCCCAGTTGACGTTACATCAAAAATGTGTGTTCCAGCAGTAGAACCAATAATGGCGTATTCTCTCTCCTCTAATACCACACCCCATACTTCATTGTAGGTATTATCATAGATTTCAGAACCCACTAAAGAATCCTCGTCCCAATGAAAAAGCAGCTCAACATTTTCTGAAAGTTGTGAAAATGAATAAAAAGGCGTTAACACAAAAAATAGTCTTAAAAGTAATTTCATCTTAGGAAATCGTTTTAATTAATTCTTCAATTATTAAAGTCAGCTTGGGCTCTGCGACCTCTGCTACTTTTTGAATTTCTTCATGACTTACTTTTTTAATTTTTCCTTCAACACCTAGGTCAGTGATTACAGATATGGCAAAACAAGGGATTTGCATATGTCTAGCTACAATCACTTCAGGAACTGTTGACATCCCAACTGTATCTGAGCCAATAATCCTTAGGTATTTATATTCGGCAGGTGTTTCTAGGCATGGGCCTGTTACTGCAGCATAAACCCCTTCAAAAACTCTAATACCATTATCTTTACCAATTGACAAGGCTGTTGCAATCATTCCTTTATCATATGTATCGCTCATATCTGGAAAACGAGGGCCAAATTCATCAAGATTTGCACCAATTAGTGGACTTGGAATAAGGTTGATATGATCATTTAGTATCATTAAATCACCAACTTCATAATCTGGATTAACACCACCACTTGCATTAGAAATAATGAGTTGTTCAATTCCTAGTTTTTTCATCACTCTTACAGGCATTGTTACTTCTTGAATGGAATAGCCTTCATAAAAATGAAATCGTCCTTGCATAGCAATGACATTAGTACCTGAAAGTTTTCCTAGAATTAGCTTTCCCTTATGTCCTTCCACTGTTGAAAGGGGAAAATCAGGTATTTCATCATACGGGATGGTTTGTTCTATTTCTATTTTCTCAACAAGACCTCCAAGCCCGGTACCCAAAATAATACCAACTTTAGGAGTAAAAGGAATCTTATTTTTTAGAAACTGTGTTATCGAGTCGATTCTGTTCAACATATTTTAAGATTAAGTCATCAAAATTAGTCTTTCCTTGAAATTTCACCTCAATTGGTAAAAATACAATGGGAAGACCTTCAAAGTAATTTTCAAAAACACCTAATCGAGCGGCATCTTTTTCTGTTGTCAAAATTAACTTTTCTTCTGAATCAATCTTTTTAAAACAGTCAATAATTTTTAAAACATCTCTTTTTTTATAGCGATAGTGGTCTCTGTATTCAAAGTGTTCACATATTTCAGCCTTCGAATCAACATAATCTTTTATCTTTTTAGAAGATGCTATGCCGGTTAATAAAACTATTTTTTTGTTGTCAATCTCCAAATCACCTTCTCTATATAAATATTTTGGCTTTAAATATTCAATGTAGGAATAGCATAATTTTTGATGAAAAAATGGAGCTATTTGTTCATTCAAACGGTATTCATCTAAGGGTAATAATGGAAAAGGAGATTTTGCAACAACAATAATATCGGCTCTACTTGCTCTATTACATGATTCTCTAAGATTGCCAAATGGAATTAAATGATCATTAATAAACAAGTTATCGTAAGTTGTAAGTAAAATATTCAAACCAGGCTTTACCCAACGGTGTTGGTAAGCATCATCCAAAATAATTAATTCACATTCCTCATGAATAATATTCTGTATACCAACATTTCTACTCTCAGATACAGCTATTTTAACGTCAGGGAATTTTTTTTGCATTTGTAAAGGCTCGTCACCAACATCATTAATAAATGAGTCACTTTCTACCCATTTGAAACCTGTTGTATCCCGACCATACCCCCTACTTAATACAGCAACTTTACTCTTATTCTCTAACAATTTAATAATGTACTCAACATGAGGCGATTTTCCACTACCCCCTGTACACAAATTACCAACTGAAATAATTGGGACAGAATATTCCGTCGAAGAAAATAAGCCAATATCAAAAAACAAATTTCTGAAATAAACAAAAATTCCATAAAAAAGAGTAACAGGAAGAAGAAACAATCTTAAAAATGGCATATTACTATAAGGAAATAAATTTTCAATTTGAACAAATATATAAATTAATTATATGTTATTTTTGGTTTTATGAAAATATATGAAATTATCAATCATCTGGAATCAATTGCACCGCTCAGTTTGCAAGAAAACTACGACAATTCTGGACTGATTGTTGGGGATAAAAGTAAAGAAGTAAATGTAGCTTTAATCAGTTTAGATTGCACCGAGGAAGTTGTAGAAGAAGCTATTAATGAGAATTGTGAGTTAATAATTGCTCATCACCCAATTGTATTTGAAGGTTTGAAGAAAATTACTGGCTCAAACTATATTGAACGCACCATACTAAAAGCCATTAAAAATAATATTGCCATATATGCTATCCATACTAATTTGGATAATGTTAAAGAAGGTGTAAATGGAGCTATCGCAAATAAAATAGGTTTAGTAGATACTAAAATACTAAGACCCAAATCGTCAAATATTAAAAAGTTGGTAGTTTGTTGCCCATTAGATTCAGAACAAAAATTAAAAGATAAATTATGGGAAGCTGGAGCTGGTAATATTGGAAATTATAGTAAGTGTAGCTTCAGAAGTAAAGGAATAGGAACATTTAAAGGCAATAATGAAAGTAATCCATCTATTGGAACTAAAAATACACTTCATTCTGAAAATGAAATTAAAATTGAAATGATTTTTCCAACATATTTGGAACACAAAATCTTATCAACACTGTTCGAAGCACATCCTTATGAAGAAGTATCCTATGAAGTATATACTCTAGAAAATAAAAATCAAAATATAGGTTCAGGGATTTATGGTAAGCTCTCAAAGCCTATGACTAGCAAAGCATTTTTGAAATTTGTGAAAAATGAGATGAAAACCGACTGCATCAGACATACAGAGGTTTGTAAAGAAAATATCCAAACAGTAGCAATTTGCGGTGGTTCAGGCTCTTTTTTACTAGATGATGCAAAAAGAATTGGAGCGGATATATTCATCAGTTCTGATTTTAAATACCATCAATTTTTTGACGCCGATAAAGAAATAATAATAGCTGATATTGGACATTATGAAAGCGAACAATTCACCAAAGAGCTTATTAGTGATATTCTTAAGAAAAAATTTACTAAGTTTGCCACCCGTTTATCAAGTGTAAATACGAACCCTATCAATTATTTGAAATAATGGCAAAAAAGAAAGCTGTAACAACAGAATTTTCAGTTGAAGACAAACTTCAAGCATTACATAAATTACAATCCATCGATTCAGAGATTGACAAGATAAGAACAGTTAGAGGTGAATTACCTCTTGAAGTTCAAGATTTAGAAGATGATTTAAAAGGTCTAGAAACAAGAATCGAAAAAATTAATTCAGATATCACCAATAAAGAAAGCTTTATTTCTAAAAGAAAATTAGCTATCAAAGAAGCCGAAGAGCTTGTTAAAAAGTACAACAAGCAACTTGAAAGCATTAAGAATAATCGTGAGTATGATTCGTTAAGCAAAGAGATTGAATTTCAAAACTTAGAAATTGAACTTGCTAACAAAAAAATAAAGGATAACCTTTCTAAAATTGAATTCTTAAACGAAACTAAAGCTAGTTCTACTGAGCATTACAATGAAAGAAAAGACATCTTCGAAGAAAAGAAAAAAGAATTAGATACTATTGTTTCTGAAACAGAAAAAGACGAAAAAAGCTTATTAAAGCAGTCTGAAGCTGCTCAAAAAGTAGTAGACGAGCGTTTATTATCAGCCTACAAGAGAATCAGAACTAACTCTAGAAACGGATTAGCAGTAGTATCTGTTGATAGAGATGCTTGTGGTGGATGTTTCAGTAAAATACCCCCACAGAGACAGTTAGATATCAAAGCTCACAAAAAAGTAATTGTATGCGAACATTGTGGTAGAATTCTAATCGATTCTCAAATGTTTGAAACAGAAAAGGCATAATTTATTTTTTAAACTAAATTTGTAGGGATTCTAAAATTAGAATCCCTTTTTTTATGCGTTTTACTTTAATTACCATATTTCACATTTTATTAATCCATTCAGCTTACGCTAATTTTGACTGGAACGAAAATTGCAAACAAGCATATACGAACACCATTCAGCTTAAATTTGATAAAGCAAACGGTATTTTAGAAAACGAAAGATCCCTAAATCCTACAAACTCATTAGTCTATCTTATTGAAAACTACGCTGACTATCTTAAAATTCAAATCAGTGAAGAAAAAAATGAATTTGATAAATTAAAATCTTTGAAAGATGACCGTCTGTCAATTATTGAAGACGATGATTCAGAATCGCCTTGGAAATTATATTCTGAAGCCGAAATTCATTTACAATGGGCGGCAAATAGACTGAAATTTGGAGAATACTTTACAGCAGCTTACGAAATCAATAAAGCCTTCCGACTATTAACTGAAAACGATAAGAAATACCCTCATTTTTTACCAAACAAAAAAAGTCTTGGAGTCTTGTACACTCTTATAGGCAGTGTACCTAAACAGTACAATTGGGTTTTATCTATTATTGGTATGGAAGGAAATTTAGACAATGGTTTAAAACTTATGAAAACCACTATTGATGAAATGAAAACAGACTCTATATATTCATCAATGGTTGAAGAAACATATTTTTTGTATGCTTTCCTAAAAATGAATTTAGACAACAATCATATTGACTTAAAAAACCTTTTAGAAGAAATTGAAAATAGTGACTATCTACTTTTAAATTTTGCAGCTAGCAGAATAGCTACAAAGTTAGGACAGAATGACTTAGCCATTAGCATTTTAGAAAACAGAATAAAAGATAAAGACTGCTACCCTTTTCATTATTTGGATTATTTAATTGCTGTTGGAAAACAAAATAAATTAGACTCAGATTGTATTGAGTACTTCGAAAATTATGTTCAGAATTTCAGTGGCTTAAATTACAAAAAGTCAGCCTTAATGAGAATAAGTTGGCAATACCTGTTAATGGATGATGAGCTAAATTTCAAGAAGCACAAAAATAAAGTCAATGACATTGGAGCTCTGTTTGTAGGAGCAGATAAAGAAGCTCAGGATTTCTATAAAAATAAACTTAAGACTCACAAAAAATTACTTAAAGCCAGATTATATTTTGACGGTGGTTATTATGAAAATTCACTACAAGAACTTGATGCTCTTAACCAAAAAGAACTAGAAAACACTATTTACAATTATTTAGAATTTAATTATAGAAAAGCTAGAGTATACGAAAAGTTGGAAAATACTTATGAAGCTATTAACTTCTACAAACAAACCATTGAAAAAGGGAAAAATGAAACTTTCTATTTTTCTCCTAAATCCGCTTTACAACTAGGGTTAATTTTTGAGAAAAAAGGAGATAAAAACCAAGCTTCAAAATACTTTCAAAGTTGTATAAACATGCAAAATCATTTATATGAAAAAAGTCTAGAGCAAAAGGCAAAAGCAGGTCTTGAACGCCTCAACTAGAACTTCCAGCCCATTGTAAAAATCAAACTGTAAGATGTATTAGTAGTCTTATGAGCCGGCTCAAAAACAGTATTATAAAGCGATTGTCCTTCTGAGTATTCCGAAAAAACATAAGCTAAATCTATATATCTATACTTTCCTCGCTTACCAATACCTACTGTATAAGATGTCTTTTCATTTCTGTACTCATCAATAGCGCCAACCATTTCATCACTAACCAATGGATTTTGATAATACGAATAACCTCCTCTTATTAATATCGGCGAAAGATTTAACTCTGCTCCCAATCTAGTATTTACTACATCTGTATAATGGTTTGAAATGATATTTTCTTGATTAGTGAAATAGTCATAATCATCGCCATTTAATTGCATTGTAGAATAATCAACAAATTCAACATCGGCACTCAATAAAAGTTTATCAAGAATCAATGCCGCACTACCAATCACTTTCATAGGCGTAACTATCTCGTAGTCATAAATACCATAAGGTGAAGTATAAGAGTAGGCATAATCACTATCATTTAAACTGTGTTGAGTCCTCATAGTCATTTCCCACTCGTCGTGCATATCATTTAGAGTTGGAGAATGCCAAGCTAAACCAATTCTAAAATTATCATTAGCCCTGTATATTGCACCCAATTTTAAATTGATACCACTACCAGTTGTCATTTGATTTTCGTAAACATCAAAAGATTGAACCGTTGAATTAGTGTCAGCAAAATTTCGCTCGTTATATCTTGTTTTCTTTTGGTAATTAATATTTGTCAGTCCAATTGTACCTCCCAAATAAATTTTCTCTTGGTAAGAACCTGCATAACTAATAGCAAACTCACCCATAGAACCAGAAATACTTGTTTGATTAAATTGGTCTTGCCCAGTTTCAACTTCTCTAAAGTAATTACCATCATCAATCCAACCACTAGAGTCCGTTTGCAAATCGATTAAATCTGTATCAAACGCACCCAACTCAAAGAACGGATCTAAATCATCAAGCGTATAACCCATTGCTGAAGCTAAATATACATCAACCAAAGATGAGTTTGAATTGTAAGCACTTTGAATGGTGTTTGAGCGAAACACCTTCGTAGTATTGTAAGCAAAACCCAAGTTTGTTCTTCTCCAATCTGAGTCCTTAGACGCAGAAAGAGGAGCAACAAAACCTACCGAAGGTAAATTAAAGTTACCGGTGCTATTTATAATTTTATTACCCCTGTAATAAGATGTCATATCTCGACCACTTAAATTCAAAGAATAAGCAAAGTCATAAGACTGATAGACTCCCAAACCAGCAGGGTTAGTACTGAGAACAGAAATATCAGCACCCAAAGCACCGAAGGCATTGCCCATCGCTGCCGTTCGAGCAGTTCCGACAACATCTGTTTCGGAAAAGAATAAAGCATCTTGATGCGATTGTGCGTTCACAGACAAGGCTGTGGCTATTAAAAATACACTGAAAATGTTTCTAATCATAACTTAATTATCTTGGTCTTCTACCACTACTTCCTCCTCTTGGTGAAGAGCTTCTTGGTGAAGAATTAAAAGATGGTTTTGAATATGTTTTATTACTAGATGGTGTTTTTATTGAATTATCTTCAAAAGGTTTTTTAGTTTTAGATGGTTTACTATAAACAGGTTTATTATAAGACGGTTTAGAATAAGTTGGCTTATTATTCTGTGGTTTCTTGTTCGTATTAACAGACTGGTTAAAAACAGGTTTAGAAAACGAATCATTCACTTTTGAATTTGAATTAATGGAGTTGTTAATCTTATTTGACGTTGGTCTTCTACTTCCAAATTCTGTGGTTTGCTGAACATTATAGTTCGGCTTTTTATCATTTTCAAAATTACCTTTTGAATAGGTCGCCTGTGGTTTTCTGTTTTTTACTTCTTGGCTGTATAATGAAGCAAATCTCTCTGGCGTTTTATTTTTATTATTTTCTCTAGGTCCATAATAAATACTATTGTTGTCATAAGAATTGTAATATGTAGGAGCATAAGCTAACGAACCACCATGATGCCCGTGATAGCCTTGATGTCCATAATAGCCATGGTGATGGTGATGATAGAAAGGATGGTAATTAAACGGACTATAAGCATAGCTATGATAAAATGGGTCATAATAGAATGGATCCCAAAAGTTATAGCCGTAATAAATACTAACACCACAATGCAATGGATTGCTAGAATACCAAAAAGAATTGGTGAAATAATTGTTGTAATAGCCAAAGCCAAAGCTAGGACTATGAAAACGTCTAATTCGTGAAGAATACTGATAATCGTAATAATCATCAGAAGCATACTCATCAATATAGTTCTCCTCCTCTGAATATTCTTCTTCTGCTACTTCCTCTTCAAGTCTAATTTCGGTAGCCTCTTGCTCGGCAACTTCAGCATAATTATCAGATGTATAATATATTTCATCTTTGAAACCCGATGAAGTTGTTTCAATAGTAATGCAAGATGAAAAAATTAAGATGAATGAAAATAAAATAAGGAATGGACTTTTCATAATGTATTTATTTAATGATAGCGAATCTTTGAATGCTTATTCGCTAAAAAGTTTAATTTTGTCATACTTATAACGCATAATCAACTGTAAAATTACAAACAAACTTTCAATATAAAAAATGGCGAAAAATTTCACTAGTCGAGCTGAGGATTACTCGAAATGGTACAATGAATTAGTGGTTAAAGCAGATTTAGCTGAAAATTCTGGTGTGAGAGGATGTATGGTTATCAAGCCTTACGGCTTTGCCATTTGGGAAAAAATGCAAAGTGAATTGGATAGAATGTTTAAAGAAACTGGACACTCAAATGCCTATTTCCCTTTATTCATTCCAAAGTCATATTTAAGTAAAGAAGCCGAACATGTAGAAGGCTTTGCTAAGGAATGTGCTGTTGTAACGCATTATAGATTAAAAAATAGTGAAGATGGTAAATCTGTGGTTGTAGACCCTGATGCAAAATTGGACGAAGAATTAATCGTTCGACCAACATCAGAAACCATCATTTGGGATACGTACAGAAAGTGGATTCAGTCTTATAGAGACCTGCCTATTTTGGTAAACCAATGGGCCAATGTAGTTCGTTGGGAAATGAGAACACGATTATTCTTAAGAACAGCTGAATTCTTGTGGCAAGAAGGGCATACAGCACATGCCACTAAGCAAGAAGCTATTGAAGAAACTGAACAAATGATTGAGGTCTACGCACGTTTTGCAGAAGACTTTATGTCTATGCCCGTAATAAAAGGTTTAAAAAGTGCTAAAGAACGATTTGCTGGTGCTCTAGAGACCTATTGCATAGAATCACTGATGCAAGATGGTAAAGCTTTACAAGCTGGAACATCGCACTTCCTAGGGCAAAATTTCGCCAAAGCCTTTGATGTAAAGTTCACTAGTAAAGAAGGAAAACAAGAATACGTTTGGGCAAGCTCATGGGGCGTTTCTACTCGATTAATGGGAGCACTTGTTATGACGCATTCTGATGACCACGGTCTGGTACTTCCTCCTAAACTCGCTCCTTTTCAAGTCGTTATTGTACCAATATACAAAGGTGAAGAGCAGTTAAATATTATAAGCGAAAAAGCTAAATCCATAAAAAAGGAATTAGAAAAAGTAGGTGTCAGCGTAAAATATGACGATAGAGACACTCACAAGCCAGGCTGGAAATTTTCTGAATATGAATTTAAAGGAGTACCATTAAGAATTGCTATTGGACCTAGAGATTTAGAAAACAGTACCGTTGAATTGGCACGAAGAGACACTCTAGAAAAAGAAGTCGTTAGCATGGATGATTTAACCAATAAGGTTGAGCATTTACTTGAAAAGATTCAAGAAACTTTATTGTTAAAAGCCCAACAATTTAGAGATGACAATACGCATCACGCTAAAGACTGGGAAGACTTTAAAGAATTGATGTTAAAAGATTCAGGGTTTGTATACGCCCATTGGGATGGCACTGCAGAAACTGAACAAAAAATTAAAGAAGAAACTAAAGCTACCATTCGTTGTATTCCTTTAAACAATACCAAAGAAGAAGGCGAATGCATTTACAGTAAAAAGCCATCAACTCAAAAAGTGATATTTGCCAAAGCCTACTAGATGGATACTTCAAAGAAAATTATCGATAAACTGAGTAAAAAAGCGGCTATTAAGCAGGAAGTGTTTAGAGTAAGTAAGGCTGCTTTTAACTCTTTGAAGGAAGTAGCACAAGAGTTATCTAATGATTTGGAAGGTCAAATCACTCCAATAGACAAAAACGTTGAAGTCAAATATACAGACAAGGGTGAGTTTGAAATTGAAATAAAATTTTCTGGTGACACACTCATCTTCCACATGCATACCAACACCTTTTCCTTTGATAAAACCCATCAAATATGGAATTCAAAGTATGTAAAGGAAGATAAATACCGCGCCTATTGTGGTGTTATTAATGTCTATAATTTTCTAAGTGACAGCTTCAAGTACCATAGAGAAAATGATTTAGGCTTTCTGTTAGGGCGTATTTTTATCAATAAAGACCAACACTTTTTTACAGACGGCCCTAACAAAATGGGCTTTCTCTACAACGATTTTGAACATTCCGTGTTAAATAAAGACATTCTCAAAAGTATTATTGAAGAATTAATGCTTAATGCTATGGATTTTGAGCTAATCACTCCTCCATTTAAAGATGTTCAGGTGGTTAGCGTACACCAAGTGATGGAAATGAGCAAGAAAATGAAGCTAAAAACCTCTAAAAAATTAGGTTACAGGTTCAACAGTGAAAAATAATTTCATTTTTTTTCTTAACCCCTTTGTGAAATTATAAAAGATATTATATTTGCACTCGCCTTTTTTAAGGACTAACACACTGGCCCCTTCGTCTAGTGGTTAGGACGCCAGGTTTTCATCCTGGAAACAGGAGTTCGATTCTCCTAGGGGCTGCTAACCCACTCTGCATTCAGAGTGGGTTTTTTTTGCCTTAATTTTCAGATTGATGTAACTTGCATCCTACTTAACACGTTCAAATGAAGTTTGTATACAAAAGCATTCTGTTGTTTTTTTGTTTGTCTTTATTCTTGGTTTTACCTCAAAATAAAGAACAAAGAATGCCCTCTCCCATTGATAACACATTCTTTGCACATAGGGGATTGCCCCAATTAGCAGAAAATAGTCAGGAAGGATTTTTACAATCCAAATCAGTTGGGTTCACTGCAGTGGAAACAGATGTGAACTTTACTAAAGACCATAAATTAGTGTTACTTCATGACAATAATCTAAAAAGATTGTTGGGTATTGACAAAGACATAAATGACCTTAATTGGCAAGATATAGAAAATCTAAATATTCGTCACGAAGACAAAATAAGCAGCAACAATGTCTTAACATTAGAAGATTTACTACAAGAAGACTACGGTTTTCAAACGGTTTACCTCGATTTTAAAACGACTTCAAAAACCATTGCCGATAGCCTTTTATATTTAATGGAAAAGTACAATGCTTATGACCATTTTTTAGTTGCAGATGCCAATATTCTATTTTTAGCCTATTTGAAATTAAAGAATCCTAATGTTCAAACCGTTCTAGAAGGTTTTAACAAAGGAAAAGAGTGGACCTATTACCTTATCCCTGAACGTTATAAACCCAACTATTGGGCTAGCTTTTATTCAGAAGTCGACGAATCGCATATTGACTTCTTAGAAAAAGAAAAACTATTGTACAGGAAAATTATATATGGAATAGATAAAAGCAATTTTTTAAAAGCGCAGCATCTTGGACTGAAACACCTCATTGTGGACTACCACCCCACATTTGAAGATTTTTTAAATAATTAATTTTATAATAGCATGCTATTTCTTCAAATAGTTTTAGATTGCAAAAAGATAAATGAATAATGTCTAAACTGCCAAAGCAATATCAATTTTTAGATTTATCAGACTACGGACGTACACCAGCACGTTGGATAGCTAATTCTTTAAAAAACACTTGGCTGACCCCTATTCACGTCACCACTCTATTTATCATATCTGGTTTATTGGCCATTGCAAGTATAATCTACGGATACTACTTTTTAGCTGCTTTTTTCTTGGTACTAAAATCTATTTTAGATGCCGCAGACGGTGAATTATCGCGTTTAAAAAATACGCCCTCCTATGTAGGAAGGTACTACGATTCCATTGCCGATTTAATTTTGAATTTTTTGTTCCTACTATCCTTTTGGTATATCGGTGAACAGTCTTTCCTTTTCATGCTTTTAGCCTTTTTCTTAATTCAAATGCAAGGCACCGTTTACAATTTTTATTATGTTATACTTAGAAATAGTGTAAATGGCGACTCTACGAGTAGGGTTTTTGAAGACAAGGCACCCATAGCTCTCAAAGGAGAAAAACAAAGCACAGTCAACAGTTTTTATAAAATTTATGATATTTTATACATAATCTTTGACAAATGCATGTATCTGATGGATAATAAAGCCAGTCAGTGTAAACCCTTTCCAAAATGGTTTATGACCATAGTATCCTTTTTTGGGCTTGGATTTCAGTTACTTATTATGGCTGTTATGTTAGTTTTTAGAATGGAAATGTACATCATCCCTTTTTTCATATTTAGCTCGATACTCATTGTATTATTTATAGGCATTCGCAAATTATTTCTTAAATAATTTTTTTAGCTTAACCTTTCGTTATCATTCACTAGTAGATTCTTGTTTTTTAACACAAAAACATGTGAATACGATTTGAAATAAACCAATTTTTGTCAATTTTTCACTAAATTTGAAGACATCTTAAACCCTAAATATCATGAAAAGACTGCTCACACTTTCACTATTTCTATGCATTTCCTATCTTACATTTTCTCAAAATCATTATATCGAAGTACACCCCAACGGAAGGGTTTCGTCATTATTGATGACCACACAAGAATACGATAGTTGGAAAACAAACTACGACTACAGTGACCAAACCAAAAGAGAGGCCCTCTTTCAGGATATTTACCAAAAATTTGAAGATGATTTTGACTTCA
>Ga0233432_10002982_pt1 | contig 15542 bp, 19 predicted proteins | sample SI_122_August201_6_FD_179870 | JGI IMG/M metagenome (GOLD analysis project Ga0233432, IMG submission 179870) | Seawater microbial communities from Saanich Inlet, British Columbia, Canada - SI_122_August2016_10_MG | ecosystem: Environmental > Aquatic > Marine > Inlet | place: Canada: British...
CGGGATGAATATACGATATTCCAAGAAGGTTAAGTAGATTCTTAACATCATTTATCATCTCGCCTGTTATTCTTAGTGATGCTTTCTTTAGTTTAAGTTTTTCTTCTTCATTTTCACATGTTTCTGCCTTTTCTAATGCTTTTTTTGATTTTTCCTTTCTTTCATTAATACAACTTTGCTTATTTTCAGGTGGTTTTCCATCAAATACAAAGATTAATTCAATATTTAATGAAATATAATTCATTATCTTGTAAAATAACCCAGTGATATGATTTGTCACCTTACCCTTTGAATTTGTAAAGAGTTTTCCACTCGGACCTTTGTGTAACTGTTGATAAATAACGAGACTTGCATCTACAGCTACTTTCTTACCACTTAACTTGTATAAATTTTCATTTGTAATAGTATTTTCTGAGTTTTTCTTTATCGTTTGCGTTAGTGATTTAATCCCCATAGTTGATTTATTATTATTATTTATATTATTTATTATTCAAATTTTTAAATATTAGTATCGCATAAAGGACAAATTGACTTCTTCGATAACCATGAAGATAAACATTCGTGATGATAAATATGTGTACATTTCAATATCATCAATTTTTCATTTTCTTTCATTTTCTCCAAACATATAATACATTCATTTAATTCAGATGATTTATTTATAAAAGAAAATTTTGACATCTCTTCTTCTCTTTTATTTTCTACCTTACTTTCTTTTTTTTTAAAAAGAAACATTTGTTATAATAATGAATTAATATTATTATTATAATGTAAAAAATGCGACTTTCAGAAATAATAAAAAAAATTATAATAGAATTATCAAACGAAATTAAAAAAGAAGAAAATATGAAATTAATAAAATCAGATATACTCAATCCAATAATAAAAGAAATTATAGATGAATTATATCCATATTTTATAAAATGTCTAATAGGTATAATTGTCATCTTATTTTTTTTAATATTAACTATTATTCTTAATTTAAGAGTTATCTTAAAGAATTAATAATATTTAATATATTAAATGATTAGAAGAAGAACAAATAAAAAAAGAACAAATAGAAGAAATAATAGAAGAAAAGATAGAAGAACAAATAGAAGAAAGACAAGTAGAAGAGATAATAAACGAAATAATAGAAGGTCAAATAGAAAAGTAAATTCTAAAAGATCAATTAAAAATCATCCCGATTTTAAACCAAATCAATCTCCTAAACAAGTTTTCAAAAAAGGAGCATTTGGAGGAACATATTTTAGACCAATAAACTCATCTATAACAGGAAAATCACACCGTTCTTCAGATGTTATTAGAGAATATCCAAAATCATGGTTTTCTGGAATAAATATAGAAACACATGTAACATCAAGTAAATATGATAAAAAAATAAATAAATATGGAGTAAAGTGCGGTTCATCTTTAGAAGATTGGGAAAGTAGTGGTTGGATAGTAGAACAAGATCCATATGGTTGGTTTCAATGGTATTGTAGGTACTATAAGGGGAGAAGGACTAAAGATGATGAAAGGCAAATTGAAAGATGGAAAAAGCTTGCTGGTCCCAATGGTAGATTTAGAAAAAGATTAATTAATATGATAAAAAAGAAAAATACTACTTATGATGATGAAACAGTTTCTCCAGTTATTAGACAAGTATTATTACATTGGGCCTATGAATTACGTCCTGGGGATTTATAAATAAACATTCCTCCACCGATATTAATCTTATTTTTACGCCATTCTCTCGAAGCTTGTTCGAAATTAATACATTTTGAAGGAGGAATCCCCTCTGGAATTTTATTAATTTCTTTCTTTGGAATCTTATCTCTCAAAATGATCATTCTAAAAGGTTGATTCATAGGTGGTTCGTACGTATATGTTTTTCCAGAGCGGAGTTGCATTATTATATTAATATAATATTATATAATGTTTCAAATTTTAAATAAACACCAATACCTTTTTATCAGAAATTAATTTATACTCTTTTTCATAATATTTATAAAACTTCTCAACTACTTTTAAAGGAATCTTGTATTTTTCTAAATATTTATTCAGGGAATCTTTATTCTCTATACTTTTATTATTATTAAACTTACCCAATAAATAATATAAATATGATAATTTATCTACATTAAGATCATGTTTATTTAATAACTTATTATTGTAAGTATAAATTATACATTTACTTATATATTTAGTATAATCAAAGGTAACCTCTTTTTTATATATTTTCTTTATCTGAATTATAGGAAATACAACACCAAAAGTTATCTGATGTTCAATACTATTCCAATTATTATTATGATGTATTTTTGTTAATATATTATCACCTAAACAAGTATTTTTATAAATATTATCAAGATAAATTAAATTCTTTTTCTTTGAGCCAATTATTTTGTCAATATTTTCTATTAAATTAAGATTAATAATATTAAAATCTGTTTCTGAATATCTATAAATATCAGTAAAGTTATCCATTTTAATTATTTTATTTATATAATCTGATAATTCTATATCATTATTTTCATATTTATTTATCTTTTTAAAGTCATTTTTATAAAATTTTATATTTGTGATAATATTATGTAAATTAAAATTAGAACTTTCAATAAGATTGTTTAAATTATCATAATCAGAATCTTCTGAATAAAGATATTTTTTTGTTATTTCTATTAGATTTTTTTTAGAAAGACAAATATTCATCTGAAAACTATTCTTTTTTAAATTTACTAAACTTTTATGATTTATTTTATCAAAAATATAAATAATAGGATTATCTTTAACCTTTTTCTTTGAAAAATTTATTATAGATTTATACAATTTTTTATCTGATTTTTGTATAGTTGTTATATCATCAATTAATAATGCTTTATAAACATTATTTTGAGAAAACATCATAGTTATACTTTTTTTATACAAAGATAATTTCAAATGTTCTTCAAAGTCTATGTTTGTTTTACATAAGTCACTAGTAATATGAACAATCGTTCTATCTTTTAATATATGTTTAGCTATACTTGTTTTACCTGTTCCGGGATTACCATATATAATTAATGGTTTGATCTTATATTTTTCTTTTATCCAAGATTTAGAAAGATTAGTATTTCTTGTACATGATAAAATATATTCATTCATAAAATACTATTCTCTAAAGACCCTTAAATATTATTTAAATTTGATAAAACGCCTACTAAATTATAAATTTGATTTTCTATTTAAAATAATTACAATAAAATATATTAATTATGGAAGGTATCAAGCAGAGGACTACTATTGAGTATGAATTAAATGAATTACATATAATTCAAAAAGAAGCACATATATTATCAGAACAAATAGAAGTTAATTCATTAAAAGGTATAAATACTATACATGAAAATCAGAAAACATGTGGGAAAGCTGTTAGAAATATATTCAATAATAAATCTATAATTAATTGTTTAGTTTATGGAATGACACAAACAGGTAAAACGGGATGTATGACAGCACTCATTCAATATTTTATATTATCAAACAATATTCCTATTGATAATATTTATATTATAACAGGTTTATCTGATAAAGAATGGAAAAAAGATACTAAAAATAGAATGCCAGATTCAATTAATTCAAGAGTATTTCATAGAGCAAATTTACCCAAAACATTCTTCAGAGACATTAGAGAAAAACAAAACTCTTTAATTATTATGGATGAAATTCAAATAGCATGTGAAGAAAATCAAACTATTCACAAAACTTTCAAAGAATGTGGATTTTACGATTTAGATTTCCTTATAGAAAATGATATAAAACTAATTCAATTTTCAGCAACCCCGGATGGAAATATGAATGATATTTTAGATTGGAAACATCATTCTGCAAGGGTTAAACTTTCACCCGGTAAAGGTCATTATGGACCTAAACAGGCGATTGAACAAGAGAGGGTAAAACAATTCAAAGATTTAACAAATAAATGTAATGTAGAAGAACTTAAAAAAGATATAGAACAAAATTTTATTAATCCAAGGTACCATTTAGTCAGAGTTCCTAATAAGAGAGAAAATAAAGACGGAACAAATAACCAATCAAAAGTAATGTCCAATATAAAAAAAGTATTTGGAGAAAATTATGAATATAATAAAAATTATCTTAAAACAAAGAAAAATGATATCAATGATATTCTTAAAAAACAACCAGAAAAACATACATTTATCTTTTACTGCGAAATATTAAGGTGCGCCAAAACTCAATATAAAAAGTATATAGGTATCTCATACGAAAGATATGTCCCTAATCCAAATGATTCAAGTATTATTCAGGGTTCATTCGGTAGGCTAACCGGTTATGATGATAATGGTGATAGTATATGTTATACAAATATCCCATCTCTGGAAAATTACAATGAATTGTGGGAAAATAATATGGAGTTCAAAAAAGGAATTGTATGGAATACTAAGACTACCCAATATGATAAGAATGATGACATTACATATAGCACTGGAACATTTAATAGTGTAAAACATATTGAACAATTAAAAGAAGGTTGTTCTGAAAAAGTTAAGGATATACCTATTATAGAGGGACCATATAAAACATTTGAAGATATGGTTAAAAAGGGTAGAGAACTAAAAGTAATAAAACGGAGATCACCTAAAAAACCAGGTGAAGATAAAATAACGAATTGTTATTATACAGTTAATATATCAGGAAAAAATAGAATATTATCACAAGAAGATTTATTTAAAACATCAAGAGTAACCAGCGGAATGGGTAAAAGTAAATATTGTATACGTCCTTGTTATTCAGATATAAATGATCCAAATACACTTGAATGGTGGTTAATCTATTATGATAATTAGTGAATTATCTTCTTCTTCGTCTTTTTGTTTTCTTAGACCTTCTACCCCGTCCACCCTTCTTTTTACTACCAGATTTACTTGAAGATGATGAAGATGATGAAGATGATGATGTTTTAGTTTTAGTTTTTTTCTTTTTCGGATATACATCATTATAAAGGTCATATGCACTTTCTCTTCCTATAGATTTCAGATGTAAAAAGCAAAACTCATCTCTTAATTCTACGGGGGTCGCAGAAAACATATCTTTAACACTTAATCCAGATTTTAATAATTCTTCGAATTTTTTAATTGAACTCATATTAATATAAATAATATTTAAATTTGAATTTTATGCTATTTAATTTAAAATTAAATACACAAAACAAATGGCTAACAATCAAACGTTCTGCGAGTGTCAAAAACTAGACATGGACAAACCAGAGACATTTAAATATTGCTGCCAAGATAAAGTGAATGACGGTTTCTGGACCATGAAACAATATGAAAATACATGTACGCGGAAACCCAAATCAATTAGTATTACAGAACAAGAATTCAAGAGACTTACAAATCTCTGGAACTCCCGAGGTTTCAAATACGTTATGAATGAAGAAAATGGAAAGATAACTTTTATTTAATACTCTTCAAGGAATAATACTAATATTAATATCATCTTCATTGATAATATGATTAACTAATTCTTCATCAGTTTCTTCTTCGCCCGTATGTATTTCATCTATATTTTCATCATCGGTTTTTATTTCTTCATCTATATTTTCATCATCAGTTTTTATTTCTTCATCTATATTTTCATCTATATTTTCATCTATATTTTCATCATCGGTTTTTATTTCATCATCGTCACTATGAAATATAATTTTTATTTCTTTTTTATTTGAAAATAAATCAAAATCATCATCATCTTCACATTCTTGTAAATATTTATTACATTCATTAATATCAAACCTTTTATTTTTAAGATTAAAACCTTGTTCTTCTATAAATATTTTTTGAAGATCATCTGTATTTAATTGAGGTAATGTGATTATAGTTCTAAATAACCCTACTTTTTTAACTAAATAACTTATTAAACCATTTACAAAATTAACACGTGCTCGTTTTTCTTTTGTACTTTCACTCGCATCTTCTCCTGAAAACATAAATGTCATTATTGAATTAAATGATTGAATTTTGCCCGTATCTAAAGATAGTATATTATTTAAAAATGCTATAAATTGAACAACATTTCCATAATCCCATTCCAATAACTCTAATTCACTAACAAATGATATCTGACTTATTTTAATTATTAAACTTAAAAAAGCTACACCAATGATGACTACAAATATTATGATAATTGGTAAAACGATTGGAATGACAGAAATAAAAACTAAGAGATGAGAAAAATATATACATGGCCAACATTTGTCTCTAAATATTTCAAGTTCTTGATTATCTTTTTTATCTTTTTTGTCTTTTTTATTTTTTATTTCTTTTTCTAAATCTTTTAATTTTCGATCAGTTTCATCTATATCACTTAAATTATCTAATTTATCTAATTTATTTGAACTATAAAAATAGTTTTCATCTTCTTCATATGTATTTTTAGATTTAATATGATTATTATATTTATTCAATATTAATGTAGGTAATTGATGTTTTGTCCAAACTATAACCCGTAATAATGAAAACTTACCTATATTCTGCATATTATGACAGACTCTTTTTATAGCTTCGGGGTCATAAATAGAATAATCTAGCCTCATACGATATGATTTTCTTTTCCAAAAGTATCTATTTTCATTATGTCGCGATACATAATCATTAAATTGTACGTTTGTTAAAAAATGATTATAATTCATTATATTTGTTTTAACTTGTTTTAAAAAACAAATTACACCAATTATTAAAAATGGAATATAATCTAAATCTCCAAATTTAGTTCCATCATTGCCAATAATACTTGATTTTTTAACAAGTGTATCATTTAAAGCATCTATAGTTTCAATATGTTTAATAAAAAATTTGGATTCTTCAAATATAATTATAAATATTTTAACCAAAGAAAAAATTATCAGCGGTGTTGAAATTAAAATAACTATTTTATGAAATAAATTATTCAAATGTTTTTCATTAACTCCATCTGGTGCGGCACATATACAATTTATCATAAAACAAGAAAATAAATAAATAAAATCTGATAAAAATAATGATATTATTATAACTAAACCCGCAAATTCTGTATGTATCAGTGATAATTTAGACCAATTATGAAACTCATCCGGATCTCTTACCGGTCTTTCAATCCATCTTATAATTATACTATAACCATTGACAAAAAAAGGCAACATAACAGTTAATAAAAATGTTATATACTTCATAATATTAGGGGCTATTACTTGAATTGTTCTGTATTTAATATCATATTTCCACAGAAATGCTGCTAATGATTCATCTCCATGAAATATATTTCTTGTACTTTTAATGTTTACATCCTTTCCACCAAGAATATATTTATCAATATCTTCATATCTACACCCACTCCAAATAAATATATTATCTATTCTTCTACTATTTTTATTACTACGACTTTGATCATGATAGATTTCATTATATAAATCTTCCATTTCTGACTTTTGTCTTTGACGTAAATTATTTATTGTAGCACGTTGTTCATTTCTTTTTTCTTTATATAGAGCATCTAATACTTTATTTTTTTCTTCTTCTAATTTCTCTTTTTCATCATCTTCTAATTTTTTCTTTTTTTCTTCTTCTAATTTCTTCTTTTCATCATCATTTACCACAATATCGTCATTTATATTATCATCCTTTATATTATCCTTTACATCATCAATTTTTATATCTATTATATTTTCTTCTTCATCATCGTCAATAATACTAGTTAAATTAGAATTAAACATTTTTTTTTATATTAGTAAATATTATTTATTAAAATAATTATTATTTAAAAAGTTACAACTATATTTAATCATATAATTAATGGTTGCGGTTGGTATTGATCTTGGAACTACTTACAGTTGCGTTGGATGGTGGAAAGATAATCGTTGTGAAATTATTGCTAATGATCAAGGTAATAGAACAACACCTTCTTATGTAGGGTTTACCGATTCAGAAAGACTTATTGGAGATGGAGCAAAAAATCAAGCATCTATGAATCCAGAAAATACTGTATTTGATGCTAAGCGTCTTATTGGAAGAAAGTTTGATGATCCTATTCTTCAAGGAGATATCAAAAATTTTCCATTTAAAGTTGTAAATGATGGAAACAATAAACCTATTATTCAAGTTAATTATAAAGGTGAAGAAAAGAAATATCATCCTGAAGAAGTTTCATCAATGGTACTTGTAAAAATGAAAGAAACAGCAGAAGCTTACACAGGTGAAGGGGTCGGTGATGCAGTTATTACTGTACCTGCTTATTTTAATGATTCACAGAGACAAGCAACTAAAGATGCCGGTGCTATTGCCGGTCTAAATGTACTTAGAATTATTAATGAACCAACGGCTGCTGCTATAGCATATGGTCTTAATAATAAATCATCTGAAAAAAATGTACTTATTTTTGATCTTGGTGGGGGTACTTTTGATGTTTCCCTTCTCAATATTGATGAAGGTATTTTTGAAGTTAAAGCAACAGCAGGAGATACTCATCTTGGTGGTGAAGATTTTGACAATATTCTCGTAAAACATTTTACTACGGAATTTAAGAGAAAACATCGTCAAGATATTGAAGGTAATAAAAGGTCTCTAAGACGTTTAAGGACGGCATGTGAACGGGCTAAGAGAACTCTTTCTAGTGGAAATACGGCTTCTATTGAAATTGATTCTCTTTATGATGGTATTGATTTCTTCACATCAATTACTCGTGCTAAGTTTGAATCACTATGTATGCCACTTTTTAATAAGTGCCTTGAACCAGTTACTAAGGTTATTACAGATTCTAAAATAAGTAAAAGTAATGTAGATGAAATTGTTCTTGTGGGTGGTTCTACAAGAATTCCCAAGGTTCAAGAACTTTTATCTAATTATTTTAATGGAAAAGAACTAAGTAAAAGTATCAATCCAGATGAAGCAGTTGCTTATGGTGCCTCAGTACAAGCTGCTATTCTTTCAGGATCAACTTCGGGTGATGAAAAAGCAGATGAAATTCTTCTTTTAGATGTTGCCCCTCTTTCACTTGGAATTGAAACAGCTGGAGGAGTTATGACAAAGATTATTGAAAGAAATACTACAATTCCAACTAAGAAGTCACAAGTATTTTCAACATTTCAAGATAATCAACCCGGTGTTTCAATTCAAGTTTTTGAAGGGGAAAGACCAATGACAAAAAATAATAATGAACTTGGAACTTTCCAACTTGATGGAATTCCACCTGCTCCCAGAGGTGTTCCTCAAATTGAAGTCTCTTTTGATGTTGATGCTAATGGTATTATGAATATTGAAGCAACTGAAAAAGGAACAGGTAAATCTGAAAAGATTACTATATCTAATGATAAAGGTCGCTTAAGTAAAGAAGATATTGAAAGGATGGTTTCGGATGCTGAAAAGTTTAAGGAAGAAGATGAACTGATAAAAAGTACTATTGAATCAAAAAATAATGTAGAATCTCTTATTTATCAATTAAATGGAATGCTTAGTAAAGAGGATACTAAGAATAAACTCTCAGAAGAAGAAGTAGAAAGCACTTCAAACCTTATTCAAGAAACTGAAAAATGGCTTCTTGATGAACATCAAAAAGAAGAATATGAATCAAAATTAGAAGAATTAAATCAAACATTAAATCCAATTATGGTGAAACTTCAAGGAGTACCAAATGATATGCCAGGTGGAATGAATTCTGTACCCCAAGAATTTAAAACAGAACCCACTGTAGATGAAGTTGATTAATTATTACTAATTATATTACTTGTATCATATGTATAATTACGTTTATTATCATATTTAGGGTGATCTAAAGGTCTTGGCATAGAACTTATATCTTTTAAATAAGTATCATGTTGACCTAATTGACTAACTATTCTATCAACTGAAAAATTTGCTACTCTATCATTTAAATTTCTTATTTCTTTAATCAATGCTTCTTTTGTTGTTAAACTGGCATCTCCATATTGAAGGAAAATCGATCTCATAATAACAATTAAATTATTATTAGATTGTCTATCAATAACTTTACTAGTTTCTTTATTTACTCTATATCTTATAAGTTTCTGTATATTTTCAACATTACCTTGAGAAAAGAAAATATTACTTACAGGAGATTCTTCAAATATATCTTTAACTGAGTTTTTACCATAATCACCAAACATAGATTTTTCTTCTATGTTTTTTGTAATGTTTCCGGTTTGTCCAATATTAGGTACTAAGCCATTATTTCCATAATTTTCCATAATATATTATATTATATAATTATATTAAAAAAAATATTTAAAATAGTGAAAACAATAATAATAAAAGTAATAATAAAAAATGGATATCAAAGTTATTGCTGATTACATTTCTCTCATTGGAACATGTTGCGGATTATTTTCAAGAGTTCCTCAGGTTTATCAAACGTATAAAACAAGATCAGCAAAAGATTTATCATCTAAAACAATGGCAATTAATATTTTTGCTAATAGTTGTTTTCTGTTTTATATGATTGTTAATGAAAACTATTTTATTATGATTAATTGTATTTCTGTAATTACATTAGAAGGATCCCTTGTTATAATGAAAAAGAAATTTGGAGAAATGAAAAAGACATCTAGTCAAACCAGTTTAGTAGATATGGTTCCTTCTGATTCTGAATTTTAAAATATATATTTATAATAAATGATAAATACAAAAAATTTAATTAAATACATAATTCTTTTAACAGTTGTCACAATATCAACATATTATATTCCAGGTTGCTCAATAATGAATGAACACGCTATTTTTATAGGTCTATTAGCAGCAACTACATTTGCTACTTTAGATAGATTTATACCTCATATTGTTGTTGATGAAAAAGATAATTTAAATGCTGGGAATATATTCCCACTGTAAAGTCCCACATATCTTCTCCCATATTTGATCTTGTTGTTGAAGTTTTTCGCGACTTTTTAACAATGGAAAATATACAAGTAAATCATCCAATTCTAATAATTCACAAAATTTATGAAGAACATAAGAATAAGATAAAAAATTTTTTCTATCAGCAGGACAATGGGTCATAAAAGGTGTCTGAATTTCTTTAAACATCATTCTTAATTGTTCTTCGTACTGTCGTGTTAATATTGGTGCTTTTTGTCCGTTTATTATATTTATTATGTGTGGAATATGCTCATAATATTTATTAAATTTGAGTTTTTTTAGTATTTCTCGAACATTTTTATAAGAGAGTTCTTTTATATTTATAAATTTATTCTTTTTTAATTCATCTAATATACCCTTGTATACTTCTTCGGGTATATCAGTTGTTTCTTTTGCTTGAAATTGAGCCAACCATTCATTAAAATGATTTATTCTTTTATAAGCAAAATAAGAAGATTCTCTTGGAGGATCTTTATAAGATACTTTTTCAGAATTTATTATTATTGTTTGAGTAAATCCACATTCTTCACATAATAATTTACTATCAACATTTTTTAAAATTAAAACATTGCTACATTGAGGACACTTTTCAATATTTTTATTACTTGAATTTATTAAAATAGTATCATCAATTATAGACATGTATTCATTTATAATATCATTACTTTTTTCAGGTTCTTCTTTTTTTATATTCATAAAATCTAATACAGTGATTTCTTTATTAACTTTTACCTCACTATTTTTATTAATGTAATATTCATTTAATAATAATGATGTATCCAAATAATAATCTATCTCATTTTTAGGATCACATTTTATATTTTCTAATTCTAAATCTCTTATCTTTTGAAGTATTGTTTCATCTTTTTTTTCTTTATATTCTTCTTTTAATTTTTGTATTTCTTCTTCCATTTCTTTATGTTTATCTTTATTTTCTTTAAACTCAATTACCTTATTAGTATGTAATGCATCTATAGTTACGCGTGTATCGGCTACTATTTTTTTTAATGGTTTATCTTTAAAAGACATTTATTTGATATTATCAATATTTTCTTTAAGTATTTAAAAGAAAACCAATCATATGTATTAATAAATGGAACATAAAAGAATTTCTTGGGATGATTATTTCTCTAATATTGTATCTGTTACATCAGAAAGATCCCCATGTGAAAGATTAAAAGTGGGTTGTCTCCTTGTTATTAATAATAGAATCATTTCCCAAGGTTATAATGGATTTTTACCAGGATGTCCACATAATTCTATTGTACGAGATAATCACGAACAAGCAACCCTACACGCAGAACAAAATGCTATTATAGATTGTGCTAAAAGAGGTGTTACATGTAATGGCGCTACCGCATATATAACACATTATCCCTGTATTATATGTACAAGATTACTACTCGCATCAGAAATAAAAGAAATCAAATATTTAAATGACTACAAAAATGATGATCTAGTAGATCACTTTTGTAAAGAATGTAATGTTCCCATATCTCAATTAAAAACTGAAGAAGAAGAAAAAAGTAATGATGTTATAAATAAAGATGTTCAAGAAGAATTAACTAATGCTAATTTAACAAATATATCACCCATACCATTAACTAAATCATCGGGTTCAGTATTAAGTCTTTCTTCACATTTTCCCATAACATCAGTAATGATTTTATTATATTTGTTTTCATCATATTCTTCAACATTATAAATAACTCCAATTATGATTCTGCCTGACTTTGTATGTATTGCGTTAATAGTCTTTTTATTAGAACATTTAAAACAAGATACTTCTTTAGGAATTTTCTTTTCATTAAAACATGGATCTCCAATAGTTAATACATAGTGTCCATAATCTTTACCTTTAAGATTAATTGTATGGTTTTCTATACGTACATATTTCATAACATCACAAACACATGGCCAACAACATCTATAAAAATCACCAAAAAATTTATTATCATTCAAATCTTTAACAACTAATTTATCAAATCTTTTTTCTTCATGATCTATTGGTGAACCACTAACAGAACAATAATATTTATTATATGAATTATATTCTTCTATAGATGGGTCTAAATTACTTACTATGTGATGATAAAATTGTGCTCCACAAGCATTCCTATTACCATCTGGAAATATTCTACTATAATCACCCATTAATTTATCGTATAATTCTTTTTTATTTATATATGGTTCTATATCAGTTTTATCACATGTTAATATTAAAATTAAAGAAATAAATATTAATATAAAAAATATATGATTGTTTTTCATTATAAATATATTAAAGAAAATATTATATTTATATTATAAAAATGATTGAATGCGATTATTATAAAAATTATAAAGGACCAAATCTTGTTAAAGCAGAAATATGGCAAAGGAATAAACAAAAAGTAGATGTCACAGAAGATATTAAAAAACTATATGGAAAAGATAATAATTGGAACGGAAAGCTTTACTTATTTGAAGATGTATTTCTAAATAAAGATTATACAACACATTTTAGAGTTGATTTCTTATCTGATGATGGTCAAAAACACTGGTTTCATGGAATGGTGGGACAACCCAAACAATATTTTAATCCCCCATTAGCTTCTCCGTATAATCAATTACAGGGATTAGATAAAATGCTTGAAAAAGATTTATCAATTAATTAAAATATATAATAATATTAATGAATGATACTATTCTCAAATTAGGTATTTTTTTTATAACTATTTTAACTATTGACTATTTTATAACTAATAATCAAAAAACATATATTTCATATTCAAAAATACATGGTAATGGTCTATTTGCTTCAAAAGATTTCAAAAAAGGTGATATTATCATAGATGATTTATTCAAAAATAAACCTAAAAATGAAATATTGTATGGTCCAATTTCTTATAATAAATTTCAAAATTATATAAATGTTGAAGGAAGATATATTAATCATTGTAGTAAAAGTATGAATTCAACTATGATTAGTAAAGATAAAAAATTATATCAATTAAAAGCTACAAAAAATATTAAAAAAGATGAAGAAATAACCGCAAATTACAATAGTATTAACAAAAAATCCCCATTTATAGCTAAATCAAAAGAAGATTATTTAAAATGTTAAAATTTGATTTTATCATTATTATTATTATTATATAACAATGACCATAGAAGAAATAAATGTTAAACAAATATATGACAAAATCGCAAATGAATTTGACAATACTAGATATCGTCCATGGACTTGTGTTGAAAACTTTTTAGACTCAATACCCCCTAATTCAAATATAGGAGATATTGGTTGTGGAAATGGTAAAAACATGCTTTATAGAAAAGATTGTAATAATTATGGATGTGATTTTAGTAAAAACCTTGTAAATATATGTTTACAGAAAAATCTAAATGTTGTTATCGGAGACATCCTTAACATCCCATATAATGATAATATATTTGATAATACAATTTGTATTGCTGTCCTTCATCACCTCTCAAGTACAGAAAAAAGAAAAAAAGCAATTCATGAATTAATAAGAGTTACTAAAAATGGTGGTAAAATACTTATCCTTGTTTGGGCATTAGAACAAGAATCAGACTCACGAAGAAAATTTGTAAAACAAGAAAATATGGTAGATTGGAAAGATAAAAAAGGAAATCTCCTTGGTAAAAGATATTATTATGTTTTTAGAAAAGGTGAATTAGAATCTCTAATAAATGATAATATTAAGATTGAAAAATCTTTCTATGAAAAGGGTAATTGGGGTTTAATACTTAAAAAAGAAATATAATCTATATTTTAAAATGTGTGGTATTTTCGCTAATATATCAAAAATATCAAATAACCCAGAACAACTAAAAAGATTAGGTAATAAATGTAATCATAGAGGCCCAGACTCTACAAAAGAATTATATATTCATAATGAAAATTATCATATTTATTTTTTATTTCATCGTTTAGCAATCAACGGTCTTAATCCAGAAAGCGATCAACCACTAAATATTAAAACCTTCCCTAACTATATTCTTATCTGTAATGGTGAAATATATAATTATAAAGAATTAGAACGTGATAATAATTTTACACTAGAAACTGATAGTGATTGTGAAATTATTATTCATATGTATTCAAAATATACTGTATCTGATTTTATAGATAAACTTGATGGAGTTTTTTCTTTTATTTTGTACGATAGTATATTAAATAAAATTATCATTGGTCATGATCCATTTGGAATAAGACCTCTTTATTATTCATACAAAAATGATAATATTTATTTTTCTTCTGAAATGAAGTGTATTTCAGAAAATAATAATGATGTAAAATTCTATCCCCCGGGTTCTTTTTCAGAAATTAATCTAAATGATTTTTCTATGGATACTAAAAGATTTTATCATTTTGATTATAAACAATTTGATCAAGATGAAAAATTAATAATAAATACTATAAAATCAAAATTAATAAATTCAGTAAAAAAACGATTAATAACAGATAGACCATTTGGATGCCTACTATCGGGTGGTCTTGATAGTAGTATAATTGTTTCTATTATTTGTAATCTTTATAGACAATGTGGAAAAGCAAATGTTAGAACTTTTTCTATCGGATTAGAAGGTTCTCCAGACCTACTCGCAGCTCAAAAAGTTGCTAATTATTTAGGAACAGAACATACATCAGTTACA
>Ga0233432_10002984_pt1 | contig 15538 bp, 14 predicted proteins | sample SI_122_August201_6_FD_179870 | JGI IMG/M metagenome (GOLD analysis project Ga0233432, IMG submission 179870) | Seawater microbial communities from Saanich Inlet, British Columbia, Canada - SI_122_August2016_10_MG | ecosystem: Environmental > Aquatic > Marine > Inlet | place: Canada: British...
TCGACCGCTGAAAAGGCCTGCGATACGCGCCAAAACACCGAACTTGTTTTCGACGAGAACTGAAATGACATGACGCATGAATATGAAAAGAGTGGTGGACGGCACAGGACTCGAACCTGTGACCTACTGGGTGTAAACCAGTTGCTCTAACCAACTGAGCTAGCCGTCCGTGTGTTAAATGAATTGAAGGTGAAGAGAATAGGGAAAGCACAAAGAGTGGCAAGCGAGAATCTCGTCTCTTTACTTGACCTCAATTCTTATCTTCTTAGGTCCGAACAAAGGTTTAGGAATGGACTTAAAATTCTTACGGGTAGGTTGAGGTGAAGATTGGAAGACCCGATCGGTCGGGCTTTTCGTCCCCGAACCGGAAGTCCGAATTTTCTTGGGACCGAGCCAATAGCTTTGTTTTGGAACTTGGGATGAAGCTCCGGGAGGGGTTACACCGCGCATACTCGGTCTGCCCAACCCGCTGTCCATGGAAGGAGAAGGTATGCTTTCTGAACCCGCCTTTTGTACGGGAAACCCAGGTTCGCTTGGTCGGTGCCTTCTGAATTGAAAACGGTTTACATCACGCAAGGACATGTTGTTTACTTTCTCCATCCAATCATCAACCCGCTTGCCCAACTCTGCGTAATAGGCATCCCTGAATTGCACGGATGCAGCAGCTTGTGCACTTCCCCCCAAATCATTTTGGGAAACCCGGTCCCAATTCGCCCGGGCAAGGGAATCGTTAAGAGGAGTCTTGACGGGTAGAAGTGGTCCAGCTACCCGTTCGCTTCCGATAGTCTTGGTGTTCCCAAGAGGAAAACGACGACTACCGAAAGAAGAAAACTTGCTTGGCCATTCACGGACGCTTATTCTTTTCGAAAAGGCCGAATGCATGCGGCTAGAGGAAAGCCTTTTGCCAGAAAGATTACTTAACCGACCGTCAAACGATCTCATCTTTTTGGTGAAGTCGTTTTCTCTTTGTTGTGCCAAAGCGTCCGTCGAAAAAAATGCCCAGGCGATGGCTAAACATAATGAAAAACTCGACTTTTTATAAACTAACATAAATAACGATCAGACGTATGAATCAAATTGATTACTACACTATTCCTAATTTAGCGAATCGTAAATGAAGACCTATCTCGCACTTCTTCGGCAAGTAATGCAAGAGGGAACCTACCGTGGTGACCGGACAGGCACTGGCACTTGGTCGATTTTCGGAGCACAAGCCCGCTTTCGCCTTGATCAGAGTTTTCCGCTCTTAACTACGAAGAAACTTCATTTGCGCTCCATTATTCACGAGCTCCTTTGGTTTCTGAAAGGCGACACAAACATAAGTTACCTCAAGGACAAAAAGGTCTCAATTTGGGACGAGTGGGCTGACGAAAAGGGTGACCTTGGCCGAGTCTACGGAGCTCAGTGGAAAAACTGGAGGAAACCAGATGGAGGAAGCATCGATCAAATCGAGGAAGTCATCCGCTCCATCCGTAATAACCCCACAAGCCGGAGACATTTAGTTTGTGCATGGAACCCGGGGGAGTTGCACCTGATGGCTCTTCCTCCTTGCCACGCTCTGTTTCAATTTTATGTGGCAGACGGTAAACTCAGTTGCCAACTTTATCAAAGAAGTGCCGATCTTTTCCTAGGGGTGCCCTTCAATATCGCATCCTACGCCCTGCTTACCATGATGGTTGCTAAGGTCTGTAATCTCCAAGCCTCCGAATTTGTTCACACCTTTGGAGATCTTCATCTTTACTCCAATCACAAAGAACAAGCCGAATTGCAACTTTCGCGAGATCCACAACCCTCTCCAACTATGACTATACAAGGGGAACAAAAGGAAATTTCGGATTTTTCTTTTGAGGACTTTGAACTGACCGATTATAACCCCCACCCCGCCATCAAGGCACCTATTGCAGTATGACGGAGTCAGCATCTTTAAAAGCCATCGCTGCAGTTTCTCAAAATGGGGTAATTGGAAAACAGGGTGACCTACCCTGGCGACTGTCCGGGGACCTCAAATGGTTCAAGAAAATTACGATGGGGCACATCTTACTCATGGGAAGAAAAACATGGGAATCCCTGCCTGGTGCTCTCCCTGGAAGAGAAAACTGGGTACTCAGCAGAACCCTGAACCAAACAGCAGGAATTCGAGTATTTCGAACTCTTGATGAAGCTTTCTCCGAAGTCGGCGAGCGTACACTCTTTATCATAGGAGGAGGTGAGCTTTACTCTCTTGCTCTCAAGGATTGCGTAGAGCTTTACCTAACTGAAGTCCACCGGGTTGTTGAAGATGGGGATGCTTTTTTCCCCGACCACTTGGAACAGTTCAATCCTTCGGAAACCTTAGATGAGTGCGAGGAATTCAAGATACGCAGATGGGTCAGAAAGCAAGACGCCTAGCAGGCAAGTGAGCAGACCCAAGAGGATGGAAGCCTTCTACTAATAGTAGGGGCGTAACATCAAGTAAACAACTGGACCAGTGACGGCAACATAGAGCCAAACTGGATATACGATGCGGGACAATTTCTTGTGATCGGAAAAATGATTTGTATAACCGTAAACAAAAGTCAGCAGGATGAATGGAAAACTCAAGGCAGCGAGGACGATGTGAGTGACAAGAACAAAATAATAAACGCTCTTGATCCATCCCTCTCCCCCAAAAGGCGTTTCGTATGAAGTGAGGTGATAACAGACATAGGAAAGTAAGAATAGCGACGAGCAGGCCAGGGCAAAGAAAATCCATTTGCGGTGCAGGGAAATCATGCGGTTTTTGATCGCTCTGACGGCCATCACAAGACCCAAAGCGGCAAAGGCGTTGAGAACGGCATGGAAGGGCGGAAGATAAGAAAATTCGAATCCATTTGGCTGATCAAGCAAGCCAAGAAACCAAGGACGAACTGGTCGCATTGCTGCAACGAGACCAAGAACAAGAGCCGACACGACCCAAACCATAACCTTAAGCCTTCTTGCCAATTCAACTTTTGGACTTTGTTGAAGATAAGAATCAATTTCCATGGGCGTTCAGAATGTCAGGATCCTATTTTCAAATCGAAAGGAACAAAGGTTTCAGGTTCGCCATTGAACTTAACTTGGGCCCACAATCGGTATAGGCCCTCCTTTGGCGGACTGAAAGTGAAAGTAAGAGGTCCTTCGAAAATGTCTTCCTTGCCAGCGGGTAAAGCGTTTTCCTCCGGATGTAAATGAGCAAACCCTTTGAGGTTTTCATCAAAAGCCACCATGTGGGCAAATGCACCCATAACCGGACGAAAAGCAAGAGTATTGCCATTTTCGTCGGTTGCTTTGAAAATTAGCTGAATATCCTCCCCCGAATCACCGGTTTCGCCTCTTATAAGCTCAAAACGACGATTGCCCGAAGAATGTAGTAGCTTTTCGTGCACAGGAGGGGTAGCAACTTGTTCGCCCTCGACCTCGAAGGAAGAGGTCAACAAAACCCGTCTCGGACTACGGGTTGGAATAAAATCAAAGAAAACAGTGTATTTACCTTTGTTCTTGGGGGTCAAAGCACATCGCCAAGTTCCATCGTAAAGCGAATCAGGTTCGGGGTGAAGATGTTGATAATCTGTGAGTGACTCGTCCACCACAAGCAGGTGAATTTTCTTGGTGTGACTAAGTGCTACATCTTTCCCCGAAAGCGGAGAACCGTCAAATTGCTTGATATTAATTTCAAATTCTGCGTTTTCTCCAGTATTCAAATTGTCGGGTGATCGAAAATCCAAAGATAAGGGCCATTTACGCAAAGAAAGGTCGACAAATGTCGAATCTCCGCCGCCACAATAATCGATGGTTCCTTCCGAATTATAAGTTTCCTCGTGCAAGAAGTCGCACGGGCTAACGGGAAGCGATCGAGCAATAAAATAAGCCCCCACAAAAGGGAGAGCGATCAACGCGGCTCGTAAAGAAGAGGTCATCCCTTGCTTCCTTCTGAAAGACGAGAGAGAAAGTCCTCCACGGACCATGATTTGCCGGGGACTTGATAAATAATTTGGCGACGGGAGTTAATCAAAAGCGTGCGCATTGTGTGCTCAAGGGTTAGAGATTCGTGATTCTTGCGAAGGAGACCAAACTGACGGGTTAAGTCATCAATCACATTCTTGCCGGCAGTGCCAAAACGAAAATTTTCCTCGTTCAACTCGTAAGCCTGTGCGTATTGTTTAAGAACACTCGGAGAATCATATTTAGGATCTAGGGTGATTGAAAGAAACCTAACATGCTTAATTTTTGTCTTCTGGGCAAGGGATTGTAATTTCTTCATTTTCAACATGGAAGCCGGACACATTTCAGCAACGGAGCACCTAGTGAAGATAAAATTAACCACTGTTGAGGAACCATCGAAGTAATCCGTTGTTATAATTTCGCCGTCTTGATCATAAAGGGCGAAGGGCGGTAACTGATCACCAACAGTTCGAATTAACCCATCACCTAATGACAAGGTGTCCCTGCGAAGAAGCCGATTAACATTATCAAGTCGCATGCGGGAACCGCGTTCATCAGGCCATAAATTGTGCAACAAGTAAGCTTTCCCAACAGAAGGGACAAGAGTTTCCTGAACTTTTCCCTTAAAAATCGTCTTACGGCGAATTAAAGCCAGATCGTCAGGTTGTATCCTAAAAGTAAAGGACTTGCCTAGATTAGAAGAAATCTCAGGAGCGATCTTGTCGCCGACTCCCCATAAAACTACCTTAACTTCACTTGAGTTTTCTTCCGCTGCCGAAAACTCTCCCCTGACCTCCAGTGCATCCAATGATGAATTTTTTTGCTTGAGATTCCCGTCACCGCAAGCCGAGAGGGAAATCAAAAAAATGGGTGCCGCCAAATAGGTTTGTAATAGTTCTCGAACAGTCACAAATACCTTTATACTAACCAAACTGTATCAATCAATTCCAAAGGAAAAATTGATTCGAAATATTTTACAATCCTCACGAAATCATTTCGTTTAGAAAAGTATTTTGAAATATCTTCACAATATAAACTCTAATAACATTCAAGCAAAAGGTGCAACTTGCGAATCGTATTCTTTAATTTTTTCCGCCCTCAGCAAGTTAACGACTCTGCATCCTGCTATTAGCACAGCTATCAATCTCATATAAGAATCCATTCACCTTGCTTGCTTCCAGCTTTAAATTCATTTTAATGCTCAATTCATACCCCCATGAATACCGTGAAAGATATAACCGCAAAGCCCAATTCCACGCCCCTTCAAAACGAGCATGGTATTTCTTTTTCTGGTGCCTACGAGTTAACTAAGCCGCGCCTCAGCCTTCTCTCAGTCTTTACCGCTTCCCTCGGTTATCTAGTTCATGACCCCTTGGTCAACAACTTGAGCGTTTTCGTTTCACTTACATTAGGTACTGCTTTATCAGCAGCAGGGGCAGCCGCTTTAAATCAATGGATGGAGCGTAAAGAAGATTCACTCATGCCAAGGACCGCAAATCGGCCGATTCCCGCTCAACTTGTTAGTCCAAAGTTTGCCCTTCTGTTTGGAATTTTCCTCTCGTTCCTTGGACTTGGTATTCTTTGGGTAGGTACAAACACCTGGGCAGTTGGACTCACTTTCCTCACCTTGGTCGTTTATTTGGGTCTCTACACTCCCCTTAAGAAAAAATCCCCTCTTGCTATCGAAATTGGTGCCGTTTCTGGTGCTCTTCCCCCTCTCATTGGTTGGGTTGCTGCAGCCAACGCTCCCACGCTTTATGGTTGGATTCTTTTTGGCATACTTTTCGCATGGCAGCTTCCCCACTTCATGGCAATCGCATGGAATTTCCGCGACGACTACGAACAGGGCGGATTCCAACTCCATAATTTCGGTGATTCTAGTGGAGCTGTTCTTGCTCGCAAAAGTCTGATTTACACCCTCGTCCTCAATTTTTTTGTTTTTGCTCCGTACATCTTTGACTTAGGGGAAGGCCACAAGCAACCGAGCCACTTTTACCTCGTGAGTGCAATTTTACTGACTCTTTTCATAATGTTGAGGGCACTTGACTTTACCTTTGGCAAGAATCGGGATAGGTCAGCCAAAAGACTTTTTATCGCTACAATCATTTATCTGCCTCTTCTACTCGCGGCTTTGGTGATCGACCGCTACCTGTAAATTTCAAGACACCACAAGTTTCCAATCATGACTCATAAAATCCTCTCTCGTCTAAGTCTCTTGTTTTCATTCACGGTCCTTTTTCTAAGTGGTTGCTCAAGAATCGACCACAAACAATCTGCTCTGGACCCGAAAGGTCTCGTCGCTCAGAACCAATACGACTTGTTCATGCTGTCGGTGTGGATCACCATTTTCCTTTTCTGTGCCGTCGGTGGATGCCTTTTGTATGTTTTATGGAAATACCGGATCCGCAATGAAAAAGAGGCAATGGAAGTCCCTCCTCAAACTCATGGAAATTCAAAAGTAGAAATGTTTCTTATACTGGCATCCACTGTGATCTTAGTCATTTTGGCCGTTCCGACTCTGCAGGGAGTCGTACTCATGAATAAAGTCCCTGATGCTAACGACGAAGAAACTCTTAAGAAATTGAATTTAGATCGTGAGCAAATAGACGGGGCAATCACCGTTAATGTTACTGGTAAAAGGTTTTTCTGGATTTTCGAGTACCCGCAATTTGGTATTGTCACGGCAAACGAACTTGTTTTTCCAGTCACCAAGGCCGTGCGCATTAATCTCAAATCAGAAGATGTAATTCACAGCTTCTGGCTTCCAAAACTAGCGGGCAAAATGGACGCAATGCCAGGACATGAGAACTTTATGTGGTTCATAGCCGATCAAGAAAAAATACTTTCGCGGACTGATCATGATGGAAACCCCGTTAAAGATGACATCGCGACTGCAATGCCCTCTGTCTTCGATGGGAAGATGAGAGATGCAGTCTTCGCCAAACAAGAATTTAATGCAACCTTCGAACCCGTCGGCGGGCTCTTCTATGGTCAATGCGCTGAATACTGCGGGAACTCCCACGCCTACATGTCATTCCGCGGACTTGCCCAAACCGATGCTGATTTTGCAAAGTGGGTCGAGCGGATGCAAGATTCCCAGAACCCGAATCTCCAACCGGGCCCTTATGACCCCACAAAGGAATATGCGAAAGGTTCCATCGTGACTTTTTCTGACGAGTCACTCGGAAAAGGTGTACTTCGGGAATACCGGGCCCTCAAGGAATTAGGCAAAGGTGAAGCACCCAATCTTTCTACCGATGTTTGGGAGAAAGTTCACAGTGATAATTACGAATTGGGCAAAAAAGTTTTCGCTGAATCACAATGCGGTCAATGCCACGGCATCAATCGTACCGGGATAGGGGCCAAGGGGCCCAACCTTACTCTCTATGGTCTTCGTACCTCTCTTGCAGCGGGGTGGATGAGGAATGACGGAAAAAGCCTTTATAAGTGGCTTGAAAATTCCAACGAAATCAAATTTGGCAACCTCATGTGGAACGACAAGAGCGTAGCGAATTTCAAACCTACGAAGGAACAAAAGGAGAAAGGGATTGAACAACACCCGATACGCGAGCTTAAGGATCATCCAGAGAAAATAGATCAATTAGTTACCTATCTTCTCGAACAGCGCTAACCATAGTTTTTTAAAATACAGCAAACCCAACACGTCATGGCCACCGAATCCGTCAAATACGCCGCCCCCGAGACAAAAACACAGTCAGAAACCAAGATTTTCCCAAGACCCGGTCAACACACTTCCGGCATATGGGATTGGCTCACCACCATAGATCATAAGAAGATTGGGTTAATGTATGGACTAGCCGCCCTTTTCTTCCTTCTCGTCGGAGGACTCGAGGCTTTACTCATCCGTTCGCAGTTGTGGTCTCATAACATGGAGGTACTCAATAACCGTGAGTACAATCAAATGTTCACAATGCACGGGACAACCATGGTCTTCCTCGTCATCATGCCTTTGAGTGCCGCATTCTTTAACTTCATCATGCCTCTTCAAATTGGTGCTCGGGATGTTGCCTTCCCCAGGATGAACACCCTTAGCCTTTGGTGCTTTATAGCAGGTGGCATTACGCTTAATCTGAGTTGGTTTTTCGTGGGTGGATCCCCTGCCATCGGATGGTTTGGCTATGCCCCATTGACCGACAATCGTTTTGCCGAAGTAATAAATGACATGGGACCTGACTTCTGGGTATTCTCCCTCCAAATATTGGGGGTAGCTTCACTCCTTGCATCCTTCAATTTCATCACAACAATCATCAACATGCGAGCTCCAGGCATGACAATGATGAGGCTTCCTGTATTTACTTGGATGACTCTCATCGTAAGTTTCCTAATCATTCTTGCCTTTCCAGCCATCACCATTGCTTTGGCAGAACTCATGTTCGACCGAACATATGGAACAAATTTCTTCGATTTTCAGGAGGGTGGCAAACCCCACCTTTGGCAACATCTTTTCTGGATCTTCGGACACCCTGAAGTGTATATTCTGATTCTTCCAGCCATGGGTATTGTTTCGGAAGTCATTCCGACTTTCTCTCGTAAGCCCCTTTTTGGCTATGGGCTGATTATCTTTTCTGGAGCGATCATTGGCTTCATGGGTTTTGCTGTTTGGAGCCACCACATGTTTACTACTGGAATGGGAATTGTAGCCACCTCTGCTTTTTCCATTCTTACCATGCTCATTGCGATTCCAACTGGGGTTAAGATCTTTAACTGGATTGGTACTATGTGGGGAGGTCGAATCCGCTTTGAAACACCGATGCTGTTTGCCCTGGGTTTCATCACCATGTTCATGATCGGGGGATTTACTGGAATCATGCACTCGTCGGTACCCATTGATGCACAACACCAAGATTCATACTTTGTCGTAGCTCACTTTCATTATGTTCTCATTGGTGGAGCTTTGTTCGGTCTCTTCTCGGGTTTTTATTTTTGGTTACCCAAAATGACAGGTCGGCTCATGAACGAGAAGGTCGGGAAATTCGTTTTTACTCTCATGTTTATAGGTTTCAATGTTACCTTTTTTCCAATGCATTATTTAGGCATGATCGGCCAACCTCGTCGGACGCATAGTTATAACGAAGGTCACGGATTCGAGGCATGGAATCAGATCGCAACGATTGGGGCATTTGTTCTAGGTATTGGCATTGCAATAGGTGTTTACCAATTCGTGTCCTCATTCTTCAACAAGAACCTAAAACCTGCGGGCAAAAACCCTTGGGATGCAAGGACGCTCGAATGGACACTTTCGTCACCCGTAAAGGAATATAACTTTTCTCGCACGCCTTTAATCAAATCTCGTGACCAAGCCTGGGAAAACAATTACGGACCCAAAGAAAATCACTCCGAAAAAGAACCTCTCGACGACCATGGCGTCCACATGCCAGATAGGTCATGGTGCCCCCTAGTTACTGGGGTAGGTCTGTTTACATTGGTATTAGGAATGCTCTTCCACGCGACAAAGGATCCGATGACAGGTCTTGTTTTGGATCGCGACTACACGGTACCCGTTATTGGGGGAATCATTTTTATCTTGGGTATCATCATGTGGGCCATCGAGGGTCCTGGGGGTTACCATTTGTTTCCCAAAGAAGAAGAGGAATAATCATACACAAACTTGATAAATATTTGAAATAGTTATGAGCGAATCTGCAACACACGCCCTCGAACATCACGAACCAGTTACGAGTACTGGGATACCAAACAAGAAAGTTCTCATGTGGGCTTTCCTCGGTTCCGACTGTATGTTCTTCGGAACTCTAATCTCGACTCATCTGATTTACAGAAAGATTTCCGCAACTGTGGGTAGCAACACACTCGATATTCGAGACATTTTCGACATCGAACTCACTTCCTTCAGTACCTTTATTCTTTTGGCTAGTTCGCTCTTTATGGCTCTTGCAGTATCTGCAATTCACAAAGGCAATTTGAAAAGCACTCGCTGGATGCTATTCGGTACCATCATATTCGGGGCAATTTTTCTTGCTTGCCAAGTTTATGAGTTTACACATTTCGTTCATGAAAAAGCACTTACCTTGTCCTCGTATGGCGAAAACCAAGACCCTCATGTATTTGGGTCTACTTTCTATGTACTAACGGGTACTCATGGCACCCATGTAGCTATCGGAGTATTTTGGCTTTTGGGTTGGCTCGTTTACTCGTTTACGGGCAAAATGAGCACAGCACATGCAATGGATATCGAATGCTGCGGGCTTTATTGGCATTTTGTCGATATTGTATGGATCATTATTTTCCCCGTTGTATATTTAATGGAATACGCATTATAGAACTACACCCCTTTAAAACACCGAAAACTCGTAAGATATGAGCGGACACGCAGAAGACCCAATAATGGAGGAAAGCAAGCGCTTTTTCACCTTCTTCAACCTTTCCATGATTCTTGTCGCCATCACCGGTATCGAGATCGTAATCATCTATGTCGAGACCTTTGATGGATCATCTATCATCGGAACCCTTTTCGTCACCTCCATACTGAAATTCATAGGAGTCATATGGTGGTTTATGCACTTGAAATGGGATAAGTTGCTGAACACGGTTCTTTTCCTAATGGGGTTAGTTATTGCCCTTGGCACTTTTTTTGCCGTCATTTACATGACCGATGTTCATCCAGTAATCGACGAAGACGGCTTTTCTGTTAATGCCTTGGAAGATAAATGGGAAGCTGGCAAAAACTATGTTAAAGGCGACTATGTGTTCGTGGAGAATTCCTACTACAAAGCTAATTTCGACCACCAATCACCTCCTTCTTTTTCGGATCAGATTATTCCTGGTAATGGGGAAGAATCGGCTTGGTCAGAAGTAGATGGTGTGCCTCATTTGTTCAAATGGAAAATCTCTCATGGTGACCTCGTTGAGATCAATTCGAACAACCCCGCCTACCCCTTCTTCCATCAATATGAGCCCGTTGAAACAGAAAATATCGAGGGGGAAAAGATCTCTTTGTTGAAAATGGTGGCTACTAAAGATGATTTTAGGATTAGAGTCCGTTCGGAATCTTATCTCACGCAATGGCCGGAAGATCCGAACCAATAAATACAACTTACCCTCGGGGAAGGATTGTTACAAATGAACGACTCCCCCATCAACTTCTCCCATTGGCATACCGAACCTGCACTTATCGGTGGGGTGCTCTTTATCGGTTGGCTTTATGCAATTTTAGTCGGTCCATTCCGGAATAAAATTTGTCCAGGGCTACCTTTTTGCTCTAAACACGCCTCTTGGTTTATAGCAGGTCTCATCAGTTTTTATCTAGCTGTCGGTTCACCCTTAGATCCGTTGGGAGAAAATTTTCTCTTTTTCGCCCATATGATACAGCATAATGTTCTCATGTATGTTAGCCCTCTCTTCTTTCTTCTAGGTATTCCGCAACCCCTTTTTGACAAGATTTTAGAAAAGAATCCGCTTACCGAAAAAGTGCTAGGTTTTTTCTTTCACCCTATTATTGCCGGCCTGCTATTCACTTTGGTTTTTTCTTTTTGGCACTTCGGAGTATTTTACGAGGCTGCCCTTAGGGACAAGACTCTTCACATGGCCGAGCATCTATCCATGTTCCTTACTTCCGTTTTCATGTGGTGTCCTATTTGTGCTCCGTCCAAACGATTACCACCTATGCGATATGGCCCTCAAATGCTCTATGTTCTCGCCCTAATGCTTGGCCAGACACCTATCTTTGCGGTGCTTACCTTTTCAGAAGATGTGTTGTACCAGACTTATTTCTATGCCGAAAGAATCATTAACATCTCTCCTATAGAAGATCAAAGAACTGGTGGAGTCCTCATGAAACTCGCAAACATGGCAGTTTCCGTTGGGGTTCTTTCATCAATCTTCTATCGTTGGTCGCAACGGCAAGAGTCTTAGATAAGCTCCCTTTACAGACGGGATACTAAAAGTTCTCGCTCAAACAACATTTCCTTGGGAAGGAATTCGGACAACTGAAGAAACAATTCCTCATGCCTAAGGGTTTGCATCCTAAGTTTTTCGGAATCAATCGACATTAATTCTTCCCATTGTTCATCAGGGAAATCTAAGCCCGACCAATCTAAGTCAGCTTTTTTGGGAACCCATCCCAGTGCGTTTTCATGAGCCCGCCCCCTTCCATTTGAGCGTTCGACAATCCAGCGTAATACTCTCATGTTTTCGCAAAAACCCGGCCATAGAAATTTTCCATCCTCACCCTTACGAAACCAATTAACATGAAAGATGCGGGGTTTTTCCTCCAAGTGTTTTCCCATCCTGATCCAATGCCTGAAATAATCACCCATGTTGTAACCGCAAAAGGGAAGCATGGCCATCGGGTCACGCCTCAAATTACCTAAAGCACCCTCTGCGGCAGCAGTAGTTTCAGATGTAAGTGTTGCTCCCAAGTATACGCCGTGATTCCAATTGAACGACTGGTATACCAAGGGAATATCTGACATTCTCCGACCACCGAATATAAAGGCCGAAACAGGTACTCCATCGGGGTTTTCCCAATCCGGGTCGATCGTTGGACACTGGGAGGCAGGGGCAGTAAAACGAGCATTAGGATGGGCTGCAGGGGTTTCTGCATCAGGAGACCATTCATTACCCCGCCAATCGGTAAGGCCAGCGGGGGGGTCGGAAGTGAGACCCTCCCACCAAACATCCCCATCGGAGGTTAAGGCAACATTGGTAAAAAGAGTATTGGCTCTCATCGATTCCATTGCATTGGGGTTGGTTTCCCAAGAGGTGCCGGGAGCAACACCGAAAAAACCTGCTTCCGGGTTGATCGCCCGCATGGTCCCAGTTGAATCTGGTTTTAGCCATGCAATATCGTCTCCGACGGTCGAAATTTTCCATCCCTTCATAGAATCGGGCGGGATTAGCATAGCCATGTTCGTCTTTCCACAAGCACTGGGAAAAGCACCCGCTACATAGGTTTTCTCTCCGTCCGGGCTTTCCACTCCAAGGATCAACATGTGTTCGGCCATCCATTTGTTATCCCTTGCCATGCAGGAAGCGATACGCAAAGCAAGGCACTTCTTTCCAAGCAGGGCATTACCGCCATATCCGCTTCCGTAGGAAACAATGGTGCGCTGTTCAGGAAAATGAACTATGTGGGTATTTTCGGGATCGCAGGGCCAAGGAACATCTTCCACACCCTCCTTGAGAGGAAAACCAACCGAATGGAGGCATGGAACAAAAAAATCTTTCTCCCCGAGTTGATCAAGGACAGTTTGCCCCATCCTTGTCATGATTTGAAGATTCAATACGACATAGGGCGAATCGGTAACTTGAACCCCAAACTGGGAAAGCTCAGAGCCAAGCGGCCCCATGCAAAATGGGATCACATACATTACACGGCCTTCCATGCATCCCTTGAACAAACGCTTTAACTTAGCCCTCATTTTTCTAGGTTCCTGCCAGTTGTTGGTCGCACCCGCGTCGTCCTTGCCGTAACTGCAAATAAAGGTCCTGCTCTCAACCCGTGCAACATCTTGAGGATCCGATCGGACTAGAAAACTATTAGGGCGTTTTTTCTTGTCCAAGCGAATCATCGAACCTTGCTTAACCATTAGATCGGTAAGTTCATCCCACTCCTGCTTTGATCCATCGCACCAACGGACAGACTGGGGCCCGCACATCAAAACCATCTTGTCTAGCCACTTCAGGAGGGCTATGTTGTTTGTTTTCTCACGATCATATTCTACTTTCATTTGCTCCATAACTTAAAGTCGGTAAGCAAGCACTGACCTAGAGTCAAACTTTCCGTGCTCAAATAGTCTGTTATTTTATAATTTCGCTGTCATTGTGAAGAAATCTAGTTTGCCAACAGGCGTAGGAATCCATAGCTCATTATGACAACTTATGATTAATCAAGGCAATCAACGCACGGCAGTACTAGCACTAGAAGACGGAAGTGTGTTTCGAGGGTTTCCCTTCGGAGCATCCGCAACGATCCAGGGTGAAGGGGTTTTCAATACCGCGATGACAGGGTATCAGGAAACTCTTACTGACCCTTCTTATTACGGACAAATTGTAACCATGACGACTCCTCAAATAGGAAATTACGGCGTAAACGAAGAAGACGAGGAATCAAAAGGCCCCAAGGTCGCCGGTTTCGTCGTTCGAGAGTTAAGTCCAGTCGTGAGCAATTGGAGGGCAACCGGATCGCTTGACGAATACTTGAAAAAACATGGGATTCCAGGAATAGAGGGTGTGGATACTCGCGCCATCACCAAAAGAATCAGAGTTCGCGGAGCCCTCAAGGCATGCTTGAGTACCGAAGGAATCTCTGATGAAGAGGCTTTGCATAGAGCCCAAACTTGTGAGGGTATTGTAGGGCAGGACTTCGTCAAGGAAGTCACCTGCAAGGAATCATTTACCTGGGATCCAACAGGCGAAGAAAGCCAGACCTTCACTGTTCAAGGAACGGATCTCAAAACAAATGAACCCAATTTCTCTGAAACCCATCGTATTGTAGCCTTTGATTACGGAGCAAAGAAAGCCATCTACCAAAACCTTCGCAGACACGGCTTTGAAGTTATTGTCCTTCCCGCAGATGCTTCGGCAGATGAAGCGAAATCTCATCAACCCGATGCCATTTTCTTATCCAATGGTCCTGGTGACCCATCGGCTTTAGATTATGCTCACGAAACCGTCCGTTTGCTCATGGCAGATTACCCTGTTTTTGGAATTTGCCTTGGGCATCAAATTCTGACTCATGCTATTGGAGCAACGACCTACAAGCTAAAATTCGGTCACAGGGGAGCCAATCAGCCGGTCAAAAACATCGAAACTCAACGCGTATCGATCACTTCGCAAAATCATGGCTTCGCATCGGAAAAGGAAACGCTCGAGAAAATGGGTGCAATCGTCACCGAGTACAACCTAAACGACAAAACTGTTTCAGGTATGCGAATGAAAGACTTACCGGTTTTCTCTGTTCAATACCACCCCGAAGCCTCCCCCGGGCCCAACGATGCAAATCATCTTTTCAAGGCCTTCCACGATATGGTGACAGAGACCAAGAAAAAAAGTCTCTGAGCAAACTACTCGTCACCCCATCAATCACTCTCTTTTTGGTAAAAAGAAAAACGACTAGAAGACTAGAAAAATGAAATGTGGCCTCGTTTACGATTTGTTTTTCGAAAAACACCAAACAGGGCCAGAACATCCAGAACAATCCATCCGGGCATCCCAAGTCTACCGGGAAATCGTCAAGGCAGGTTTGCTTCCTAAAACCCTCAAGATTATCCCCAAGGCATGCGGGGAGGAATCTCTAAGCCTTGCACACGATTCCAAATACCTAGCTCAAGCCAAAAAAGACATCCTTCAAGGGCTACCCACTCTAAGTACTGGAGACACACAGGTCTGCAAAGACTCTTGGGAGGTTTCAATACGGGCGACCGGTGGTGTATTGCAAGCAGTTGATCAAGTGATGAGCGGAGCAATTAAGCGTGCTTTTTGCCTGACCCGCCCGCCCGGACATCATGCTACACCCACTAAAGGAATGGGGTTTTGCATCTTCAATCATATCGCGATTGCAGCAAAGTATGCCCAAAAAAAACATCGAATAGGGAAAGTTCTTATTGTTGATTGGGAC
>Ga0233432_10002989_pt1 | contig 15525 bp, 18 predicted proteins | sample SI_122_August201_6_FD_179870 | JGI IMG/M metagenome (GOLD analysis project Ga0233432, IMG submission 179870) | Seawater microbial communities from Saanich Inlet, British Columbia, Canada - SI_122_August2016_10_MG | ecosystem: Environmental > Aquatic > Marine > Inlet | place: Canada: British...
TTGGTGCAAATTTATGATCAAATAAATCATCGGCTTTAGGATCATCAGCTGCTAATGCTCTTTTAAATTCTTTTTGAATTTCATCTTTTATTTTTGCCTCTATTGTTATTAATTCTGCTTCATCAAAATTTTGACTTAATAATAACTTTTTCAGTTTTGGAAATGGATCTTGTTCTAATGCTTTTTCTAAGTCATCTCTATACCATTCCATTCTAACTCCAGAGGTATGATGATTTAAAAGAGGAACTTTTGCATGTACTAAAACTGGAATTTTTTTATCTCTAATTTCAGAAATAACCTTAGATATAGTATTGTAAGAAGCTTCAAAATCACTTCCATCTATTGAATAGCTTTTTATTCCAAAACCTTTGGCATATGTTGCAGCATCAACAGCTCTTGTTTCAGATGCATGGGCTGATATATCCCATTCATTATCCTGTACTAAATAAAGAATTGGAAGTTGTTTGAGAGATGCCATTTGAAATGCTTCGGCAACCTCACCTTCAGTGACTGATGCATCTCCAAAAGAACACACAACAACTGGTTTTTTGTCTAAGTAAGTATCCTTAAAATTATTATCATATTTATATTTCAATCCAAGTGCAATTCCTGTAGTTGGAATTGCTTGCATCCCAGTTGCTGAAGATTGATGAATAATCTTAGGCATATCATCTCTGTTAAGCGATGGATGAGAATAATATGTTCTTCCTCCTGAGAATGGATCCTCTTTTTTGCACATTAATTGAAGCATTAGCTCGTACGGAGTTATCCCAATACCAAGAAGAATTGAGTCATCTCTGTAATATGGTGAAACCCAATCAAATTCTTTTAATTGTAACGCTAATGCTAATTGAATTGCTTCATGTCCTTTTGATGTGGCATGAACATATTTGGATGTTATCTCTTTGTTTTTTTCATAAATATCACTTAATGCTCTAGCACTGCACATTAGTGAATATGCTTTTTTTAGTATTTCTTTAGATAATTTTTTTGACACTTATTTGCTTTTGAATCTTGCAATAGCATTTTTTGTAAAATCAGATAATACAAGTTGTCCACTGTATTCAGCTCTTTTTTCTAATAATTCATCCCAATGATCAGTGTTTAAACAGATAGCTTCTTTAAGCTTTTTCATTGCTTCAGGATTTGAATTTGTTAAATTCTCCGCTAGTTTATTTATTTCTTTATCCATTTCTTCATTGGTATCATATACTTCTGAGTATATGCCTTTTTCTCTAGCCCAAGAGGCAGTAAACCACTTGGTTGCATTTATAGATAATGTCGAATATGCTGAAACACTAGATTTTTTTTCTACGGCTGGTCCAACTACAAATGGTCCAATACCAACTGCTAATTCACTTAGTTTTATAGATGCATATTTTGTAGCAAAACAATAATCTCCGGCACACGCCAAACCTACACCACCACCTACAGCTTTTCCTTGAACTCTACAAATTATTAATTTAGGACATTTTCTACATGCATTAATAACATTGGCAAATCCCATGAAAAATTTCTTTCCATCACTAAAATTATCAATACTTGATAGTTCATCAAAAGATGCACCAGCACAGAAAGCTCTGTCACCTTTGCTTTTAATAATAACAACTTTTACTTCATCATTTGTACCGGCTTGAGAAATTGTACTAGCAAGTTTATTTAGTATTTCTGATGGAAGAGAATTGCTTTGAGGATGAAAGAAAACAATAGTTCCAATATTATTTTTTATTTCTAATGTAACTGATCCTTGCATTTATTTGATAATGTATTTCTTTTCAACTAAACCATTTTCATATCTAATAATATTTAAGTCTTTTGAGTTTGCTTTCTTCTTTTTACCTAAAATATCAAATGTTCCAATAATTTCTAAATTTAGATTATTTGTATTGTTCTCAATTCCAACAGGAGGTGGACACGGAGGTGAAACTGCAGAATCAACCTGAACATCTTTGGTAATAGTATCTACACATACTTGACCATTATAATCTTCTGAAACAATAAAAGTTACAGGATTTAAACCAGCATAATTAAAAGTTGCAGTACAGTTTGGATTTACTGCATTTGGTGGGCTTGCATCTCCAAAAATATAAAACCAACTACCATTATTTAATGGAGGTGTTCCATCTCCAGGCGAAGAAACATCTACGAAATTTGTTGGATCGCCTATACAAACTATATCAAAGAAAAAATCTGCAACTGGAGGACAGTATATTTCAATATTAATTGTTGTGTCATCTGAGATACCATCTATATCCGTTACAGTTAAAGTAACATCATGTGTTCCACATTGACTAAATAAATAATCTCCATTTTGCTGAGTTGAATAAGTATTTCCATTATACTGCCAGTCCCAAGATGCTATAGAAGAATTTGTATTTGGGTCTGGAGTTGAAAAATCTGAAGGTGTAAATATATTTCCTAAACAGACTGGATTAAAGATAAAGCTAGCTGTAGGTCCGTTTTGAGACCATAGTAAACACGGTGTCAAAAATAATATTAGTAATATTTTTCTCATAATTATTTGTTTTTTATCATTGTTAAAATAGTAGCTAGCATAACTGTTTCATTTTCATCATCATAAACATCTACTAAGAATTTTACTATTCCTTTTGCCACATCGTCTTCATCCTTCTTTTCTTGTCTGATCTTTTCCTTTGCTGTAAATTTAACTCCAATGGTCATTCCTGGATATACCGGTTTTATGAATCTACACTCATCAATTCCATAATTTAATAATACCGGACCCTTTGCGGGATCAACAAATAAGCCAGCTGCTTTTGAAAGAATAAAATATCCATGAGCAACTCTTTCTGTAAAGATAGTTCCTTCTAATGAATTTTCATCCATATGAGCATAAAATTTATCTCCACTTAAATCAGCAAAATTTTCAATATCATCAAGAGTAACTGTATGTAAATCAGTTATCACAGTGTCACCTATCTCAATTTCTTCAAAATATTTTCTAAAGACATGAGGACCATCTGTATTTTGAGATGCTCCTACTTGATATTGTTTTGTAATTGCAGTAATTGCAGTTGGATGACCTTGGATAGCAGTTCTTTGCAAATAATGTTTTATTCCTCTTATTCCGCCCATTTCTTCACCTCCTCCAGCTCTTCCTGGTCCTCCATGAGTAAGTAATGGCATTGGAGAGCCGTGTCCAGTACTTTCTTTTGCACATGCTTCATTTAGCACTAATATTCTTCCATGCATGTTAGCAGCTCCTAAGACAAAACGATTAGCCGTATTCATATCATTTGTAACTATTGAAGAAACTAAAGATCCTTTACCCATTCTACTCAATTCAATTGCTTCATCAAGAGTTTTATATGGCATTATTGTTGATACTGGACCGAAAGCTTCTACATCATGACAATCTGTATTTGTAAAAGGGTTTTTATTAACAAATAGGGTAGGAGAAATAAAGGCTCCTTTTTCTTTTTCTGCACCAATTAACTCAAGTTCATTATTACCAAATACTATTTCTTGAGAGTTGCTGAGTAAATTAATTTTATCTGAAACTTCTTTTAATTGCTCTAATCCAGCTAAACTCCCCATTCTTACTCCATCTACTTGAGGATCTCCAATAGTTGTTTTTAATAATCTATTACATATTGCTTTATTTACATCTTCTAATAATTCTTCAGGAACAATTATTCTTCTTATTGCTGTACATTTTTGACCAGCTTTTACGGTCATTTCTTTTTGAACTTCTTTAACAAATAGATCAAATTCTATAGTTCCAGGAACGGCATCTTTTGCAAGAACTGAGCAGTTTAATGAATCAGCTTCCATATTAAATGATACAGCTTCATCAACTATCTTTGGATGCGATTTTAATTTTTTACCTGTTGAAGCACTTCCAGTAAAAGTAACTACATCTTCAGATGATATATTATCAAGTATTCCCCTTGCACTTCCGCAAATTAACTGCAAACAACCTTCAGGTAATATCTTTGAATCTATTATCTCCTTAAACATTACTTGAGTAAGATATGAAGTTATCGTGGCTGGTTTAACAATTGCAGGTATCCCTGCCATAAGATTTACAGCAATCTTTTCTAACATTCCCCATATTGGAAAATTAAAAGCATTTATATGAATTGCTACTCCATGCTTTGGAACCATAATATGATGTCCAATAAAAGTTCCGTTTTTTGATAAGTTTGCAGCATTTCCTTCAACATGATAAGGGAGATCTGGAAATTGCCTTCTTAGTGAAGCATTGGCAAATAGATTTCCAATACCTCCTTCAATATCTATCCAAGAATCAATTTTTGTTGCACCACTAAGATAACTTATTGGGTAGAATTGTTTTTTTTTAGCATGTAGATGTAGGGCAAGTTTTTTTAACATTAACCCTCTTTCTTGGAAAGTCATTTTTCTTAGAACTTCGCTTCCAGTTCCTCTGGCATAATTCATCATTTTCGAAAAATCTAAACCATCCGAAGAGACTACACCAATTTTTTCTCCATTTATTGCATTGTATAAAGATGTTCCATCTCCATCACCTTTTACCCATCTACCAAATGCGTAGTTTTCAAAGTTTTTTATTTTGTTTTTTTCCAAGTTTTAAAGATGTTTTTTTGTTTTTCTTTTCTATTATTTTCTATCTCTTTTAAAGGTTCGCATTCCTTCATTAATGTGTAACATTCGTTAGGTAAATCTTGATATAATTCTGTTCCTTTAGTTTTCCAACTTATCATCTCATCAGAAACTTCACCTTTAATAATTGCAGGGTTTCCAACTACTATTTTTCTATTTGGAATATTCATTTCACCTTTTACAAAGCATAATGCTCCAATAATACATTCATCACCAATGTTACAATCGTCCATTACTACTGAATTCATGCCAACTAAAGTATTTTTTCCAATATTTGCACCATGTACTATTGCACCATGACCAATATGTGCGTTTTCTTCAAGAATTACATCCTTTCCAGGAAAAATATGTATAGTACAATTATCTTGAACATTACACCCATCTTTTATTGTAATTTTCCCCCAATCTCCGCGTATTGATGCTCCTGGACCAATATATACCTTTTTACCAATTATTACATTACCAATTATTGTTGCTTCTTTGTGAACAAATGATGAAGGATCAATAACAGGCTTATATCCATTGAATTCATAAATCATATTATACTTTTTCAATTATTGTTGCATACCCTTGTCCAACACCAATACACATTGTAATCAACGCATACTTTTTATTTTGTTTGTGTAATTCAATTGCAGCAGTATGAATAATTCTTGTTCCGCTAACCCCTAAAGGATGACCAATTGCAATAGCTCCTCCATTAGGGTTGATTCTTGTGTCATTATCTTCTAACCCCCATTCTCTTATACATGCTAATGCTTGTGCAGAGAATGCTTCATTTAGCTCTATAATATCAATATCCTCCATTTTTAGACCTGCTTTTTCTAATGCTTTGTTTGAAGCTTTTACAGGTCCTATCCCCATAATTCTTGGCTCAACTCCTACTACTGCTGAACTAATAATTCTTGCTATTGGAGATAAATTATTTTCTTTTACTCCATTTTCTGAGGCTAAGAGCATTGCAGCAGCACCATCATTTAATCCAGATGAGTTTCCAGCTGTCACAGTTCCACCTTCTTTTTTAAATGCTGTTCTTAATTTTGCTAAAACTTCAACTTTAGTATTTCCCTTTATAAATTCATCATGCTCAAATAAAATAGGGTCTTTTTTCCTTTGAGGTATTTCAATTGGAACTATTTCCTCAGAAAGTCTTCCAAGTGATTGGGCTTTATACGCTTTCAATTGAGAATGGTAAGCAAAATTATCTTGATCTTCTCTTGAGATATTGTATTTTTCAGCGAGGTTTTCTGCAGTTGTACCCATTCCATCAACTCCATATAATTCTTTCATCTTTGGATTAATAAATCTCCATCCAAATGAAGAATCAAACATTTGAGCATCTCTACCAAATGCTTTAGAAACCTTTGAAATAACCCATGGTCCTCTAGTCATATTTTCAACACCCCCAGCAATAAAAAGATCACCATCACCAGCTTTAATTGCTCTATGGGCATTAATAATGGCAGACATTCCTGATGCACACAGTCTATTTATAGTTTCACCAGGAACAGAAAATGGTATTCCAGCTAATAAACTTGCCATTCTTCCAATGTTCCTATTATCTTCACCAGCTTGATTTGCACAACCTAAAATTACATCATCGATTTTAGAAGGTTCAATTTTTGTTCTCTTAATGAGTTCTCGAATTGGTATTGCAGCTAAATCATCTGTTCTAATATCTTTTAGTGTTCCTCCAAAATTTCCGATTGGAGTTCTAATAGAATCTATTATATATGTATTCATTAAATCCATTCTTTATTTGAAATATATACAGTGCCTTTAAAAAAGGCAACTTTTTCATCTTCTTGATTTAAGATATCAATTGAATATATTCCAGTTTTATTATTTAAATTAATCTCATTTGTTTCAGCAATTAATGTGTCATTAATATTTACTTTTTTGGTATGCGAAATTGATGTTTCTATTGATAAAGCTTTTTTCCCATTAGAATTTGAAGCGAAAGCTAATGCACTATCAGCAAGAGAGTAACAAATACCTCCATGAGCCAATTCAAAACCATTAGTCATTTCTTGTGAGATTTTCATTTGTAGTTTGCAATATCCTTTTTTAACTTCTATTATTTCTATTCCTAACCATTTACTAAATGCATCATTAAGAATCATTTTATTTACAATTTCTAGAGGCTTTAGCATTAGTAAAACTTAATGTTTTCTTTTGTCATTTTTCTTAAAATAGGAGAGGGTCTATATCTATCTTCACAATATTTATCATAAAGTGTTTCTAATATTTTAAATATGGTATCAACACCAATTTCATCTGCCCATTTTAATAATCCTTTAGGATAATTCACTCCTTTTGTCATTGCTAAATCTATATCCTTTTTTGAGGCAATATTTAAATAATATGCATCTGCAGCTTCATTAACAAGCATAGCAAGTATTCTTAAAACAATATTTTTACCTAACTCTCTATTTTTAGAAATATTTTTTTCACTTTCATCTATGTAATTATAAAATCCTCTTCCAGTTTTTTTGCCTAAGTAGCCAGCTTCCATCAGTCTTTTTTGAGTAAATGAAGGTTTATATCTTTGATCAAAATAAAATTCTTCAAAAACAGTTTTGGTTACGGTATAGTTTATGTCATTTCCTATAAAATCCATCAATTCAAACGGTCCCATTCTAAAACCACCAATTTCCTTCATTGCCCAATCAATAGTTTCAAAATTAGCCAATCCTTCTTCAAAAATTCTTATAGCTTCTCCATAGAATGGTCTTGCAACTCTGTTAACTATAAATCCTGGAGTATCTTTTGTTGTAACAACAGTTTTCCCCATTTCTTGAAGAATTTTCTTGGATTCCTCAACTGTTTTATTATTTGTTTGAATAGCAGGAATAATCTCAACTAGTGGCATTAAATTTGCAGGATTAAAAAAATGCATACCAATAAATCTGCCATTTTCATTTACTGAACTTGCTAGTGAAGTTATTGAAAGAGAAGAAGTGTTGGTAGCTATAATACATTTCTTGCTCACAATTTTTTCAACCTCAGTAAATAATTTTTTCTTTACCTCTGAGTCTTCAATTATTGCTTCTATAAGAAGATCACTTTTCTTAATTTTTTTTATGTCCTCAGCAAAATTTAAATTTTCTAAAATATTAGAGTATTCTTTTTCAGTATATTTTTCTTTTTCTTTTAATTTACTTAGAAGAGTTAATAGCTTTTTTTTGCCTTGTTTTAAAGATATTTTGGAAGAATCAAAAATCGTAGTAGAGTGATTTTTTTGAGCCATAAAATGTGCTATACTTATACCCATAGTTCCAGAACCTATAATACCTATATTCATTTTAATTTCCTTTAAAATTTGGTTTTCTTTTTTCTAAAAAGGCACTAACGCCTTCTTTATAATCATTAGTTTTTCCAGCAATTGTTTGAGCAGTTTCCTCTTCATTTAATTGTTGTTCGAGAGAATTATTAATGGATTGATTTAGTAATTTTTTAGTTAATCCAATTCCTTTTGTTGGCATTTTTGCTAATTTTTCAGAAAAAGATTTAATTTCATTTTCAAATTTAGATTCTTCTACTACTTTATAAATCATACCTAATCTTTCAGCTTCTGTTGCAGAAATTGGATCAGCATTCATCATAAGTGCTGATGCTTTTTGAAATCCTATTAATCTTGGAAGGAAGAATGTAGCTCCACTATCAGGTACTAATCCAATTTTGCTGAATGCTTGAACAAATACAGCACTTTCTTTTGCAATTATAATATCACAGCATAAGGCAATAGAAGCACCAGCACCTGCTGCAACGCCATTAACAGCAGCAATAATTGGTTTTTCTATATTTCTTATCTGTCTAATAATTGGATTGTAGTGTTCATTAACTATCTTCTGTAGTTCAGGACCATCAGGGTCCGTTGCTTCTCCGAGATCTTGTCCAGCGCAGAATGCTTTTCCAGTTCCAGTAATTACAATAGCTCTAATATTGTTATCATTTTTACATATTTCTAGTTTTTCTTGTAAATCTAGAGCCATTTCTCTAATAAAAGAATGGTATTTCTCAGGTCGGTTTAGAGTGAGAGTTGCAACTTGGTTTTTTATTTCAAATAATATCATATCTCAATAAAAGTATACTGTAAAAATAAGAAATGACTATTATATTAATCCTATATACATTTGAAATGTTCAAAAGGTTCTAAACAATCATTGCATTTGTACATTGATTTACAAGCAGTAGCGCCAAACTCACTTATTAGTTCAATTTCTTTTGACTTACATTGAGGGCAGGAAGCATTTTTTTCAGGTGGAGATATGCCATAATCTCTTAATTTTTCTTTAGTTTCTTGTGTCATCCAATCTGTTGTCCAAGCAGGTTTATATACAATTTCAATCTTAAAATTATTTATATTGTTAATTTTTAACTGCTCTTTTATATCATCTTGAAAAGTTTTCACGGCAGGACAACCGGAATATGTTGGTGTAACTGATATTACATATTCATTTTTAATTAGTTGAACATCTCTAATAACACCAAGTTCAACTACAGATATTACAGGTATCTCTGGATCAGGTACTGATCCTAATATTTTCCAGATTTTATCAATTTTACCATTTTGCATCTGGATATGCTCTAGGTAGATACTGCATTTCACTTAATATTTTTCCAAGCATCTCAGTATGAATTCCTTTTCTGCTTCCAGTCATCATATATCCATCTTCGGGTCTTTTAAGCTTTGCCATATTTAGTGTTTCATCAACTAATTTATCCCAATCTTTTTTTAAATTTTTATTGTTAACACCAATCTTTTCTTCTAGCATTTTCTTGTCTAATTCATCCATCTCAAAAAATTCACCTGTATATTTCCAAATATTGTTCAATGATTTTTGAATCTTATCTTTACTCTCTTGTGTTCCATCCCCAAGTCTAATAACCCAGTTGCTTGAATGTCTAAGGTGGTAACTAACTTCTTTTAATGATTTTGTTGCAAGAGCTGATAAGGTTTCATCTTTACTTTTTTCTAATTCTTGATAGTATAATTTAAAATAGATGTCAATCAAAAATTGTCTCATTATTGTATCTCCAAAATGACCGTTTTCAATTTCACATATTTGGAAGTTATAAAACTCTCTTTCATCTCTTTTAAACGCATATTCATCTGGAGATATTTCTCCATTTAATTTTGATACATATTCTAATAATCCATTTGCTTGACCCAATAAGTCTAGAGATATATTGGAAAGGGCTATATCCTCTTCTAGTGAAGGGCCTTTTGAGCACCATTCAGAAAGTCTTTGAGAGAGGATTAGAGTAGTGTCAGCTATTCTTAATATATACTTTTCAATGTCAGTCATTTATATATGCTTTGAGCCATCTGGCATTTTATAAAATGTTGGATGTCTATAAACTTTATCATTTGATGGGTCAAAAAAAGATTCTTCGTCTTCAGGAACTGAAGAAACAATATATTCTGATTTAACTACCCATATACATGAACCCTCATTTCTTCTAGTATATAAATCTCGTGCATTTTGAAGAGCCATTTCTTTATCCTCTGCATGTATATTTCCTACATGTTTATGAGCTAAACCATTTTTACTTTGTATAAATACTTCCCAAATAGTTGCTTCCATATTTACGAATTTTGTTTTTCAGCATATGCTTTTGCTGCTTTTCTAACCCATTCTCCATCTTCATGTGCTTTGATATGATGGTTTAATCTTTGTTCATTACACGGTCCTTTTCCATTTACTACATCCCAAAATTCATCCCAATCAATTTCACCAAAATCATAAGAACCTCTTTCTTCATTCCATTTTAAATCAGGATCAGGAATTTTTAGGCCAATTAATTCTGCTTGCGCAACTGTTTTGTCAATGAAGTCTTGTCTGAGTTCATCATTAGTTTTTCTTTTAATTTTCCACTTCATAGCATTTCCAGTTCTTGGTGAATCTGAATCATGAGGACCGAACATCATTATCGAAGGCCACCAGAATCTATTTAAAGCATCTTGTGCCATTTCTTTTTGCTCTTTGGTACCATTAGCCATTTCACTCATAATTTCATAACCTTGTCTTTGATGGAAGCTTTCTTCTTTGCAAATTTTTATCATCCCTCTGGAATATGGTCCGTATGAAGTTTTTTGTAGCGATACTTGATTTACAATTGCAGCTCCATCTACTAACCAGCCAATTGCACCCATATCAGCCCAACTTAGGGTTGGATAATTAAAAATACTTGAATACTTTGCTTTTCCTTGGTGTAGTTGACAGTTTAATTCATTTCTTGAAATGCCAAGTGTTTCGCATGCACTGTAAAGATATAAACCATGTCCTGCTTCATCTTGAACTTTGGCTAATAATATCATTTTTGCTCTTAGTGAAGGCGCTCTAGTTATCCAATTTCCTTCAGGTTGCATTCCAATTATTTCTGAGTGAGCATGTTGTGAAATTTGTCTGATTAGATGGCTTCTATATCCTTCAGGCATCCAATCTTTAGGCTCAATTTTTTGTTCTGCATCAATTTTTTTCTGAAATAATTGTTCTTGCATTTGTGAAATTTTTAAGATTGTCAAAGTTATCGAAATTATATGATTTTACAATTTAATTTTTTCAATTTAAAAATTTGCTAACAAAACTTTATTTTTGCAGAAAAATAATTAAATGAGCAAATTTTATTCATTAACTGTTGAAAAAATTAAAAATTTAACAACTGAATCAGTTTGTATACGTTTTGATGTTTCAGCATTTGATTCTAGTATTTTTAATTTTAAATCTGGTCAATATATAACCATTGAACATACAATTGATGGTTCAGATGTTAGAAGATCTTATTCTATCTCTTCATCTCCAAATAATGGGATTGAGATTGGAGTGAAATTAGTTGAAAATGGTCTGATGTCTACTTTTCTAACTAGAGAGTTAAATGAAGGTGATATCTTAAAAGTAATGCCACCAACAGGTACTTTTATCATTGATATAAACAACAGTAATTCAAATAATTATGTTGGTATTTGTTCAGGTAGTGGAATAACTCCTATTTTATCAATGATTAATAATGTACTTAATAATGAACCTTTAAGCTCATTTAAACTTATTTATGGAAATAAATCACAATCGTCTGTTATGTTTCATGAAGAGATTAGTTCTCTACTTACAAAATTTTCTGAAAGATTTATTTTACACAGTTTATATTCAAGAGAAAATATTGCAGGAACAATTAATGGAAGAATTGATGAGTATTCATTAAAAAAACTATTTGATGATAATTCTAATTTGTTAAAATCAGATGCGTATTACATATGTGGTCCTGGAAATATGATTGATAATGTTAAGAAATTCCTTGATTTAAATTCTATTGATTCTAATAAAATAAATTTTGAATTATTTACATCCCCTGATTCATCTGAAGGTAAAAAGGAAAATTCTGTAAATGAAGAAATAATTTCAAATGTTACTATTTGCGTAGATGGAGATGATTTTGAATTTGAATTGTCTAGTAATGGAGCTGCCATTTTAGATGCTGCAATTGAGGCTGGTGCAGATGTGCCATTTTCGTGTAAAGGTGGTGTTTGCTCTGTTTGTAAAGCTAAAGTTATCGAAGGATCTGCTTTAATGGATATGAACTATTCATTATCAGAAGATGATGTTGAGGAAGGTTTTATTTTAACATGTCAAGCGCATCCATCATCTGATAATATATATGTTGATTATGATGAGATGTAAAGTCTTTTAAAGACTACTCAATCTAAATAGTAGTATTGACCATCCAATAATGAATAAAGTTCCACCAATTGGAGTAATCATACCTAAATATGATAATTTGTATATTGATATCATATATAAAGAACCTGAAAAAAGAGTTATTCCACAAATAATTAAATATGCTACAATATTTAAATCAACTGAAAATGTTTTTGCAATAATTCCAATTAAAATAAGGCCCAAAGCATGAAATATTTGATATTGTACAGCAGTCTTAAATACTTCGATTTTATCTGCAATTATATTTGCTAAAGCATGCGCACCAAAAGCTCCAATAGCAATTGAAAAAATTGAAAATATTATTCCTGATTTAATTATCCACATGTAGTTTTTTTTCAAAAGTAATAAAAGATAAGTGCATGAGATTTTAATATTTTATTTAGATACTTTTTTTAATAATTAAATTTTTTAATAGTTTCACTCTTAGACGTGAAGTAAATTTTCGATATTTGTCTCATAATTGCATCATTATTAATTTAAAAAAAATTATATGAAAAATAATATTTTGATTTTAGTAGTTGCTTTTGTACTAACTCTATCAACAAAAGCACAAGTTGTAACTGCTGTCCCTTGTGATATGTTAGGAATGTCCGTTAATGTAGGGTCTCAAGAAACTTCTATTAGTATTCATCATTCTGGACAATATATGACCCATCCACAATCAGAAAATATATTCATGTGGGAGTTTACAGACCAACAAGGAAATATATTGCATCAAGACACTATTATTGATGATTCGTTTTGCAATTTCTCTCACAGTTGGCCACTTACTGATACAATTAATGTTACTGTAACTTTAGTAAATGATTCAGCTAATTTGGATAACTGGTATATTAATCAAGGATTACCTCTTACCGGTCAATCTATTAATTGTCTTTTTGAAGATCAATTATTTTGGTATATAGATACATTTCCAACTGGCACGCTTTATGGTTCTTGGACTTTTATTCATAATAATCCAGGAATTGATCTAAATATTTCAACAAGTACAAATTATTTTGTTTCTGAGAATAAAAGGTTAATCAAGATAGTTGATTTACTCGGTAGAGAAACATCTTTTAAAAATAATCACATATTGTTTTATATCTTTAGTGATGGATCTAGAGAAAAGAAATATTTCTATAAATAATTGAAGAATCTATATTCTTTATTTTTAGTATTTCTTAGTTTATTCAGTACATCTCTTTTAAGTGCACAACAAAACGAACTAATACAATATCCTGTAAATTCTAATATTAAGATATTATATACAGGTGACTATAAGAAAGGTGAGTTAGATGTCAAGATTTTGAATAGAGAGTGGTGGGGGTTATTTGAGCAAAACAACATTTCATATATAAGAAAAGTTAAGTTAAGGTTAGATAAATTAGAGCCTGATATTCAGTATGATTGGGAGTATAGAGTCTCGGTAGATGATAATAAAAATTGTATAATTCTCTTCACAGGTTTAGATCTTACTGAAAGAGAAATTAATTATTTTACTGATAATAATATAATTCGTAGTAATGAAGAGTTTACATTTGAATTTGGTCCTTATCATACATTTCTTAATTCAGAACCAAAAACAACTGAAAGTATTGGCGAGATTTTAAGAAGAGATTATTCTATTCAATTAAACTATAAATCAAATAAGAAACTTACAAGTCAGGAACTATTTCTTTTCCCATGCTATGGGGAGGAACTTCTTATTAGTTTGATTTGGGCAGGAGATTTAGATAATGATGGAAAGACTGATTTTATTATACAAATTCCTACACCTCCTTATAATGAGAGGGGAGATTCATCAGGATTGTTTCTTAGTTCTATGGCAGATTCAGAAGAACTAGTGAAATTAGTTGCGTATTTTATTTCAAAAGGTTGTTAGTATTGCAAAGAATGTATATGAGGCAAATGTTTTTGTTAGTTTTTTTACTTGTTAGTTTAAATACTAATTGTCAAGATCTAGAGCTAATTCACAATATATCTTCATCTCAAACTTATCAAGTTACTTCTAAAGGTGAGGATTTAACTTTATATCTTGATTTTTATTCTCCAGGAATTATTGACTACGAGGCTGTGCCTTGTTTTTTTGTTTCGGGATGGTATGAATTAGATGCACATTCAAATAAGCATAACTTAGTTGGGATCTATCATCCTTTTGAAAGTTTAGTTCTTTTTGTTGCAGAAGATAGTGTAGTAACTCGTTTAGATTTTCTTGCTGATAAAGCTTTAAATTTAGATACTAATAAGTATTTGGAAAGATTCTTTTTCTCATTAAATGATAATGTTAAAAGATCAGTTTGGTTTGATGGTCACAAAGAAAAGTCAATTAATATGATTGATTTTGACAAGAAGAATGTATGTCATACAGTATTTATTAAAACAGGAGATCAAAATTATTCTGTAAATCAATCTATTGATATTACTGATTTTGTAATAAGTCCATTTGGGAATAATGATATATTTCTTGAAGACTTTAATATTAAGATCTACAGTCATCATACTGATAGTGAAGGTAATTTACATATACTATTATTTATAACTAATGAATATGTTATTCCCTCATCATTAAGTTCCGGAGGTTATTATTATCTTATGATTGATAGATTTCAAACTATTCGGCGAAATAAATATTTTGAAACATTTAATCAAGGAAAGTATATTTCAACTGTTGACGAAAGCTTTATTAATTCATCTAAGAAGAGGTTCTTGATTATAGCTGATTGGTCTGAGAGTAAAGTTATAGGTTCATTTTTCATTGAGAATTCTAAAATTCAAATTGAGAATGAGTGGTGACTAATTTTTTAGATCTCTTGGTACCAGTTTCGAACTTTTTTACAGAATTAGTTCAGAGTTCAATTCTATTTTTATAATATGAAAATTAAAACATGATAAAATGAAGCATAAATCCAGACAAATAATAACAAAACTACTTATTTTACTCTTAATATTTATTACTACTATTAATGTGAGCTTCGCTCAAGGATACATTAGCGAAACTATACAGCATGATGGTTTAATAAGAGAATACAGCATTTATGTTCCAGCAAGTTATGATGGAACTACAAATTTTCCTTTACTATTTAATTTACATGGAGGAGGTGGTACTATTGCTTTTCAAATTGGTATCGCAGATATGAGTCCTATCGCTGATACGGCAAACTTTATTGTTGTTTGTCCTCAGGCACGCCCAGACCCAAGTGATTGAAACTCTTTCAAC
>Ga0233432_10002993_pt1 | contig 15521 bp, 20 predicted proteins | sample SI_122_August201_6_FD_179870 | JGI IMG/M metagenome (GOLD analysis project Ga0233432, IMG submission 179870) | Seawater microbial communities from Saanich Inlet, British Columbia, Canada - SI_122_August2016_10_MG | ecosystem: Environmental > Aquatic > Marine > Inlet | place: Canada: British...
GCTATTGTTACTGACACTCACTGGGGTGTTAGAAATGACAATCAGGTGTTTGCTGATTATATCAGTAAGTTCTATAAGGAAATATTCTTTCCTACTATCAAAGAGAAAGGTGTTGATGCAATATTTCACTTAGGTGATGTTGTCGATAGACGTAAGTATATTAACTTCTTAACAGCAAAACGATTAGAAGAGGATTTCATCAAACCCATATCTGAAATGGGTATTCCGTTACACGCAATTGCAGGTAATCATGATACGTTCTACAAAAACACAAACGAGATCAACAGTTTAAAACAATTGTACGGCAACTCATCATTTGACAACATTCATTTGTATTGGAAGAAACCTGTTGAGTTGGATATGGATGGTTGTAAGATCATGCTTGCGCCTTGGTTATGTGCTGACAACTGGAAAGAATCATTACAAATGTTCAAAGATACTCCTGCACAGGTATTGATGGGGCATTTTGAGATTGCTGGGTTCGAAATGGACAAAGGACATATATGTGCTGATGGCATGGACAAAGATGTATTCTCGATGTTCGATTCTGTTTATTCGGGACACTTTCATCAACCGTCAACACACGGCAACATCAGTTACCTCGGATCACCTTATGAGATGACATGGAGTGATTACGATCAAAAGCGTGGTTTTAATATCTTTGATACTGAAACCCGTGAGATGGAGTATATACAAAATCCTTTCCGTATGTTCCATAAAGTTTGGTATGATGACAAGGACATGACAATAGAGGATATTGCGAACCTTGACACTTCTGAGTTGGCAGGAACGCAAATCAAAGTGATCATACAGCACAAAGAGAATCCGTACATATTCGATCTATTCCTTGATAAGTTGCATCAATCAGGTGCTGCTGACATTAAAGTCGTTGAAGATCATATGAACATGGATGTACTTGATGAGGGTGAATTGGTTGACGAGGCACAAGACACAATGACTATTTTGCGTAACTATATTGATAACCTAGAATTGAAAACTGACAAAAAGAAAGTTGAAGATTTTGTTCAAGAGTTATACCAGGAGGCGATTGATATATAATGTTGACTTTTGAATATGTGAAGTATAAGAATATTTTGTCTACGGGTAATGCTTGGACAGAAGTTCAGTTGAATCGTAGTAAGTCTACTTTGATCATTGGCGAGAACGGTGCAGGTAAATCAACAATGCTTGATGCTATTTGTTTTGCATTGTACGGCAAACCTTTTCGTAAGATTAACAAACCGCAATTGTTGAACTCGATAAACGGCAAAGAACTTGAAGTTGAGGTTTCGTTTCGTGTTCAGGGTGCAACGTATATTGTCAAGCGTGGAATCAAACCTGTTATATTTGAGATATGGCGCAACGGTGAATTGTTAAATCAAGACGCTGCTGCTCGTGATTATCAATCGTATCTTGAAGAACACATCTTGAAAATGAACCTTAAGTCATTCGGTCAGGTTGTTGTGTTAGGTTCATCTACGTTTGTTCCTTTCATGCAGTTACCTGCACAACAAAGACGAGACATCATTGAAGATCTGCTCGACATACAAATCTTCTCAACGATGAATGTTTTGTTGAAAGAACGTGCAAGCAACAACAAAGCATTGATACAAAACCTTAAGTATGAAATTGATCTGATTGAAAACAAAATTGACAGTGCGAAAGAACACAACGAGTCAATTCGTAAGTTGAAACAAACTGAGGTAGGTAAACTTAAATCTAAGTTGCGTGAGCAGGTCGAGTTTATTGAAGAGCAACAAGGTATCGTTGACACATTGCTTGATGATGTTGGTCAATTGTCAGGCACGATAACTGATAAGAAACAACAGAAACAAAAGTTAAAACAGATCAATCAAATCGATGGCGAACTTGGTAACAAGTTGCGAGCGTTACATAAAGACGTTAAATTCTATGAAGATCACGACAACTGCCCAACGTGTAAACAAGGCATCGATCACGACTTCAAAGATGAAACTGTTGCAGAAACGAATACAAAACTTGAAGAGATACGTAAAGCACGACAGGAACTTGAGGACAGGGGTAATGTTGTAGAGAAACGTCTTGAAGCAATCAGCGATGTTGAAGATTTGATCAATGAAAAGAATTTGACAATGAGTGAACATCGTGGTAACTTGAAAATAGGTATGAGTACATGTAAAGGTATTCAATCTGAACTTGAAGAGGCAGAGAAAGACGCCGAAGTTATTGACGATACAAAGATTAAACAACTAAAAGCAGAATTACAAGAGAAACATGATCTTCAAACTGAAGCGTTTGATGATAAAGAAATTATAGGTGTGTCTGCGAATATCCTTAAAGATGGCGGCATTAAGACGAGGATTATTAAGCAATACATTCCTGTGATGAATAAGTTGATTAACAAGTATCTTGCATCAATGGATTTCTTTGTTGACTTTCAACTTGACGAGAACTTTGGCGAAACAATCAAATCAAGATTTCGTGATTCGTTCTCATACGCATCATTCAGTGAGGGTGAGAAATTGCGTATTGATTTAGCATTGTTGTTCACATGGCGTGCTGTCGCCAAACTACGAAATTCTGTATCAACGAATCTGTTGATTATGGACGAGATCATGGATAGTTCTCTTGACAACTCGGGTACAGAAGAGTTCTTGAAAATCATCAATGAGATCACACAAGACTCTAACGTATTCATCATCAGTCACAAAGGTGATCAGTTGTTTGAGAAGTTCCATAGCGTGATTAAGTTTGAAAAGATAAAAAACTTTTCACGAATTGCAACTTAGTGGTTGACAAAAGGTTTTGATTGTGTTACTATATAACAACTGATTTCATAAAACTTGAGAAATCTAAACATATAAATAATGGTAGCGGTGCCCTTCCACCGTTTACAATAACTAGGAGTATTTTTATGGGTAAATATTATTCAACAAAAACGTATGGTAACGACCGTGGTTTATCATGCACATTTAGGCAATGGAAAGCAACACATTCACATTGTTCTCTCTTACACGGATATTCAATTGGTATCAAACTAATCTTTTCTTCCGATACACTCGATGATCGTAATTGGGTTATGGATTTCGGCGGATTAAAAGCATTCAAAAATTGGGCAGAAATGATGTTCGATCATACACTTATCGTAGGTGAAGATGATCCTGATCTCGAGGTGTTCGAGAATTTAAACCTCCTAGGTTCGGGTTATAACAATCTTGGTATCTGTGATCTTCGTATTGTTCCTGCCGTAGGGTGTGAAGGATTTGCTAAGTTAGCATATGATAACATGAAAACAATCTTAGACGACTTAAAGAAAGATAATCCTGATCGATACCCTGTAGGCAAATCAGTTCAACTGGTTAGCGTAGAAGTATTTGAGCATTCTGCTAACTCTGCCATATACGAGGGATAGTTATGAAAGAGTACGCTTATTCAGAGATCTTTTACTCTATGCAAGGTGAAGGTCATTATACTGGTGAACCGACTGCATGGATTCGTTTCTTTCTATGTAATCTGCAATGTGACGGATTCGGTCAAGAAGATCCGACTAATCCTGATACATACAAACTTCCTTATAAAGAAATCTTTGTAGATGATTATGATCGTATTGAAGATTTGCCTGTGTTTGGTCACGGGTGCGACACTTCATATTCGTGGTCAAAGAAGTTTAAACATTTGCAACATAAAGGAACGCCTGACGTAATTAGTGAACGCATCCTAGATATTGTTCCTAATAGATCATTTGATGATAACATTCATCTGTGTTTCACGGGCGGCGAACCTTTAATGAAACATGCACAGATCGCATCTGTCGAGATGATGAAATACTTTGATAAGATCGGTCAACACATTCCATCTGTTACCTTTGAGACAAATGGGACACAACCTTTAACTGACGAGTTCATTGAGTATTGGAAAAACAACGACACAACAGAATTATTCTTTTCTGTTAGTCCTAAGTTGTTTACTGTCGCAGGTGAGAAACGCAAGAAAGCAATCAAACCTGAAACAGTTGCGACATACTTTGATCTATCGATAGGACAACTTAAATTTGTTGTTAGTGGAACAGATGAATCGTGGAGTGAGGTTGAAGAAGTTATAGAATTGTTTAGAGAGCAAGGCGTACAATATCCTATATGGATTATGCCTCTAGGTGGTTCAATTGAAGGACAAAAAGGCGAGATAAGTGGACATGTACCTGCTCACGTAATCGCAGACGAAGCATTAAATCGTGGTTACAGAGTAGCAGCGAGAGTGCATAATTATCTTTGGGAAAATATAATAGGAAAATAAGATGGCATATAACAAACTAAAAACTGATCCAGAACTAGGCCGTAGAGTACACGAGCACCTTGTGAAGTGTGGAGTTGAAACTCCTGTAGTTGACAATGGCCTTGATCGTCAAACTAAAATTGATTTGATCGAAAACAACTTCAAAGACATTATGGGTATTATGGGTCTTGACTTAAACGATGACAGTTTAACGGACACACCAAAACGTGTTGCTAAGATGTACGTAAACGAAATCTTTTGGGGTCTTGATTACGAAGCATTCCCGAAATGTACAGCAGTTGAAAACAAGATGAAATACGATGAGATGGTCATTGAACGTAACATTAATGTTCAATCAAACTGTGAACATCACTTTGTAGTTATCGATGGTGTTGCGACTGTAGGTTACATTCCAAGAGAGAAAGTATTGGGATTGAGTAAACTAAATCGTGTTGTAGAGTATTTTGCAAAACGACCACAAATTCAAGAACGATTGACTGAACAGGTTTATTTTGCATTGCAATACATTCTTGATACAGACGATATTGCAGTTGTTGTTGACGCTCAACACTATTGCGTGAAAAGTCGTGGTGTTGAAGATGTGGGTTCATCAACAGTCACAAGTAAGTTAGGTGGTTGCTTTAAAAACGATCCGACTTCTCGTGCAGAGTTTATGAACATTGTAAACGCTTGTAAATTAAGATAGGAATCTGAATGTTAAATTTAGAATATGTAGTTAGTGCAATCGGTATGGCAGGTCCTATCAATAACGCCTTTATGAAGAATGAATATTATAAAAGCGATATTGTTCCTGCCTTATGCGAAGTCGTTGATATTCTTAAAGACTCTGTTCATGAATCATCAACGAATACAGATCCGTCTGTTGCAGTATTGTTTAATGCTTATACTGAAAAGAAGTTCCCTGGTCATTTACATGATTATCAAAACTTTCATATGGATAAAGTATATGCTGATTCAGGCGGTTTGCAAATGGTTACGACAGGTAAGGCAGTGACCGATGAAATCAAAGATGTTATTTACGGTGTACAATCGTATGCTGATTATGCGATGTGCTTTGACGATATACCGTTAGAATCAGTCGCTCTTGTACGTACACGCAACGAACGATCAAACGTGGGTAACAAGGTGTTTAATCAGGATAGATTCGATGAGACAGCAATTGCGACAGGTTTGAACATTAAACGACAAGTAGAGTATTTCCAAGAGCATGGCGCAACGACAAAGGTTATTATCATTGTTCAAGGCAACACTGCTGAGGATATGGTTCATTGGTATCGTAAAGTCGAAGAGCAGTTAACTCCTGCACACTTTGATAACATTGGCGGCATTGCTGTTGCAGATACGTGCATGGGTAACAAAGAGTTAGAGACAATCGAGATGTTGACAGCAGCACATGAAATTGCTAAGTTCTGTAACTCAAGTTCAAAGAAACAACTTCACTTGTTGGGTGTAGGTTCGCTTCCTCGTATGGCTCCTGTGCTGTATTTACAGAAAGCAGGGTTCTTATCTGATTACGAAAAGATCTCTTATGATAGTTCGTCACATACTGTATGCTTCAATTATGGTTTGATGAAATTAAACGGCACATGTAAGAGTTTAGGAACATATCGTAACTTCAAACTAGAACAAGTAATGCGAGACATTTACAACACATTCAAACCTGCATTTGAAAAATATGGTAGTTATGATTGGATGATGAATGAAGTATTCTTTGCTGAAGATGAGACGTGGACGTTTTCTAAGACGGTTCAACGTGCTGTTGAATCAAAGGATAAAGATAAGATTGTAACCGCCGCATTGATCGGATTCGCATATTCAATGTATCAGGTCAAAAACTTTATTCAATGTCTTGATACTGTTGCAGGTGGAGAGTTTATTGGAGCAAGAGGTGAGATGAACATTGCCGCTATTCAACAATTGCGCAACGTCAAAACTATGGAAGATATGACAAAGTGGATGAATATGTTTAAAGGATATGTATCGTCTGCTCGTATCGCACGAAAAGAGCAATCATTTGGATTAGAGAAATTCTTTGGTTGACAGAAAGGTATTTTTATGATATTATTAACAAACTTGAAAACTCGGAGAAATTGTAATGACTGATATTAATGAAATCGCATCTGCGCATTTAGGTAAGGCGGGCGATGGATCGGTTGTAAAACCGTATGTAACACCCGACAGCATCGACAAGACATTGTTGGTTCCTATCCCACGACACTTAAATCGTTCAGCATATGGTTTAACAGGTGATGAATTTTATGGTTGGGATACGTGGCACGGATATGAAGTATCGTTCTTGCTTGATAGCGGATATCCTGTAAATGCTGTTATCAAATGTGCTTACGATTCATCATCAGAAAGCATCGTTGAATCTAAATCGCTTAAGTTATATTTGAACTCATACAACATGGCGAACATGGGTGCGACAGTACAAGACGCACTTGAAGCGGCCCGTAATCAAATCGCTGTTGATTTGACAAAGGTATTGATGACTGAAGTCGATGTTTACCTTCATCTTGCAACAGATGATTCAGCGACTGAAATGCCTGTTGAAAAGTATGACTTTAGATTGCTTGATCAAGCATATCTTGATGATCCTGAATCAATGCAATTTGATGTCTATAACGAGTCAGAAGAAATACTTGAAGTAAGCGAAGAAGATGATAAAGATATGTGGGTTTGGACACCATCGTTGAGATCAAACTGTCGTGTTACAAATCAACCTGATTGGGGTGACGTTTATATCTACATGAAAGGTGCATCGTTGCCGAGTGATACATCGTTACTGAAATACATCGTAAGTATGCGAAAGGAGAATCATTTCCATGAAGAAATTTGTGAATGCATATACCAACGGTTACTTAACAAATTCTCCCCTAGTGAATTATTTGTTTGTTGTCTATACACTCGCCGTGGCGGTATTGACATTAATCCCGTTCGTTACTCTCATCCTCATCTTGGAAATCTTGCAGCGGGTTTGCGTAACACTATGGCGATTTCTGAAAAAACATTGAGGCAGTAATGAACTTACACGAAGCGATCAATTCATTGCCCGACACAGATAAGAATGTTTTGTCTGTGTTATCGGGTGGGTTAGATTCAGGCATCATGACAATGTTGCTTGTGCAAAAATATGGCGCAGACAAGGTGTTTGCTGTATCATATGACTATGGTCAAAAGCAAAGGATTGAATTGACGAAAGCAGAACAGTTGTGTTCAAAACTTGGGGTGGGTCATAAGGTATTAGATCTTGGAATCTTGGGACAGATTGCTGAACCTATTTCAGCAAACATCGCAGGTTCTGATGTTGAAATGCCAACAATACAAGATGTATTGGGTGACCCACAACCCAAGACCTACGTTCCGTTCCGTAACTTAATCTTGTTGTCTTTGACAATGGCACAAGCAGAGGCGAGTGATTGTTCTCATGTGTTTACTGGATTACAAGTTCATGACGAATATGGATATTGGGACACAAGTCAAAAGTTTGTTGACGGCATCAACGGCATTGCGGGACAGAATCGAACTCATAAGGTTCAGGTTGTTGCGCCATTCAGTCACCTCAACAAAGCAAGCGAAATTAGTTTGTGTAAAGAGATGGGTAACTTTGATCTGTTAGCAAATACTTTGACATGTTATGATCCTGATGATCAAGGCAGATCATGCGCTAAATGTCCATCGTGTTCAGAACGTATCAACGGATTCATGCAGAACGGATTAGTTGATCCTGTCGAGTATCAAGTTGACATTCCCTGGAAACAAAGTGCTTGACATTAAGGTAGTAAGTATGTTATAATGTAGTATATTTTGATGAGAGTTTTATTATGTGTTCTATTGTAGGTTCTTTTGATATTGACAGATTGCGACAACTCGCTGAGTTGAACGCCTATCGTGGGACACACTCTCATTCATTATATGCATTTGATTCTAATAAAAATGTTGTATATTCGCACCGAAGTTTTGGTGGTTTGGATATAAATAAACATGCTATTGAAACAAATAGCAATCTATATTTTGTTGCTCACCAACAAGCACCTACGACTGATGCAAAGTCAGTTGATTCAATACATCCTGCGCAAGTTCAGGATACATTGTTATGGCACAATGGCATTATTAAAGAGGACGATGTGATTAGGCTCAAGGACGAGCTGCTTAGTGATGAGGTTTGGGACACTAAACTTATGTTGCTAAACTATCTCAAGTCAGGCAATGTCGATAACATTGATGGGACATTCTCGTGTCTATTATACAACGAAAACAAATTACATCTGTTTCGCAATGAAATAAGTCCTATGTTCTACAACGAACAAGGTGATATATCGTCTACGAAGTTTGAAGGTGGACAACCAACATCACCCAATTTTATTATAGAGTTTGAACCTTTTGATGATGATCTTATGACCTTACGAAATCAATTTGTGACGAAAGAAAATCCATATTTTTTCATGTAACCGGTTGACATTTATGCGTAGTGTGTTATAATATGTGTATAAATTGAATTGAGAAATATTATATTATGTTTAGCGTGATCCCAGAAACGATGGAAGAGATGAATGAGGCATATGCCTATAAAGATTCTATCGTTGAAACAATAAAACAAAAGATCGAATCAACCGATGATTTGCAATATGCTTTCGCACTTGCAGGATTGTATCTTGAATCAAATGCTTACGGAACATTGTTACAATCTTGGTTAGAAAGAAAGTATGGTTGGGAAAACATTCCGCAAAATCAGAATAGAGGCGACTTTGAAACATCTACTCACAAGAATGTAGAACTCAAAATATCTCTAGATAGAAATGATCCCACCAATGCTGTGTGGCGAGCGAATCTTCTTAATTTGCGTCTTGATTCCCCTGCCAATCATTATCTGTTTATTGCACATCAACCCAGAAAACCGCAGATTCAATTCTTCTTTGTTCCCAAAGATGACGTTATTCATATGGTCGATTTATTCAGTGAAGGTAAAAGAAGTAAACATAATAAAAATCATGCTGAGATTCGTATTGATATGAATGAAGAGATTAGTTCGTATATGCAAGCAAGTTGTTTGTCATACTTGTCAAGATTTCAAATAAATGAAGAAAACTTAAGGCTTATATAATGATTATACCGACTCCTGACAGATATAAAAATTTGAAAAGTGAAGAGTTTAAGCGATTAGAACGTAGAAAGTATCTTTTGCCTAGCACAAGGGTACAGATGATTCCGTATGACAAATTAGAATTAACCGATGCGGAAAATCAAATACGAGAATTCAGTATAGGTGAAGATACAGAAATAACTTCTCACATCAAGTCAGAAGGATTGCATAATCCTATTTTTGTTGCGCCTCATCCGACTAAGAAAGGTTACTACATAATTTATACTGGTCATACTAGACCTGAGTCATGTTTGGCAATTATTAGAGATCATGAATTGATCGCTGAAAAATGGGGGTTCGACAAAGCAATTCCTGCGTATGTTTATGATAAACCTGTTACTGATCCTTTAAAGCTTGATAAGATTAAAAATGTTCTAAATTACTCTGCAAAGTCAAATACTACGACAGATGGTGATCTTAAAAAGAGTTTATTGAACTTATATTATAAACATAAATGTTTTACTAATGAAGACGGCACCTTTGATACGCAAGCCGGAAGCGACCACATAGTGGAAATGCAAGTAAGACAAGAGCAAGATGCTTGGACTATTGCTAGAAAAGCGTCTAAAGAAATTAAGAAACATAAACATCTTAGAGACCTTACAGATTTTGAAGTCGGTTGTATAAAACAAACCGCTAACACAAATAGTAAAAATTCCCAGTTGTTTAAACAGTTTAACTTGTCAACTAGAACTGGATATAAACATTCTATACGCACTAAACAAGGTTTAATTGTGAATTTGATGTGCGGTGTACAACCCAACGATATAGCATGGGTACGAGAAAGGTTTGGTTCAATATTAAGGGAGGCTAGATCTACTAAGAAAAAATATCCTAATGACGACATTGCTGAAGTTAATTTATGTATGCACATTACTAAACCAAAAAAGGAAACTGAAGACGCTACGGCTAAAGAATGTTTAGATGCCCATAGATCAAAGATATTTAAAATGCTAAAAAATGATATACTGCCAGAATATCTAAACGGTCAAGAGTCTCTAGACGTGGGTCCGATAACACTTAAGTTTGTTCCACAATGGCAATTAAGTACCGATGAAGATGCAAACGAACAATTTGGAGAAGAGGTTATGGAATATGCGGTGTGATTTTATACTTGATTTTGAGACGATGGGTCAGGATGCTTTAAAGTGTCCGGCAGTTGATTGTGCTATTGCGACATTTGATTGGGATAGGTTTGTTGAACAACCTTATACATTCGAAGAGTTGACACAAGGACATATACAACGACTAAAGGTGTCCGTTGAAGATCAAGTCAAAAACTATGGTGCTTTAGTAGAAAAGCAAACAATTCAATTTTGGGCAAGTCAATCGCCAAGCGTAAGAGAACACATTAAACCGCTTGCAACTGATTTGACTCAAGAACAATTCTGTGATGAAGTCATAACTTTTCTCGCAGATAGTCCTAAGATAGCGTATTGGTGGAGTAGAGCAAATGTGTTTGATCCGCTAATCCTATGGAGAATGATGAAAGATTGTGGTAGACATCATTCGCTTAATCAATACTTAATGTTCTGGCGTGTTCGTGATACTAGAACATTTATTGATGCTAAGTTTAACTTTACCACTAAGAATGGGTTTATCCCAGTTAACGATGTTGATTATTGGGAATCAGCATTTGAGGAGCACAATAGTATTCATGATGTCGCTGCTGATATTATGCGACTTCAAGCGATACATCGTGCTGAAAATGATCTTGAGCAAACGGAGAAATAAGTATGCCAATGAAATTTAAACAAAGTGTCACAAACACTAGAACTGGAAAAACGACTCATCACTATATGCACACGACTCCTGTACAGGAATTGAAAGATGCATTGGAAAATGATAACACCCCGTCTAAGTTGAAACACAAAGTTCGTAATTACCTACAAGGGAAAAACTTACTATGAGTTATATCAATTACTGGTTAAAAGAAGTGCCCGAAGACGAAGATTATGGGATTGATCCTGATGGCAGAATACCGCCATATGATGATGACCCTGAGTTTTATGCTGATGACGATATTGACTATAAGTTCAATGAAAACGAGTTGATTTATGAATTGAAAGCATACATTGATTCAACGTACTCGCAACATTATTCTAAGAACAAGTTTCAATCAACTGAGTTCATTATTGACTGTGGTCACGGCGAAGGGTTTGCTTTGGGTAACGTATTGAAGTATGTGCAAAGATACGGAAATAAGAATGGTTATAACAGGCAGGATCTGATGAAAGTGTTGCACTATGCATTGATAGCGTTACACAATCATGATATAACTCGTGCATAAAAAACTTGACAAACTTGCGTTAATCGTGTATAATGTACACAAGTTAACGAAAAACTATATACAAGGAATATAAATATTATGAAAATTAGTAATGAGACATTGAATGTTTTGAAGAACTTCTCTTCAATCAATCCAAGCGTGTTGTTTAAAGCGGGTCAAACTGTCAGAACAATCTCGCCTCAGAAAACTGTAATGGCAGCAGCAACCATCACAGAGTCAGTTCCTTCTGAAGCAGGCGTTTATGATTTGTCAAGATTCTTGGCGACATTGGGATTGTTTGAGGAACCAGAAGTAGAGTTCCAAGAAGGTAAATTTGAAATCAGTAGTGGTCGTTCTACGTTGAAGTATACGTATGCGAGTCCTACAATGATTGTAACTCCCCCTGATCGTGATATTGAAATTCCTGATCCTGAGTTGTCTGTAAACCTTCCTTGGAAGACAATTGATAGTATTATTCGAGCAGCAGGTGTGTTGTCTCTTGGTGAAGTTGCGTTTATCGCACAAGACAATCAAGTTTCAGTATCTGCTATCGATAGTAAGAATCCCACAGCGGATAGTTTCGACATTGTTGTTAAAGATGATTATTCCGGTGCACCGTTTACTATGGTTATCCGAACCGACAATTTGAAACTCATGCCCGCCGATTACGAAGTAGCACTTTCGTCAAAAGGTATGGCACATTTTAAATCTGACAAAGTTCAGTATTGGATTGCAATCGAAGCAAAATAAAAGGAGTAAAATATGAGTGAAGAAGTACAAACACCTGCACAAGATGCAGTGGCCACAGCAGCACAAGAGGTAGGACTTAGTTTACAGGACATTTCTGCAAGTGTTCAAGTAATTGATGTAGTATCACAGCGTGGTGCTATTCAAGGTAACGAATTGACGGCAGTAGGTCAACTTCGTGACAAACTAGTCGCTTTCCTTGAAGCCGCAAAGGCAAATGGTGAGGACGTTCAGATTCCTGGACAAGAAGATCAAGCACCAGCAGAAGAAGAAGAATCTGCCGAATCTTAATCTCAAGGGGGTGAAATGCCCCCTACTTTTTTATTATGGAGTGAACTATGAATGAATTTTTATGGGTCGAAAAATATCGACCACGAAAAGTTGTTGACACAATCTTACCGGATGAGATGAAAGGCACTTTTCAACAGTTCGTTGATCAAAACAATGTACCTAACTTATTACTCACAGGTCGTGCCGGTGTAGGTAAAACGACAATCGCAAAAGCGATGTTAGAAGAAATAGGTGCTGATTATATCGTAATCAATGGATCGATGAACGGCAATATTGATACACTTCGTATCGAGATTGCAAACTTTGCATCAACAGTATCCTTCTCAGGTGGTCGCAAATATGTCATTCTTGACGAGGCAGATTACCTTAACGCAAATTCAACACAACCCGCACTTCGCAACTTCATGGAAGAGTTTAGTAATAACTGTGGGTTCATCCTAACTTGTAATTTCAAAAATCGTATCATCGAACCTTTACACTCAAGATGTTCAGTTATCGATTTCAACATTCCTAATTCTGAAAAGGCAGGCATCGCAGGTCAATTCTTCAAGCGTGTTTGTGGTATCCTTGATCAAGAGAATGTTACATATGACAAGCAAGCAGTTGCATCAATGGTTCAAACGCACTTCCCTGATTGGAGACGAGTGTTAAACGAACTACAGCGATATTCAGCAACAGGCACAATCGATGCAGGTGTACTGACTAATCATTCGTCTGATAACATTGATAAACTTGTTAATCTTATGAAGAACAAAAACTTTACTGATATGCGTAAGTGGGTTGGTAACAACACTGATATTGACTCAACAAACCTATATCGTCAATTGTATGACGTATTGCCTACAAGATTGAAAAGCACGCAAAGTGTTGCTGATGCGATTATCATTCTCGCTGAGTATCAATACAAGGAAGCGTTTGTTGCGAACTCAGAAATCAATCGTGTAGCGGCACTGGCAACAATCATGGCCGAGGCAGATTGGAAATGAAACTGCCTCCCGGATTCAGGAAAGAAAAATGTTTCTTGTGTTCAGGAAAACTAGGCAATGATTATGCCGTCATAAAATACACATACGAAGAAAACGGTGAATCCAAAGACGGGGAACAAAAGATTTGTACCTCCTGTGTTGCGGATATGGAAAAGGAACCAGAGCATGGCGAATCCATTTGATTATGTAAATAGTATCAATCACACAAAAAAGAATATGATGAGAGATACTGAAAACGATACCTTGGCAGAAAAGGGTTATGAGCCTTGGATCGTAAACAAAGCATTGTCGTACTTTCCTGATACGATCTTGCACGCTAACCTATGCAACATGTACCACCAACTCGAACATCGTCCGCAATACGAGTTTCTTATAAATAGTATTAGACCCAGAAAGAGATTTGAAAAATGGGTTAAGAATACTGGCGATGAAGATCTTGAGTTCGTTTGCGAATATTATAATTGCAACAAAGTTGTAGGGCGAGAGCATCTATCATTATTAACGAGTGAACAACTCAGTTTAATGAGAGAACAAAAAGAAAAAGGTGGAAAATCATGAATTCAGGATTAGTTGATGCTCTAGTTGAAGTTGAATTACCAAACGAAGAGAGCTTCCTAAAAGTAAAAGAAACCCTAACACGAATAGGCATTGCTTCAAAGAAAGAAAAGAAGTTATTTCAATCGTGTCATATCTTGCATAAACAAGGTAAATATTACATTGTGCATTTCAAAGAGCTATTCATGCTCGATGGCAAGATAAACAATTTCGATGAAGAAGACAAAGGTCGCAGAAACACTATTGTCGGTTTGTTGCAACAATGGGATCTGATTAAAGTCCTATCACCTTCTAAAATCGAAGAACCTGTCGCTCCATTATCACAGATCAAAATTCTTCCGTACAAGGATAAGAACGAGTGGGAACTTGCGGCAAAATATAGCATAGGAAGAAAAAGTTAATTTAGCGAGCGTGTATTATGGCGAAATATCATATAAGTGGCATATACTCTAAGACAAGAGAATATTCATTCAAATCAGAAATAGATGCTGACTCACCTGAAGAGGCAGCAGCAAAGTTTAAAGAAGAGGCTAGTGTTGAGTCAACATGGAATGAAATTGTTGATGTTGAAATGCAACCCCCGTTCAGTATATCAGGATCGTTTTCTGTTTATGGGAACAAAGATGATATGGCAGAATGGGAAAATGCTCTAATCGAAGTAGAAGGGTTTGAAGGTTACAAATAACCAATCAACTCAAAATAAATTATTAGGAATATATTATGACAGACAACATTTCCCCTTTGATGCAATTTGCTCACGATGATGCGGAAATTATTAAAGTTCACAAACTTTTTGAACAGGCACACCTTCCTGTTTACGCAACACAACAATCTGCTTGCTTTGATTTTAGAGCATCTCTCAGACAAGGTGATTTGATTAATATCTTTTCACGAAATCATTTACCTCACACAACGTCTGTGACAAAAGATCTATCGTTTTCATTAAACAGAGGTGAAAGGTGTTTAGTCCCAACAGGACTCATCTTTGATCTCAAACATAATCAATCATTACGAATACATCCACGATCAGGACTCGCATGGAAGAATGCAGTCACTGTAATTAACTGTGAAGGAATCGTTGATGCTGATTACACAGATCAAAGTTTCGTAATGTTATATAACGCAGGTAACACACCTTTTGTCATACAAGATGGAATGCGAATAGGGCAAGGTGAGATTGTCAAGATGCCGTCACAATATAAGTTTAGCCAAATTGAACACAAACCCGATCAAAAAACAGATCGAGACGGCGGTTTCG
>Ga0233432_10002996_pt1 | contig 15507 bp, 9 predicted proteins | sample SI_122_August201_6_FD_179870 | JGI IMG/M metagenome (GOLD analysis project Ga0233432, IMG submission 179870) | Seawater microbial communities from Saanich Inlet, British Columbia, Canada - SI_122_August2016_10_MG | ecosystem: Environmental > Aquatic > Marine > Inlet | place: Canada: British...
CGAATAAGTTGGAAAAGCATATCCAGAAAAATCAAAATTCACTCGCCAGTTTGGATGAGAAGCTGGCAGAAACATCCCTTTATGATGATAGCCAGAAAGACAAGCTAAACAAATTATTATTGGAAAGGGCGCAGCTGCTATCTTTAACAGAAACTCTCGAGGAGCAGTGGCTGGAGGTCAGCGAGATAATGGAATCTTCTTCTGAACTGGAATAGTCGTTATAAATTTTACTTGTTAATTCCTGAATCATTTTCAAGGTGCAAACTGCAAAGAAGATGAAGGAAAATTAAGTTCTTTTTTTGATCATCATGCTTTATCTCAAGGTAAGTCCCAAAACAGATCCCTAAAGCAATCCTCAAAGTAAAAACAGAGTTATGGTATTGGATGCCCTATACTAGGATGCTCCTTCACCTTCCTTCAGGATTACTTTTCTTTGTGAATAAAATCGCTGTTTTTGTGGATGTGCAAAACATCTACTACACCACACGGCAGGCCTACCAGCGGCAATTTAACTATCGCAAGTTCTGGCGGGACCTGAGTCAGCAAGGCGAAATCGTCAAAGCCGTAGCCTATGCAACTTATCGTAGTGGGGATGAAGGGCAGCTGAAATTTCAAAATGCACTAAAACACATCGGTTTTACCATGAAGCTTAAACCATTTATTCAACGTAGTGATGGCTCGGCGAAAGGTGACTGGGATGTGGGGATCACTATTGATGTGCTTGATACGGCCTCTGAAGTTGATACCGTGGTGTTACTTTCCGGAGATGGCGATTTTGATCAATTGCTGGATAAAATTATCAGGGATCATCAGGTCAGTGCCGAGATTTATGGCGTGCCGGCCCTGACAGCCAATTCTTTGCTGCAATCCGCAAGTCAGTTTCATCCCATCACAGAGGCCTTGTTGCTGTAGTAGGCTTAAGTAGCTGTTCAAAGCAGTTATTAACAGTGACCTTTTTCTAATTGCTTTATATATAAAAGCAATAATGAAAATAACAAGGAATTTAAGAGACACTGCCCAGGGGATTCTTTACATTTAGCGATCATATTCGGATCATTGGTTTTCAATGTCAGCATCGACATCAATAAAGAATCCAGACAAAGAATTCGGGCGTAAAAGTATGAATAAACTTAACACCTCCAGCCTTCCGCGGACTGTAGCTGGCGCTTTTCTGGGCAGTGTTCTGATAGCACTTGGCGCTGGGTCGGCAATGGCTGCAGAGTCGGTGGCAGATGAATCATTGCCAGCGCCCCGTGATGCTGAAGGCCATATTCTGATTAGTCGGGCCGAGGGCGAGCGATCGGGACTCTGGGTGCCTGATTATCGTTCAAGTCCTCCCACGTTTAATTTTGATGAGGTTGAGTTCAAACCTTGGGCAAAGGGGCTATATGATGACCGCCAGCGGCATGATCTTGAGCCTCATGCCCGCTGCAAAGCTTCAGGTGCCGTGCGTCAGTTACTCACCCCTTATGGCGTCGAAATTCTGGATTTACCTGATTTGCAGCGTATTTACATTTTTGACATCGGCGGGCCGCATACTTTTCGGGAAATTTACATGGATGGTCGCTCCCATCCGACTGAATTTGAGAACAACAACTATGGCCATTCAATAGGTTGGTGGGAAGGCGATACCTTAGTTATTGATTCTATTGGATATAACACAGAATTCTGGTTTGAGCGCAGAGGCCTGCCGCACACTGAGGCAGCACATGTTATTGAATATTATACGCGCACCGATCATGACTCGATGGAGTATCGCTTTGTTATGGAAGATGCCCAGACTTATAACAGTGCGGTAGAAGGGCGGGTAAGCCTCAATTGGCGTGGTGATCAAGAGCTGTTTGAATACCTGTGTCAGCAGGCCAATTATGCCTATGATTTGATGGTGAATGAGAAAGGTGAGGCGATAGGCAGGACCAGCCGGATTGTCCCATAAATTGAATAAAAGTCATAATTAACAAGGTGTTATATATTTTCTGCAATCGAATTTTGCAGTTTATGTGCGCAAAAAGGAATAAAAGCATTGTCAAATAATATGTAAGTCACATCCAAAGCCAAGGGATTGATCAATACGGCATTTAATTTATTCTCTATATCGAATGTGTCCGTGTCCGAATTTGATCTCGAGATTTTTAACTGATAATTGAAGCTTCAGGCTGCGCCAGCTAAATTATTCCCTGAACATGGCGTATACTCGGATAAAGTTGCGTTATTGCAAGAGCTTTAATGGGTTGTATTTTCACATTTTTTTGCACAATAGAGTAAACTTTTGGATAAAAAAACACGTAAAATAGTAAGTCGATCATAATTGATTGCTTGTATTAAAATTGAGTAAAATTCGATAGTAAAAGTTCAAGACTATATTAATCAAAAAGTGAGTAATCGCCTTTCTTACTGAGCGATAAGCGAACTTTGGAGGGATATGTGAATACCAGATTAACCCAGGCAGCCATGTTGGCATTAATTTTCTCGCTTGTACCGGTTTTACCAGTGCTGGCTCAGTCTGTTGCAGAGGATTTCAATGCCGATCAAAGTCGTGCGCTTGTCAATCAATACTGCGTTCTCTGCCATAATCCAAATGGCCCTGCTCAGGCAACAGGACTGTTCTTTGATCAGGTTGATATTGGCAGTTTGTCGGATCATGCCGAGTCCGCAGAAACAGTTATTCGAAAATTGCGCGCCGGATTAATGCCTCCATATCCATTTCCCCGCCCGGAACAAGATAAGCTCGATGCCATGATTTCCTGGCTTGAAGGAGAAGTTGATCGCAAAGCTGAAACCTTTCTCCCTCCTCCTGGCTTGCATCGTCTCAATCGAACTGAATATACAAATGCGATCCGGGATATGCTGTCTCTGAATATAGATGCCAATACATTCCTTCCCCCTGATGATTCCAGCCATGGCTTTGATAATATGGCCGGAACTTTAACTTCATCACCTGCGTTGATGGAAGCCTATTTATCGGCAGCCGGCAAGATCAGTCGCCTGGCGATAGGCACCGAGACAGCTCCAACGCTTGCTGTGTTCGATGTGCCGGTTGATACATCTCAAAACAATCATATTGAAGGTTTGCCTTTTGGTACTCGTGGCGGCATGTTAATTGAGCACGAATTTCCTGCCGACGGTGAATATGTGTTCACTGTTAAAGGAATGACAGGTTACTTCACGCGCGTTCTTGGTAACGTGGCTGGTGAAAAGCTGGAAGTCACTATCGATGGCGAGCGCATGTATCTCTACGACTGGGATGAAGAGATCGGCAATCAGGAAGGCAATGGTGGTCGTACGCCAGCCATTCCTATCAAGGCAGGCTTCCATAAGGTCGGAGTCACTTTTATTGCTACTAGCGATTTGCCTGATGTTGGATTGAACAAATCCTTTGTTCGTACCATGAATTCTCCAGGCTCAATTTCTGGTTATACTTTTTATCCCCATGTTGGGCAGGTTTTTATAGAAGGTCCGTATAACGGTTCACCGGCTACTATTACCCAGAGCCGAGACAAGATCTTTGAATGCATTCCGCAGAATATTAGCCAGGAAGCCAATTGCGCCACCCAGATTATTAAAACCTTGGCAGGCAAAGCATTTAGACGTCCCACAACTGATGCTGATGTTGATGTAATGATGGAATTTTTCCGCATTGGGCGTGAAGAGGGCGGTAGCTTTGATTACGGTATTGAAGGCGCCTTGCAGCGTATTCTGGTGGACCCGGAGTTTATCTATCGTGCTGAGATCGCACCGGTTGGAGCCCCTGAGGATTCCCCATATCTGATTAGTGATCTTGAGCTGGCTTCACGTCTGTCATTCTTTCTTTGGAGCTCCATTCCAGATGAAGAACTGATCGAGATTGCTTCACAAGGCCGCCTTCATGAAAGTGAGGTGCTACGTGAACAGGTTCAGAGAATGATGGCTGATCCTCGTTCCAGTGCCTTCGTGGAAAACTTCACTGGGCAGTGGTTGAATGTACGCGGCATGGCCGCCAGCGAGCCAGTGGTAGATCTATTCCCTGACTTTGACTCAACCCTTCGAGATGCCTTCCGTCAAGAAATTGAAATGTTCTTTGGTAGTGTGATAAATGAAGACCGCAGTATTCTCGATTTGCTGACGGCTGATTACACCTTCGTTAATGAACGACTCGCCAGACATTATGGTATACCTGATGTATATGGTTCTCAGTTCCGACGTGTGGAACTGGAAGATGATTTAGACATGAGGCGAGGTCTGCTTGGGAAAGGTGCTTTGTTAACTATTACCTCTGATGCCGCACGTACTTCACCCGTTAAACGGGGTAAGTGGTACCTTGAGACATTCATGGGCGTCAGTCCTCCTGATCCTCCCCCAGGCGTTGAGACAGATTTGACACCTAAAGAAGGGGCTGCTCCAACTACTCTGAGAGCCCGACTTGAGGCGCATCGCGCTAACCCTGTTTGTGCTTCATGCCATACTATTTTCGAACCGATGGGTATCGCACTGGAAAACTTCAATGCTGTTGGAGAGTGGCGCACAATTGACAATGGTAATCCTGTTGACCCAACAGGTTTTGCTCCTGATGGATCACGTCTGGAGGGTGTAAAAACCTTACGTGAACTCACGGTGCGTCATGGTGATCAGTTCGCCGAGGTGGTGACAGAAAAATTATTGACCTATGCATTGGGTCGCGGTGTTGAGTTCCAGGATATGCCGATGTTGAGATCGATTACGCGAAGCGCTGAAGATGATGATTTTAGATTTTCATCTCTGGTTATGGGTGTTATTAGAAGCCCTGCTTTCACCATGAATTTAAAAACCTCTAGTCTTTGATAGCGAGGAGTTAAGAAATGATAATTACTAAAAAGCATATTACAAGGCGTGCAATGCTCAGAGGAACTGGCACCACACTTGCGCTGCCGTTGCTTGATGCAATGATACCTGCAGCAACTGCATTGGCGCAGACAGCTGCGGTTCCCCCTCAGCGATTCTTTGGCGGCTTTGTTCCTCATGGTGCTGCGCCGGGTTATTGGGTTCCGGAGAAAGAAGGCGCATTGCCGGAAGAACTTCCATTTATCTGGAAAGCTTTGGAGCCTTATCGGGACAGCCTGAATATCTTATCTGGCCTGCATTCAACATCCGCAGAGCCGCCTCCTGGCGAAACTGGTGCCGACCATTGGGTCGCGGCCGCGTTTCTTTGTGCTGATAAGCCAAGGAAAACTGCTGGTGCCGATGTTTATGCCGGACAAACTATCGATCAGATCATTGCTGAAAAAATTGGCCAGGAATCACTTTTACCGTCAATGGAAATATCGGTTGAGGATCCAGGTTCAGGCTCAAGCAACTGTGGAGAGGGTTATAGTTGTGTGTATACCAACACCATTTCTTGGGCTTCACCTACGACACCACTGCCGATGGAGCTAAATCCACAAGTTGTATTCGAACGCATGTTTGGTAGCGGAAGCTCGCCTGAACAGCGTGCAGAACGTCGCGAACGTAACCAAAGTATTCTGGATTCGATCACTGGAAAAATATCTGATCTTCGCAAAGAGATCAGCGTACCTGATCGTTCACGTCTTGATAGTTTTACCGAGAATGTACGTGAGATTGAGCGACGTCTGGAAATCGCATCCAGTGCAACCACCGCTGCGCCTGAAGATTTTGATGTGCCCCCAGGTATTCCGCAGTCTTTTGATGAACATATCAAACTGATGTTCGATCTGCAGACTTTGGCTTATCAGGCAGATATCACGCGTGTAGGCACAATGCTGTTTGCACGTGATCTTACCGGTCGTGTTTATCCGGAAAGTGATGCGCCTACACTAGGCTTCCATGGCGGATCGCATCATGGTGAGGATCCAGGTCGTATAGATGAGTTCTCCAAGATCAACCAGTATCACGTCAAAATGCTGGCATATTTTGTCGACAAGTTGGCAAATACTGAAGACGGCAATGGCTCGCTGCTTGATCATTCATTACTCCTTTACGGCAGCAACATGGGTAATCCAAACCAGCATCTGCATTACGATGTGCCACACGTTATTCTTGGTGGTAACAACGGCAGGATGCAGGGCGGACGCCATATTGCCTATCCGACAAAGACGGTTCCAACAGGGAATTTATTGTTAAGCCTGCTGGATCAATTCGATATCCATCGCGAAAGCTTTGGTGATAGTACGGGTCGTTTGGAGAACCTGTAGCGTCATTGATAAATACCCAGCCAGCAATAGCAGTAAGTGGGGTTTGAGCGGGTTGTTTGAAATGTTAGAAGGAATGCTACCTATGTTCAGAATTAGAGAATTAAAAATAGTCGCGGGAATTTTGATACTCGCGTTCTCAAATTTTGCGCTTGCACAGTCTGACATAGCGGATGCCGCTATGGAGCGCAATGAGGATCTGGTACGTATTCTTCTAGAGGATGGCGCTGATGTAAATGCAGTGCAATCTGACGGTGCCACGGCGCTGCATTGGGCTTCTTATTATGGCGATGCGGATCTGGCCTCATTATTAATGGCGGCCGGCGCTGATCATTCTCTATCTAACCGCAACGGTTCTACGGCTATGTGGTTAGCAGCAAATCATGGCAACGTTGAAGTGATCAATATTTTGCTCGATGGTGGGGCCGATGCTAATGAATCCCTGCCACTGGGACGACGACCACTTATGCTGGCTGCCCGTTCTGGCAACGTAGAGGCTGTAAAGCTACTCCTTGATCATGGTGCTGACCCCAATGCCAGTGAAACAGAGAGAGGCACAACTCCATTAATGCAAGCTGCAGATCAGGGCCATGCGGATGTCATGGCAGTGTTGATTGAACACGGCGCTGATGTTGCTGCAGGCTCCAAGGCTATCCTGCGTGGCGGACGTACTGCAGCGCTGGGCAAAGCCGGAGATCCACGTGAATCAGTGAGGCGACAAGTGCTTGCTATTCTCTGTGAGCAAGAAACACCGAGCCTGGATCCAGACAATTTTTCCAACCTAGCCGAATCTGATACGGAAGAAAATGAGCAAAGCGCCTTCAGCGCCAGGAATGTCTGCGGTTGTGAACAGAACTCCATTGGTATTTGTCAGGGCAGGCGGGGTGGAAACAATGGCTTTGATCGCAATGCAGTACGGGAGCCTGACGGTGGCGTACTGACCGCCCTCGTATACGCAGCCCGTTCAGGTTCTATTGAGTCTGCACAGGTTCTGCTGGATGCCGGCGCTGATGTAAACCAGACCACACGATACGGCTGGACGCCACTGCTGGCAGCGACACAAAATCGTAATTATCAGATGGGCAAATTTCTTATCGAAAATGGTGCCGATGTAAACATTGCCAACAAGGGTGGCTGGACTAACCTTTACCTGGCTACTGACAATCGAAACGTCGAGGGTGGCGACTATCCGACTCGCGAACCCGATCTGGATCATTTGGACTATATTCGACTGCTGCTTGATTCTGGTGCTGAGGTGAATGCCCGCCTGATTGAGAGTACCGAGACAAGAACAGTTTTTACCAATCAATGGTTGGACGAGAATGGTGCTACAGCTTTTCTGCGTGCTTCTCAATCCGGTGATATGCCCTTGTTGAAGTTGTTGCTCGAGTTCGGTGCCGATCCCCATATCAATACAGAATTAGGTGTAACCCCGTTGGCCGTGGCTGCTGGCATTGGCTGGGTTGAAGGCGTTACCAGCGAATGGTCCACAGCACAAACTGTGGAAGCCGTTAAATTGCTTTTGGAACTTGGCATTGATCCCAATTATCAGGCCGATACCGGACGTACTGCTCTGCATGGTGCCGGTCACAAAGGCTCAACCGAAGTTGCAAGAATCCTGGTGGAAGCGGGCGGCAGACTGGATATTCGGGACTTCGGTAATACAGATAACCGAGGCAGTGCCGAACTGGCTGCCCATACCTGGTTGCCGATCGATTATGCTGACGGCCTGGTTCGCGTCGGTGTGCAGTCAGCCATACCTCATCCTGAAACAGCTGCGTTGATGCGCCAGGTGATGCTTGAACAGGGCCTCGCGGCACCACCTGAAGGCCGTACTCTGGAATCTATCTGTATCGTTGAGGTTTGCTCTCCGGATTACAATCCGCTTGAGTACAACTAATTTAATTAAATCTCCAAAAAAAGCCCGGTTTTCACCGGGCTTTTTGACGTTAGAAAGTGAGAGGCAGGATTTCATTTAATAAAATTATGAATACAAAGCACCTTATGGAAATTCGACCTATGCAAGCTATTAGAAATTTGAAAAAAGTTACATTGTTACTGCTCATGTTGAGCACCCATTTTGCCTTGGCACAATCTGAAATCTCAGATGTGGCCATGCAGCGTGATAGCGCCACTGTACAGCGCCTTATAAAGGATGGTGTTAATGTGAATGCTGCCCAGGCTGATGGGGCAACAGCCTTACAATGGGCTGCATACCATGGTGATACGGAAATTGCCCGGGCTTTGCTAGCTGTTGGTGCTGATACATCGCTGGCAAACCGGAATGGTGCTACTCCCTTATGGTTGGCAGCTAAGCATGGCGATGCAGAGATGATCAAGGTTTTACTGGATAGTGGCGCGAATGCCAACGAGGAATTACCGCTTGGACGTCGTCCTCTCATGTTGGCGTCACGTTCCGGTGTTGTTGATGCTGTCCAGGTATTACTGGATGCAGGCGCAGGCCCGAATGCCAGTGAAGATGAGCGCGGTACTACGGCCCTGATGCAGGCTGCAGATCAGGGACATGCCGATGTAATAGCGGTACTGATTGCGGCCGGAGCTGATGTATCCGCCACATCCGCACCGGTCATGCGTGACGGGCGTACAGCGGCACTTGGTAATTCAGAAGATCCCAGGATTAATGTCAGGCGCCAGACTATTGTCTCCCTGTGTGAACAAGCAACCCCGGACCTGCCCTTACTTAGAAAACTGACTATTGCAGGCAGTATAGATTCCGGTAGCCAGGATAGAGCGCTTGCAAGACTCGTTGATTCAGGTGTTGAACTGACTACTGAAGTCGTCTGTGAAACATTCGAACGCCGTGGCCTTGGTTTTGCGGCGGTAGCTGACGGAAGTGGTGGCGAATTTGGCGACTTTGGTGGTTTTGGCCGTGACCGTGCTCAGCGCGAACCGGATGCGGGTGAACTGACATCTCTGGTTTATGCTGCCCGTTCCGGTGTGATTGAAGCAGCACGTGTTCTGCTGGATGCCGGCGCTGATGTAAACCAGACCACACGTTATGGCTGGACTCCCTTGCTGGCAGCAACACAGAACCGTAATTATCTGATGGGCAAATTTCTCATCGACAATGGCGCTGATGCCAATATAGCCAACAAAGGTGGCTGGACTAACCTTTACCTGGCTACAGACAATCGCAACGTCGAGGGTGGTGACTACCCCACCCGCGAACCTGACATGGATCATCTTGACTATATCCAGATTCTGCTTGATGCCGGTGCTGAGCCCAATGCACGCTTGACCGAAAGTACCGAGACCCGCACTGTATTTACCAACCAGTGGCTGGATGAGGAGGGGGCTACAGCCTTCCTGCGTGCATCGCAATCCGGTGATGTTCCCTTGATGAAGATGTTGCTGGAATATGGGGCTGATCCCCATATCAATACTGCTCTGGATGTTACGCCCCTGGCTGTGGCTGCAGGTATTGGCTGGGTTGAAGGTGTCACCAGTGAATGGTCCACAGCGCAGACAGTGGAGGCCGTTAAACTACTTTTAGAACTTGGCATAGACCCAAATTTTCAGGCTGATACCGGGCGTACCGCGCTGCATGGTGCTGGTCATAAAGGCGCCACCGAGGTTGCAAGAATTCTGGTGGAAGCGGGTGGCAGATTGGATATTCGGGACTTCGGTAATACAGATAACCGAGGCAGTGCCGAGCTGGCAGCTCACACCTGGTTACCAATCGATTATGCCGATGGCCTGGTGCGTGTTGGCGTGCAGTCAGCCATTCCGCATCCAGAAACAGCAGAGTTGATGCGCGAGGTGATGCTTGAACAGGGTCTGGATGCGCCGCCCGTAGGCCGTACGCTGGAATCTATCTGTATCGTTGAAGTCTGTTCGCCGGATTACAATCCGCTTGAGTACAACTGATTTAGTATTAGCAAAAAAAAGCCCGGTGAATACCGGGCTTTTTTTTGCTTAATTTTTTTAAATACTTTTCTCAGCCAATAAAAGAACTAAACCTGTTTATTTTTCCTGTTGGTCTTTTTTGGAGCTTTTGTCTGTTTTTTGGCTTTCAGCCTTCTGCTGTTCACGGCTCTTCTGCTGATAGACCGGGCTGTATTCCATGCCGTACGGCGTTTTTTTCTTGTTACTGGCTTTCTCATCAAAAAATGCCGCGCTTATCTTTTGCCGCTCGGCAATTTCTTCATCAGTGCCGTCGCGATAGGTGACTTCTTCGCGCGGTACAAAAAATACCTGGCCGACTGGCAAGTTGTGGGACACGGTAATAATATCCCCCGGTGTCAGGACATAGCGAAACTCGGAATCATGGACATACCAATCGGTTTCAACCCGCGTTACCAGGACTGGGGCAACCGGCCGCGCAGTAGTGTTAATTACCCCTGAATAAACAGTGTCCCACCCGGGAGGAGTCTGAAAGTTATAAGCACCGCGCAAGGTCACCGCACCTTCGGGGGTGCCGAGATCGTCGACTGAGATAAACATGCGCGCAATCGCTCTGGCGGTATCCTTGAAACCCGGTGTCTCGGGCACCATCAGCTGGACATCTTCCTTGCGCATACCAATGGTACCTACCGATAACTGATAGTTTACAAAAAATATCTGTTCCCATTTTTTGCCAGTGGCGTTGACCGAGTATCCAAACTGGAAAAGCCCTTCACCTTCATAGCCAATATGAAATTGCTCGTTTTCAGCAAGAGCGGGATAGACCAGAGCTCCCAGCGAGCTGCCAGCTTCCAGCACAGGACAAAGCCTTGCATGTTGAGGCAGTGAAGGCCGTTGTGCCTCTTTCTTGGGGCGCAAACCAATGCCGGGTCGCAGGGGGTTGGGAAAGACAGTGACTTCCATAGGGCTAGTATTTCGGGAGCGGCTGGGAAACAGAGTAATTCATGTGGGCTAGTATATCGGAACAGGGGTTTGCGGCAAATCTCGCGCAATCAGAGAGAAGAATTTTATCCCAAAAAAAACCGGCAGATGTAAATTAACACCTGCCGGTTCTATTTTTTCGACTAATTTACTGCTGGAATTCCGGCGTCATTTCCTTGCATTCCTGCGCCTGGAAAGGCACATCTGAAAGGAACATAACATCATAACTTTCATAGGGCGCTGCCAGATAAACCGGATCCGTCACTGAATACTCACGTTTGAGAGCTATTTTTTCGGTATCGAGGGTGAAGCGTTCCACGATATGTAACTGTTCACTGGTTCGAGTCGGCGGCGTCAGAACCCCTTCCGCAAATCCAGTGGTATCGACCACCAGAGTATCGCCTTCCCAATTGCCGATTGAATGGCCGGCATAGCTGGGTCTGATCCCAGGGGGGTGCTCTGTCATGCCGATATGAATACGACGGTTGAAGTTATACAAGCCATAGGTGATGTCGATGACTTTTTCACCGTTTGCCATGGTTTTTTGCTCGAATTTGTTAATTGGCCAGTCGGCGGTCCAGTCCCGGATGAAGCTGGTGGGCTTGCAGGCAAACCAGGGATTGTCTATGGGAGAGCGCCTGTCGAAAGCATCGGCTGCTGCCTGTCCTCTTTCCGTATAAACGGTTTGCGGTCTTGGCGGCTGGGTGGCGCGCACATCTTCCTGGGTGATTCTGCCAGCAGCAAAATCAGGCGACATTGTCTTGGGAATCATGGAGCCTCTGCCACCGCTCGGGGGGACTGTAAGCACCAATTGTTCAACGGCCCAGTCTCCGCTGATATTGAGCTGGCCATCGGCAAGGCGCAAGGGACGATTCGAGGTGTCCACTGGCTCATTACTAAGGAACTGGTCGTTGCGATTGATCATAACGGAATCATCAATTGAGAAATTTTCGATGTAACAGGCCTCAGGATCGTCACGGTGCGGATTACCTTCAATCTCAACATGTGCACCTACCACGAACATATCGGTAGCCCAGCCGGCGCGACGTAACAAAGTGCCAGCGCGCATTTCACAGCGCATATGCAAAACCTCACCGTTTTCATCGATAGCATCAAGTTCCATATATGAGTGTGGATTAACCAGGTTCATCTTGGTTAGGGTGCCTGACCATTCCTTTTTGATTTCCAGCTGAAACAGGCCAAAGCCATGGTGGGCAAACACTGGTACAGTCAGGCTGACAAGGGTGGTGGCAACGGCCGACCACAGGAGTTTATTTGATAATCGCATGGTGATTTCCTGCAATGATTGTAGTTTTAGGTAGATTGCTGCGAAGTATATAGGCGCAGAGGAAAGATGCCAGAGTTTGAGTAAAAATTCGCAATTTTTCCTAATTTTCGGTAAGCGAAATAAAAGAATGCCAGAGGCAAATTATTGCCAATAGAGCAGGGTATCCATTGTCTTCTGTTTGGAAATAATGCGTACCAAGCTCCTGAGTCTTATTTATCAGCAAAGTATTACTCATGCCTTATTTGTCGTCATGAAAGGGAGAAATCCTTAATTATTTAACAAAGGCCCGTTATTATCGAGGCTCAATGACCGATTTCAGAAAAGAAACCCGGCTATCTTGCTGTCTGGGCTTCATGCTAATTCGGGTGTTATAGAGCATGGTTTCGTTTTCAGGAAAAATAGCTGTTCTCGTATTGTCCGTTAGCCTGGCGTCTGTCAGCTTTTCACAATCGGCGGACGAAAATCAAATTACTCAGGGTATTCGGGTTTTTGTACCGGCCTATTACCTGCAATTTGATCCAGTCACTGCGCTTGATATGGTGCAGCAAACTCCAGGGTTTAATCCCCAGGAGCAGTCCGGTGGTCGCGGCCTTGCAGGGGTGCGCACAAATATCCTGATAAACGGCAAACGTCCCCCACCAAAAGGCCAGTCAATCTGGCAACAACTATCCAATAGACCCTATACCAGCGTCACCCGAATTGATCTGATCAATACGGGTGCCACCCTGGGTATTGATATGCAGGGTTATACCCAGGTGGCCAACATTATTCTTGAAGATGAGGATCCGGATTACTTTGAGCTCAGCTCCCAGTTCAATCGCAGCGGGGACGGCGATGTACGCCAGCGCAACGAGCGCAATACCGAGCTGGATCTGACCGGCAACCTGTCCTGGGGCCAGCATGATTTCAGCCTGCGCGCAGGATTGATGGATAGAAGCACCAAGACGCCCTCCGATTTTGTCGATATCGACCCGGCAAACCCGGAGCAGAGAATTTCCAGCCAGAACCAGAACGACCAGGGTGAGAATTATCTACAGCTTAGTTCCATATTCAATTTTCAGAATGAAAGCAGTCTGTCGGTGAATGCTGAACTAAATACCCAGGAAAGAATTTCTGAGCCGATCCCGGTGGGGGGAGGCTCTGCGGCAGTCCTGGCTATCAGCGAATCCTTTCTCAACGATCGTGATTTCCAGGAGGTCTCAGCGGAGTATTTAAGGACTTTCGGCATGCGTAGCGACTTGATGTTTGCGGTGGTTGATTCCCGAAATATTCAAACCAACGAATCGACATTTTCTGATGAGCTGGATCTGCTGTCCTTAAAGAGGAATCGAGAATCCGGAGAGACAGCGGCACGCCTGCGTCTTACCAATAATTACAGTAACAATTTAACCTTGCGAGCTATCGCGTCTTCCGCCTTTAATTACTTCGAAGGTAATCTGCGGCTGTTCGAGAACGGGCAGTTACAAACTCTGGCCGGTAGCGATAGTCGTGTTGAGGAAGATCGCCATTCACTTACCATGGAAGCTGATTGGAACTGGAAAGAAAACTGGACACTACGCGGCAGTCTCAGTGGCGGGATTTACGCTATCGAAGCAAAGGGAGTTTCCAGCAATGACCAGACCGAGGTGAAGGGCCTCACCTCGGTTGCCTACCAGTTCAGGGACAGGACCACCATTACCTGGGAATCACGCTACGACATTGGCCAGCTAAGCCTGAGTCAGTTTCTGGCGTCATCCAGTCTGTCTTCTGAAATTCTCCAGGCAGGGGCTGTTCGACTGGATTCCGAAAGTAACTGGCGACACACGCTCAACTATGACCAGCGCTTTGGCGACCGCGGCGTGCTGAAATTTACCCTTGGCCACTACATCCTTGAGAACCCTATCCGATCGGTGCCACTTTCCGATTCGCTGATCGTGTCGCAAAACACCAATGCTGAAAAGATCACCTGGTTTGATACCAATATTGAACATCCCTTTGCGCGTTTCAATATGGAAGACCTGGTGCTTGATGCCGGCTTTAATATTCAGGACTCGGAGACTATTGATCCGGTGACAGGAGAAAGTCGTGATGTTTCCGGCTCCAGATTGCGGTGGTCATTGGGGCTGAAAAAGAATCCAGGTGAGAGCAAGTGGTCCTGGGAGCTGAACACGTGGCGCAATATCAATAATAAAAACTATAGCGTCAGGGGAGCTAATGTTTGGCAACAATCTCACCAGTGGCGGGCTTTTCTTCAGTACGAATTTTTCCAGGGTCTGCGACTTAATGCCCGAATTGAAAGCCCTCGTGACGAGCGCAACCTGGAGGAGTTTTTCTCCACTGTGCGACAACCCGGACTAGCCCCTTCATTTCTTGCCACCACCGACAGCCGACGCGACAGCTCTGCCAGAATTTCGCTGCAATGGCGTCTTAAAAAGTACATGGAAGTAACCGCCACCATCAATCCCCGTCCACGCTTTCAAAGCAGGGAGATGTTGCGTGAGTTTGGCGCCAAGGATGGAACTTTACTGGCCAGAGAAATTGCACAGGGGCCACAAGCTGAGTTGCGCTTCAGGATTTATAATCGATGACCAGCATAGCCTGCCGGTTCATACTGGAGCAAAAAACCTTATCTTTGCCCAATAAAAAAGCCCACCCTCTTAGGGGGTGAGCTTTATCTATTGGTGGAGGCGGCGGGAGTTGAATTTATTATATATGTATATGATATATATAGTTATTAATATTCTATATATGAAAACGTGTTACTACATATGTTACTAAAAGCGAAAGTCATCAACATAAAACGTCTAATTCCAAGTCCTTCAAAACCCCTCTGTTTACCGTAGTTCCAATTCTAATATACAATGCTACCTATATAGCAATAGCAACTACTGGTATTTATTATCAAAAAATATTTCCTGCTCCTTATTCTCTCCCTACCATTATCTATTTATGCCATAGACGAAGAAAATATTTCAGTCAGCAGAGAAATAGATCGAGCATATGGAATTTCGAGTTCTCTTGCGAGATGGGATGGTGCAATTGATATTACCTATAACCCAACTGACGGTTTAGATGTGCCAATGGTGAAGTGGTTAGAGAATGCCGCTAATCAGTGGGAAAGAGTGTCTGGAATAAAATTCAACGAGATCACAACTAGCTATAATATTAAAAAAGATGAAGGCAGTTGTCCGCATGACAATGTTGTAAGTGCGGTTTGGACAGTATTTGATGAGG
>Ga0233432_10002998_pt1 | contig 15502 bp, 12 predicted proteins | sample SI_122_August201_6_FD_179870 | JGI IMG/M metagenome (GOLD analysis project Ga0233432, IMG submission 179870) | Seawater microbial communities from Saanich Inlet, British Columbia, Canada - SI_122_August2016_10_MG | ecosystem: Environmental > Aquatic > Marine > Inlet | place: Canada: British...
ATGACTCGGCGATTAACCTTAAAAGATGCTGATATCATTTCTCTTAAAGAAGCTCCCAGACCGGCGATTCAGCGAGCGACTCAACGGGCGGCTCCCGCAGTTCAGGCCCAAACTCCTCAACGAGTTCAGCAACCTAAGGCGATGGAAGCGGCAACTGACGAAGAAGTGCGTGAGCGTATGCAGCGCGTGGCGGAGGAAATTCGTCGCCGCCGAACCCTTCGTCGCGATGTTGTCGAACCTAAAGCGAATGGAAGTAATTAGAATTGGGATATGGCATTGGCTGAGATAGATTTTCTGGATACGTTTGAACTCTCCAATGAGCAGAGGCTGGAAATCGAGGGGTTGAGACGTTCCGAGCGATTGGAGCGCTTAGCGAATTGGGCGAATAAGGATTTGAGCCAAGTCGTTGGAATACTGAGCGAGTCGCAAGGAGTTGAGGTTGTTTCCCATGAGGCCTTCGATCTTGATCGCTTAAATTCGATTCCACTTCGAATCCTTCACGAGTTTCACTGCATTCCGGTTAAGGAAGCGTCAGAAAGCGAGAACGCTTCAGAGACGTTAGTCTTGGCCACTGGGTGGCCAGTTGATGAAGTTATGGATGATTGGGTTTACGCGACCTGCGGTCGACGACCTGAATGGCGGTTCGCAAATCCCGATCGTATTTCGAAATTCATTACGCAGAATTTAGGAGTTGGAGCAGAGAGCTTGGACGAATCTTTTGACATTGACGAAGATTTGGTCGGAGCGATCGAGGAAGATGAAGAGGATGAGGATGCGGCTATCATTCGTTTCGTGAATGAGGTTTTCAGTCAGGCGGTGGATGACGGAGCGACCGATATTCATTTCGAACCGATGGAGGAAGAGCTTCGTATCCGTTATCGAATTGATGGCTTGTTGGTTTCCGTCCCCGTCCCCGACAATTTGCGAAAATTCCAGGATGCAATCGTCTCGCGATTGAAAATCATGGCCAAGCTTAATATTTCCGAGCGACGTTTGCCTCAGGATGGACGTATCACCATGAAGGCGGGAGACACGACTTTGGATATACGTCTTTCCACTATGCCGGTAATGTATGGCGAAAGCATTAGTTTGCGTTTGCTAAACAAGAAGAGCTCACCCTTGAGTATGCAGCAGTTGGGCATGTCGGATCTGGATCAGGAGAAAGTGGATCGCGTGCTCGGATTGCCTTATGGAATTGTTCTCGTGACGGGTCCAACGGGTTCGGGAAAGTCGACTTCTCTTAACGCGTTCATTAGAAAGATCAATTCGGAGGATCGTCGTATTATTACTGTAGAAGATCCGATTGAGTACGAAGTTCCTGGAGTGAACCAAATCCAGGTTAAGCAAGATATCGGATTCGGTTTCGCGGAGGCGTTAAGGCATGTATTGCGTCAGGATCCCAATGTAATCATGGTCGGAGAAATTCGTGACAAGGAGACTGCGGATATTGCGATTCAGGCTTCATTGACGGGGCATTTGGTTTTCAGCACGCTTCATACGAATGATTCGGCAGGCGCCATTACGCGACTGACCGATATGGGAATCGAACCCTTCTTGATCGCTTCAGGGGTGGAGCTCGTGATTGCCCAGAGGCTTTTACGACGTCTTTGTCAGGAATGCTATGAGATGAAGCTAATCGATAGATCGGCTGTAACTGATTCTTTGAAAATCCTCGATTTGCCGGAAAGCTCAGTAGGTTCGGTAGCGGAATTGCCCGTGGTTGTCGGTTGCGAACGATGTCGGAATATTGGGTACAAGGGTAGAGTGGGGATTTATGAAATCCTTCGAGTGACCGAAGCGTTGCATAGTCCGATCGTAAATCGCGAAGCAGCACCCTTTTTGCGCGAGATCGGTCGGCAAGGCGGAATGGTTACGCTCGGTGAATCCGGTTGGAACCTGGCTTGCCAGAATATGACGACCTTGGATGAAGTGGTTCGCACGATTTCAATTAAGGAAGCGTCGGATTGAGCGAAAATTCAATTAGGATCTAGGAGAACCTCTTAACTTACAATTTAATCGATGCCCAGTTTTTCGTACAGCGCCAAAGATCTGAAGGGAGAATCGGTTCGTGGGTCGATCGATGCGGCGAACCGAAAGATAGCCTTGCAGAAGTTGAACGCAAAGCAGTTGCGACCGCTTTCGGTCAGCGAAGTAGGAACCGAGGCTGCGAAACGTTCAAGGGCGTCCTCTTTGACTTCGTTATTCGGAGGCAAGAGCGACGCGGTGCAGGACAAAGCTCTCACGAGTAGCTTGGCTTTACCGTTTTTAACGGGGATTCGCGAGCTGTTGAAATGTGGTATTCAATCGGCGGATGCGCTTCGAATGATGGCGACTCGGCTAAGCGAGCCGAAGCAAAAGTTGTTAGCATCGCGGCTTTGGGAGGATTTGCGTCAGGGGCGTACATTGTCCGAGACTTTTCGAAAACAACCGAAGGTATTCAGCGAAAGCGTGGTGAATCTGGTCGAGGCCGGAGAAGCGACCGGTAACCTGAGCAATGTTTTGACACGGCTCGTCGAGAGTATGGAGGAGCGTAAGGCGATTCGCTCAAAGTTGATCGCTGCTCTATCTTACCCGTGTTTCTTGATCGTCGTAGCTCTTGGATTGGTCTTTCTGTTCTTGTTTAGTTTGCTGCCTCAAATCGAAGGGTTATTGGCATCGCTCGGTGGTGATCTTCCCACGTCAACCAAGCTTTTAATCGCTCTTTCGGATGGCATGCTTAAGTACGGTTGGATCGGAGCTATAGGGATAGCTTTGGTGGTTGGTAGTTTGGCTTCCTGGCGAAATTCGGAGAAGGGGCGGGCCAAATTCGACGCGCTAATTTTGCGATTGCCGGGAGTGGGGCGGTTTATTCGCGACTCTCAGGTCCTGCAATTTACTCAGACGCTGACGCTATTGCTCGAAAATGGGATCATCATGGTTCAGGCTTTGGTCATGGCGGAGCGTTCGCTGTTCAACTTATCTATGCGAAAATCGTTTTCGGAAGCGCGTGTGAAAGTGACTGAAGGAGTGACGCTCTCGGCGGCTTTTAAATCGACAGGTTTTTTCGAGGACATGGCTTTGGATGTTTTTACAGTAGGGGAGAACACTGGCGATGTCGTGCCGGGACTACGTCAGATGTCGCGGCAGTATAGCGAGATGATCGACAAATTCGTGAGAGTGTCTTTGGGAATCGTTTCAACGGGGGTATTGCTCGGAGTCTTTGCTATGGTGGGAATGATCGCATTCGGCATCATCTCTGCCGTTTTCAAATTGAGCGGTTCTTTGTCGGGCGGGTGAGGTTTTGAAGAAAATGAGGACATTGCCCAGTCTCTGACAAACGCATTTTGCTCAAAAATCGCTCTTATTGAAAGTTGGAGTTGATGAGTCGTCGGCTTGTCGCCTTACTCGCGACTTTCTTTTTAGAGAACGCTATATTTTTATGTCTTCAAATTTCCGCATAGCTATTCGGTTTTTGCTCGCTAAGAAGCGCTCCATGTTGATGAGCCTAGCGGGGATAGTGTTTGGCGTTGGCTTTTTCATTTCAACGCAAGCGCAGCTCAGCGGCTATCAAGACTTGTTCGTCGAGACGATTCTCGGGACCGATGGAGCTATCAGAATAGAGGATCGTATTCAGGCGACTTCGGTATTCGTCGAAGCGGGATCTTCGAAAGGAAATAGCACGAATTTCTTCGTGTCCGATAAAAACAACCGCCGTTTTGTGGAGGGAGTGGAGCATCCGGAATCGGTTATCGAGGCGATTATGGAGCTTTCGAATGTAGAGGCTACTTCTTCAGTACTTAAAGGCAGCGTTCAGCTTCAGAGCGCATTGAGAGAAGACTCTGGGCAGGTGTTTGGCATCGTGGTGGACGAGCATATGGCAGTATCGGCCTTGGAGGATCAAATTGTTTGGGGTTCCATAACAGACTTTAGACAAGCTCAGATGGGTATTATTTTGGGGGTAAAAATGGCCGCGCGTTTGGATGTGTCGGTTGGCGACTCGTTGATCGTACGAGCGGTCGATCAGCAACGGCGTCTCAAGATTTCGGCATTGTACGAAACAGGTGTTTCGGAGATCGATAAGAAGCGCGTGTTTATGCACATTAATACGGCGCGGTCGCTGCTGAAGAAACCTCACGGGGTTAGCTTTATTCAAGTGAGCGTTTTCGATCGAACGCGTACGCTGATAGATTCCGACTTGATCGAGAATATGACGAATCACTTTTCGACGCCGTGGCAGGAGCGTGAGAAGTCGTTGCTAGAGTTGTTTAAAATCCTCCGAATCTCGTCTGCAATTACCGTATCCACAATTATCATAGTGTCCGGCTTGGGGATGTTTAGCATGCTGGTGATGATTGTGATGGAGAAGACCCGTGAAATTGCGATTTTGCGCTCTATGGGGTATACGCGTGGAGATATTTCGAGCATTTTTCTTTGGCAGGGCGCGATCGTCTTGGTGGTGGGTACGATAATCGGATGTTGCTTGGGGGTATTGATGACCTATGGGATTTCGAAGTTACCGATGCCTTCGGCTGGATTGTTTACGTCCGAATTCTTTGAAGTTAATTGGTCGTACTGGCACTATATCCAGGCGGTCGTTGCGGCAACGTTCATCGTTATGATTGCAAGTCTGATACCGGCTCGTCGAGCGGCTCGATTGGTGCCGGGTGATGTGATTAGGGGGACTGCGGCATGAGTGATAAGGCTGTGGATAGGGAAATCGCTCTTGAGTGTAGAGACCTTCATAAGCATCTTGGGGAAGGTGAAATGCAAGTGCATGTGCTTCGAGGCGTGAACTTGAAGCTCTACCGAGGCGAGATTTCGGCAATCGTCGGCCCTTCGGGTTGCGGCAAGAGTACTTTGCTCTATCTGCTGGGGCTTTTGGATCGGCAAGACTCGGGATCTATTCATGTGATGGACGAGTTGGTGCCGCTAGACAAGGATGGCGAGCATACACGGATTCGCGGCGAGAATATCGGCTTCGTCTTTCAGTTTCACTTTTTACTGCCCGAGTTTTCCGCGACTGAAAACGTGATGCTGCCAATGCGGAAACTTGGACGATTGAGTCCGAAGGAAATGGAATTTCGGGCTGTGGGACTATTAGAAGAGGTTGGTTTGGGCGACAAAACGCATCGGCTGCCATCTCAGTTGTCCGGCGGCGAGCAACAGCGCGTTGCCATCGCTCGCTCTTTAGCTAATATGCCTGGAGTGCTTTTGGCGGACGAGCCGACAGGGAATCTTGATGTTAAGAATTCCTTGATGGTATTCGAATCGTTGACGCGCTTGGCCAAAGAAAAGGGGCAGGCCGTCTTGATAGTTACTCACAATCCAGAATTGGCGAATAAGTGTGATCGGATCTTGAGGATGCGGGACGGTCTTTTCATCGACTCTTGAATTAAGTGCGATAGCCCGTTGTTTGGGAGAATTTCGGGTAGTGCCTATTAGAATTCCGATTGAATCTGACGGGCCCAGCTAATAACTGTTCAAGGAGTTCGTATTGATTGCGAATTTTTATTTGCTATTTAAGCGGGCTTTCCTTCACTCCCGAAATCCGTAAAAGTCCATAGATCGACCCGTGAGTTCCGAAAATTTCCGCAAATCTTTCATCTTGAAAGCAGCCGCAGCGTTTACAGCTGTTTTAGTTCTGCCCAAATTGCTTGCTCGACGTAGTGTCAGCAGTTCGGATCCAAACTGGGTGTCTGCAGCTTTTAAATTGCGGCAAGACCCTAAAGCAATCTCGCGAGAGAACTCTCCTAAAGCCTAATTCGCTTCTAAATTCTAACAAGCGAGCGACAACGAATTTCGCGTCATGTCAAATGTGTTCCCAAAGTGGTCCAACGCGCTGCCGTTGAGGATAATAGTTTTTATCTTCATCCTTGCTGCAGCTGTCGTTTCCGGAATCACCTATTACGCCACTCCTAGCTATACTCGCGTGGGTTACGAACCGGTACAGCCTGTTCCCTACGACCACAGTTTCCATGTGGGAGAGCTCGGATTGGATTGTCGGTACTGTCATAGCAAGGTGGAGGAATCCGGCCACGCTAACATTCCTGCTTCGAGCACCTGTATGGCTTGCCATAGCATGATTAAGACTGACAGCGAGCTGCTCGAGCCCGTCAGAGCGAGCTTCGCCTCAGGCGAACCATTGCCATGGGTGCGAGTTCACCAGACTCCCGACTACGTTTATTTTAATCACTCCGTTCACGTAAACCGCGGCGTCTCTTGCGTAGAATGTCACGGGGAAGTCAATAAGATGGAAATTGTTAAGCACGATCAACCCATGAGTATGGGTTGGTGCTTGGAGTGTCACCGCAATCCCGAAGAGTATCTTCGCCCTATCGCCGAGGTAACCAATCTCGATTGGGTTCACCCGGGAGGCGAAAAAGGCCAGATCGAAGACGGCAAGAAGTTCGTTGAAGAGTGGAATGTTAACCCGCCGCAAAGCTGCACAGGCTGCCACCGATGAAACCGATTAATTCCACACCCGCCACGAAGGCAGAGCAAACTGGACCGCGCTACTGGCGTAGTCTTGACGAGTTGTCTCAATCCCCCGACTTTCTGGAGCAAGCACATCGCGAATTCGGAGTCGAGGCTTCGGAGATGAATGAAGTCGATCGTCGCCATTTCTTCAAGATCATGGCCGCATCTTTCGCTATTGGCGGAGTAGGCTTCACCGGCTGCCGTCGTCCGGAATCGAATATTCTGCCTCACTCGAAGGCTCCGGAATATCAAGTTCCCGGACAACCTCTTTACTACGCGACTTCATTTTCGCTGCGTGGCGAAAGTCTTCCGCTTCTCGTAGAAACGCATGCTGGCCGTCCGACTAAGATAGAAGGCAATTCCGACTATAAAGCGTACAACGGGGGAACGAGCGGCAAGGCACAAGCGTCCGTGCTTGAGCTTTACGACCCCGATCGCTCGACACGTTTTACGAAAGAAGGCGCTAATCTTTCGAAAGAAGCGGTATTGGACGTCGTCGCCGGATTGAAGAGTTCGATCGATAGCTCCAAAGGCAAAGGCGTCGCGTTGCTGACCGAAAAGTCATCTTCGCCAACGCGCCTTCGCCTTAAGAAAGCGTTTCTCAAAGCAAACCCGGAAGCGACTTGGGCGGAATACGAGCCTATTTCGACGGATAACGGAAAAGCGGCTGCCAGTATTGTATCGGGGGCCAATCTTGAGCCTAAGTACGATTTGTCGAATGCCGAACGCATCTTGAGTATTGCGGGCGATTTTCTGGGTGACAATCCGGGAGCGATCGGATTCAGCAAGCAATTCGCTGACGGACGTCGCGTTCGGTCTTCCAAGGACAAGATGAATCGCCTCTACGTCGTAGAAAGCGGATTTTCCACAACCGGCGCGATGGCGGATCACCGCAAGCGTTTGGCGACGAGTCAAATGACTGGATTGCTTGCCGCAGCAGCTTTGGAAATCGATTTGGGCGTCGAAGGCGATGCGTTGAAGCCAATCTTTCAGAAGCTCGCTTCCGGTTTGGATGCCGGTACGAAAGAGTGGATTAGCAAGTCCATAGCGGACTTGGCTCATTTCAAGGGTGAGAGCCTCGTATACGCGGGTCCTCAGCTGAGCAAAGAAGCCCACGGCATCGCACTCCTTATCAATGAGAAGCTCGGCAACTTGGGTAAGACGGTTAGTTTGGTTGAAATCGAAGCGGACGAATCCGCTTCCATCGAAGACCTCGCCGCTGCAATCGATTCCGGTTCGATCGACACGCTTATCATCTCAGGTGGTAATCCGGTTTACAATGCTCCGGTCGAACTTGATTTCAGTTCGAAGTTGTCGCAGGTCGAGATGGTTGTTCGCCTCGGTTACTACGACGATGAAACGTCCGAGAAATCGAATTACCACTTCGTCCAGGCGCACTACCTAGAATCCTGGGGTGACGGTCGGACTTACGCTGGAGACGTCGTTGCTCAGCAACCGATGATCATGCCGCTTTTCGAAGGCATTTCGGAAATCGAACTTTTGGGAAGCCTCGTTGGCGAAGCGAATACGGACGGGCACAGCCTGGTTTACGAAACGCTTCAAAAGGCTGGGGCGAAAGGAAGGATTGGTTTCGACAAATTTCTCCACGACGGGTTTTTAGGCGATTCTGCCTACAAGGCAAAGCGCTCCCTGATTTCGGGTATGCGTTTGGCGGAATCCATGTCGGGTTTTGCTGCGATCGCTGCTCCGACTGGATTGAATGATCTCGAAGTTGTATTCGCTAATGACGCGAGTGTCGACGATGGTCGTTACATCAACAACGGCTGGTTGCAGGAGTGTCCGGACCCAATGTCGAAGTTGACTTGGGACAATGCGATTTTCGTTAGTCCACGTGTGGCGAACGAGCTCGATATCGTGTCCGCGGACTCGATGTTGCAGATCACTCGCAAGAATCCGAATGTCGTCAAAGATGGTCGTTCGTATTCTCCAGTAGCGACTGTGACCATCGATGGCCGTGAGATCACGGGTGGGGTTCAGATCCTTCCGGGTCTCGACAATTACTCGATCATCTTGCCGCTCGGTTATGGACGGACTCGTACGGGTCGCGTCGGAACCAACTCTGGTTTTAGCTCGTATGCGATTCGTACTTCCAAATCGGCTACGTTCGTTTCGGGTGCGAAGCTCGAGTTGACTGGCGAAGTTATCCAGTTGGCAAATACGCAAGAGCATTGGTCGATGGAAGGTCGGGCGATCATTCGCGAATCTAATCTCGACGATTACGCATCGGATCCGCAATGGGTGGAGAAGATGGGAATGGAAAGCCATTCGCCGCCAATTTTGGGCGACGAAAAGGGTATGTCCGTCCAGCAACGCTCCAAGGAAACGCCACGTGGCGGATCTATTTACAAGCATCCGGATTACACTGGTATTCATCAGTGGGGTATGGCGATCGACTTGAACGTTTGTTCTGGGTGTAACGCCTGTGTCGTTGCTTGCCAAAGCGAGAACAATATTCCAATAGTCGGTCGTGACCAAGTTCGCCGCGGCCGCGAGATGCATTGGATCCGAATGGATCGTTACTTCTCTTCGGGAGACGTGAACGACCTGTCCACGATCCCAGAGGACCCGCAAGTTTCGCTTCAGCCAATAGCATGTATGCATTGCGAAACGGCTCCTTGCGAAACGGTTTGCCCGGTTAACGCTACAGTGCACGACGAAGACGGCCTCAATACGATGGCTTATAATCGTTGTATCGGTACTCGTTATTGCGCGAATAATTGCCCGTACAAGGTACGTCGTTTTAATTTTATGGATTACCAGCAACGTCCGCTGGATCGCCTTTACGAAGGTCCTTTGGCTCCCAAGGGAATGCCGGAGCTCGTTCAAATGGCCCAGAATCCGGATGTTTCGATTCGTATGCGTGGCGTTATGGAAAAGTGCACCTACTGCGTGCAACGTATCCAACAGGGCAAGATTGCCCAGAAGGTGAAGGCTCAGGACAGTAACAATATCCGGATTCCCGATGGAACGATCAAGGTCGCTTGCCAGCAAGTTTGTTCTATGGATGCAATCGAGTTCGGTGATGTTAGCGATGAACATAGTCGCGTTTCCGAACTACAAGCCAACGAGCGTAATTATGCGGTTCTTGGATACACCAACGCTCGTCCGCGAACTACTTACCTTGCCAAGCTTCGCAATCAGAATCCGGAAATGCCGGACTATTTCGAGCAGCCGCACTCTACAACGGAGTACGAGGGGGATTCCCCGCATCACGTTGGCGGGCACGGCACTCACGATTCACACGATGACTACGGTGATGAAGCAGCACATCCCGATTCCCACACTGAGCAAGGAGGAACACACTAATGGCTAGTGCACACGCATCAATAGAGGAGGTTGAGCCGGCGATTCTCGACGAGGTGAATCCCGTCGATATCCCACGGCCCGCGCTCGTCGACAACGATCGCAGCTTTAGTTGGATCACGGACAAGATCTGTGGCATCGTAGAGGAGAAAACGCCGACCTGGTGGTGGGTTTGTTTCGTTCTCGCTTGCGGCACGGCTTCGTTCACCGTCATGGGTCTGGTTTATTTAGTCTCAACGGGTACCGGCGTTTGGGGATTGGCTAATCCTGCTAATTGGGGTTGGGCTATCGTCAACTTCGTATTCTGGATCGGTATTGGGCACGCGGGTACGTTGATTTCGGCTATTCTATGTTTGCTACGGCAGAAGTGGCGGACGTCGATCAATCGAGCGGCTGAAGCGATGACTATTTTCGCGGTTGTTTGCGCCGGTATCTTTCCGGTATTCCACGTAGGTCGCGTTTGGATGGCCTGGTTCTTGTTTCCAATTCCTAATGCCAATGCGATTTGGCCGAATTTCAAGTCGGCTCTACTTTGGGACGTTTTCGCGGTTTCGACTTACGGAACGGTTTCGGTATTATTCTGGTATGTCGGTTTGATTCCCGATTTGGCGAGCGTTCGCGACCGAGCTACATCGAAGATTCGCCAGTTCCTCTACGGCATTTTCGCAATGGGTTGGCGCGGTTCGAATCGTCAGTGGAGTAACTACGAAATGTGTTACTTGTTGCTGGCCGGTCTTTCGACGCCGCTGGTACTTTCAGTTCACACGATCGTATCCTTCGACTTCGCTATCTCTTTGCTTCCAGGCTGGCACACGACCATTTTCCCTCCGTACTTCGTTGCGGGAGCGATTTTCTCTGGCTTCGGTATGGTGTTGACGCTGATGTTACCGCTTCGAGCGATTTACCGTCTCGACGATCTCATTACGCAGTATCACATCGATTGCATGACCAAGATCATCTTGGCCACCGGTACTATGGTTGGCTACGCATACGGAATGGAGTTCTTCATTGCCGCTTATGGAGCGAACGACTTTGAAATCTTCGCCTTCGTCAATCGCGCTTTCGGCAACTACGCTTGGGCTTACTGGATCATGATTTCCTGTAACGTTATTTCGCCGCAGTTCTTCTGGTTTAAGAAGATTCGCGAGAACACGGCCTTGGTTTGGATTATCACTATCTTCGTTAATATCGGTATGTGGTTCGAACGTTTCGTTATCGCTGTAACGACTTTGACGCGCGACTTCCTTCCATCGAGTTGGGGGTACTATTCACCGACGATCGTGGATATCTTCACATATGTGGGGACCTTCGGAGTATTCTCGGTCCTCTTCCTATTGTTTCTTCGCTTCCTGCCACTTATGGCGATGGCGGAAATTAAAGCCGTAACACCGCAGGCGGATGCACATGCTCACAAGCACTAATTTTAAAGCGACGCTCTCCGACAATGGATAAACAACACGGACTTATCGCTAAATTCGATACCCCTGCCGACATCATGCATGCGGCAGAGAAGGTGAGAGATGCTGGCTTCAAGAAATGGGACGTCATTACGCCGTTCCCAATCCACGGAATGGACCCTGCAATGGGATTGAAGCGCTCGGTAGTAGGGCGATTCACAATCGTTGGCGGCACGATCGGTCTCACGACTGGCATGCTCATGATTTGGTTCACCGGCGGATCGGAATTGAGCCTTCCTTTTATGGAAGGCTACAAATTGATTGTTGGCGGCAAGCCGTACTTCAGTCCGCAATTCGCATTTCCGGTTTCCTACGAATTGACCATCCTTTTCTCGGCATTCGCGTCGATCGGAGGAATGTTCATTCTCAATAAACTGCCGAGACACCACCATCCAGTTCTTAAATACAAGGACGTGGCGCAAAGCTCGAATGATAAGTTCTTCTTGTATATCGAGAACGAAGATCCGCAATTCGACGATGAGAAGACCCGCGCGTTTCTTAACGATCTCGAACCCGTTGAAGTTGGAGAATTGGAGGAATAATTTCGATGCGTTACGTATATCTAATTTTTATCCTAGGCGTTGTCGGTATGGTATCGATTCTCGGTCCGCGCGGCAGCAAGTCGACCAAACCGCCTCTTGAGGTTTTTCCAGACATGGATCGCATGCCGAAGTATCACCCGCAGGCGGAGAGCGGTTTCTTTGCGGATGGTCGTACGGATCGTTTGCCAGTGGACGGCTCGATTGCTCGAGGCACTTACATTGCGGATGAATATTTGGCGACCGGCAAGCGCGGCGAGACTTTCGGGAAGGGCTTTCCTATTGAAGTCGATAACGACGCGATTGCTCGCGGCGAGGATCGCTACAATATTTACTGCACGGTTTGTCACGGCGGCGCAGGCGATGGCGATGGTATCACCAAGAAGTACGGTATGTTGACGGTTGCTAATTTGACCGATGCTCGTTTGAGCGAATATACCGATGGACAACTTTACGACGTGGTTAAGAACGGAAAAGGTTTGATGTACGGATACGCTGATCGTCTTTCCGTCGAAGATCGTTGGAACGTGGTATTATACGTTCGCGCTTTGCAGCGCGCAGCGAACGGTTCCGCTAAAGATTTAACTCCTGCTAAAAGAGAGGAGCTCGGACTATGAGCGCAGATTTTTCGCCAAATCCTAAAAAGTGGCTCCTAATAGGAGTGGCTGGACTCGCAGTTTCGCTGATCGGTTTTTTCGTTGATACGCAAATTGCCGCTTGGTCTTACCTGATCGGACTGATCTTCATCACGTCGATCGCTATTGGTATGTTGTTTTTGGTGATGATTCACCACATATTCGACGCTCAGTGGTCGGTTATCGTCCGTCGCCAGGCGGAGCATTATATTTCGGCTCTCCCATATATGGGGATCCTGTTCATTCCGCTGTTCGCTTTGACTTACTTTGGAAAAGACCAAGGAATTCTCTGGTTATGGATGAATGATGCGGCTTCGCTACATGGCCACGGTACTGTTGGTACCGATATTCTCTATCAAAAGAAGACGTGGTGGCTATCGGAAGGTTTCTTCTGGGGGCGAGCGATCTTTTGCTTTGTTATCTGGTCTTATTTCGCATGGGCATTCCGTCGCAATTCGTTCGCTCAGGACGAAGACGGCGAAGCAAAGCACACATTCTCTAGCCGTAAGCATGCTGCTGCCGGTTTGATCTTGGTTGCTCTTACTTGGACTGCTGCTGCGTTCGACTGGATCATGAGTTTGGAGTATCACTGGTATTCGACCATGTTCGGGGTCTGGATCTTCGCTAGCGCGATGCGCGCTTCACTCGCGGTGATGCTTTTGACCGTCGCCTATCTCGTAGCGAAGGGGCCTTTGAAGGGAATTCTCAATACGAAGCATTTGCATGATGTCGCAACCTTGGCTTTCGCTTTCACCGTATTTTGGGCTTACATTACCTTCTCTCAGTATTTCTTGATCTGGAATGCGAATCTTCCGGAAGAGACGTTTTGGTACAATGACCGAGAGCAGGGGCTTTGGTGGCCGATTTCCATGCTATTGATTTTTGGGTACTTCCTGTTCCCGTTCCTCTACATGTTACAGTTCCCGCTTAAGACGAATTACAAGTCGATGACCTTCATGGCTTGCTGGTTGCTTTCGATGAACCTGCTCGATGGATACTTCAATATTTTGCCGTCCTTGAAAGACGATCACGGCGAGGTTTTTCAACTATTCTCTGATCCGACGAATATCATTTGGTATATATCGGGAGTCGTTGGAGCCGGGGGGATTCTCCTCTGGGCTTACTGGACGAGTTTTCAGAAGACTAAGATCATTCCGATTCGCGATCCTCGCATCCAGGAATGTTTGAATCACAATCACTAATCGACGAACGATGAGCCAAACCGCGCAAACACCATCACGCAGTGCCTTCCCCGTGCTAATCGCAATCTTGGGATCGTTCCTGATCTTCTATTTTCTATTGAACGCTACGTATTTGAATTCTGACGACCAAACGGTCGAACCAGCTGTTGAACGTCCGTCGCTTGCCGAACATGAAGCTGCCGCCACAGACAAGTTGTCTGATTACGCGGTAATCGATGCGGCAGCAGGAAAGGTTCGTTTGCCTATCGAACGAGCCAAAGCTTTGGTGGTCTCGGAGAATTCGAAATAATTCGGACGAGCGAGACTCTTTATCGAATCGGATAATCGAAAATGAATTTGATCGGCAATCTTTGTTCTTCTCTTTGCTCGAACCTCGAGGGCGACGCGAAGAATCGCGAGGCGCAGCGCACGATCGATGCGGCGATTCGCTTTCCGCTACTCTCTATCTTCAAGGCATCTATTGTTTGGATGTTGATCGCGACCGTTTTTGGCCTGATTGCATCGATAAAATTGCATACGCCTGGATTTATCGAGGAGTGCCAGTACATGACTTACGGAAAGGTCGAACCGATCTTTTGGAATACGCTCATTTACGGATGGCTTTTCAATGCAGGTCTCGGTTGTGCGGTTTTTCTGCTGGCAAGAATTGGAGGAACGCCATTGAAGCAAGGGGTTTTTCTAACGATTACGACAGTGATTTGGAATTTGGCGGTCGTTATTGGAGTGGTTGGTATTATACTGGGCGATCAATTGCCTTACAAGTGGCTTGAGTTTCCGTCTTACACGGCTCCAATCTTATTCATTTCCTTTTTGGGAATTGGTCTGTGGTGTGCAATGGCTTTTCGGGCCCGCGTTCAGCGTACGACTTACGCTTCCCAATGGTGGATTTTAACGGCTCTTTTTTCATTCGCTTGGATTTACAGCGCGGCGCAGATCATGTTGGTGTGCTCGCCGGCTCAAGGAGCGTTTCAGACATTGGTTAGCGCGTGGTATGCCGAGAATGTGTTCGGTCTATTGATTGCTCCCCTGGCGTTCGCGACCATTTATTATTTAATTCCAAAGACATTGGGTATCGCGGTTGTGGGTTACCGATACACGGGTATAGCGTTTTGGAGCTGGATTCTTTTCGCAAGCGTAGCAGGTACAGCTAAAATGGTTAACGGCCCCATTCCTGTTTGGGTCGCTTCGGTCGGAGTGATCGCAACGTTCGGGCTACTACTTCCGACGACGACGTTCTCGATTCAATTTTTAGGAAGTTTGTTGAGTCGATTCAGCAAGATCTGGGATACGGCATCGGCACGTTTCTTAATCGCTGGAGTACTTTCGTTTATTGTGACTATGTTGTTCAAGAGTTTCGGCGCGTTGCGCGGTTCTCAGGAAGTCGTGCAGTTCTCGATTTTCGAATCGGGTGTAAACCAACTCGCATTGTTCGGTTTCGCAGGAATGGTTTTTACCGGAGCGAGTTACTTTATTTTGCCACGATTGCTTAATAAGGAATTCCCTTCTCCGACTTTGGTCGATTTGCAATTCTGGGCACATGGCATGGGTTTGGTTCTTCTATGCATTGGATCGATATCTGGCGGCATTCAGCAAGGAGAGTTGATCAACGGCAGCACTGCGGATATGCTTGCAGTTGTGAAAACGATGCGGAGCAGCTATTTCCTAGCGTCCACGGGACTATCGTTCATTTTGGTAGGAGCGATTGCCTATAATGTAACCTTTTTCTGGATGCTCCTTTCAGCGCGTTCCAAAAAAGAAGCGTCAACTAGCCTTATAGAAGAGGCTCCAGAGTTGGAGTACACTGCTTCATGAATCGCGGACCATTCATTTTTCTAGGCGTCTTTACCATTCTGTCCTTAACGTGGGCTTTGGTAATCAATAAACCGATT
>Ga0233432_10003006_pt1 | contig 15463 bp, 22 predicted proteins | sample SI_122_August201_6_FD_179870 | JGI IMG/M metagenome (GOLD analysis project Ga0233432, IMG submission 179870) | Seawater microbial communities from Saanich Inlet, British Columbia, Canada - SI_122_August2016_10_MG | ecosystem: Environmental > Aquatic > Marine > Inlet | place: Canada: British...
CAATTTCTTTCAATTATTACATTATAAGATGTATCAACCAAACTAAATACACTTAGAGTTGAATCTGTAGTTCCATCTCCCCAGAGGTATGAGATATCTCCGTGCCAAATTTGATCATTGAATTCTACTTCCACAGCAATATCTACAGGTGAGTCCGTACAATTTATTGTTTGTTCATCACCAATTTTTACTACTGACCAAGGTACATTAAAGATCCCAACAGTAATTACTTCAGTGGATGATTGAAACCCACATCCATCCTCAATTTGAACTACATACGATGAGGTTACTGTAGGAAGAACTGATTGGGTTGAATCAGGTGAAGTTGAGTTACTCCATGTATAAGTGAATGGGGGTAAACCATTATTAATAGTAACACCTATAAGTGCAGCTGAATCACTACAATCTAATGTTGTATTGCCAAAGGATGATACAGATAGTACAGGTTGGTCTATAATAGTTAATGATAATGTATCGTTACTACCACACATAGAAACGTTGGAGTCAGTTACGATAAAGTCAAAAGTTTCATAAGACTCGGAAATTGTGTCGTAGTATATTTCTACATTAACCCCAACAGAAGATGAATCTTGTTGGAATGTTATTTCACATTCATAAATCCCATTAACAAGAGAACATCCAGGAATTGTCTCATAATCTACCCCCATTGTTGCATTTCCTGCTATTGAATATTCAAGGGTGTATGGAGGATAAGTTGAGTCAATTCGTGTAAAATATAATTCTAAGTTTCCACATCCTTCATATAGGGCACTATCAAAACCCCAAGGGTTGTAAGATGGTTGGGGGTTTACTGAGATGCCAAAAAATTCAAAACTTTTAGCCTTAAGAAAAACTGCGGAGTCAAATATTCTATCAACACCATCACAGATTGCCATTTTTACATGGTAGGTATCGCAAGCATTAACCCAAATACGTTTTGTTTCAAAAACATCAGTCCAAGCACCTGCATAATTCCCATTATTTAAATCAGCAAAGGTAAATGCATTATTAATTGGACCATTATTGTAATACTGATTATATGAAGGATTTCCATTGCATGGATTTGCACCTGTCCCATTATGTATTGATGTAATCGAAACAGGCAATGTATCTGTACCTGGGATAATAGATACATTTTCCGCATTATTTGAATATGCTCCATTGATTCCAGGACCACTAATAAAGAATCCAAATGCATCGTTATATTGAGAACATGGATATGTGGGCCATTCCTCAGACCCAAAACAATATTCAAAAGAAATAGAATCACCTTGGGGTGCAACAAAGTCAAACTCAAGAACTGCTCTATCTCTCATTACATTAGGAGGTGTTCCCCACCCAATAGATTGAGCTACTTGTAACACATCAGCATCACCACTTCCATTAAAACTAGTCGAAGCAAACCCATTATTTGGGATTGAATTAATATTTCCACTGGACATTACAAGACCACTATCTATCCCAATTATATTACCTCCACCTGTAAAATATCCAACTTGATTATTGACATTACCATTTGCTGTCCCATTGTATTCAAAATTGAATGCAGTGATGTTGCTTCCCATAAACACATTTTGAAGTAAGTGAATACTTGAATTAAAGGGTGTCGTGTTTGTTACATTCATTTGTGCAACACTACTCCAAACCCCATTTAGGATTATTAGCAATATCAATAATATTTGTTTCATAATTTAGTTCCTTTTATTAGTTTTTTAGTTTCTTTTTCATCTAACCCCATATTACCAAGAATCTCTTGAACCCCAGATTTACGTAAAATATAAATATACTCATTAGCTTCCTTAAGGGAACACTTAAAGTATTTTGCTATATAGTCCGGTATTTCTTTATAATTTTTCTTATTTTCGTTTTTGGTATATTTGAGCCATAGTTTTTTCTTTGGAATCATTTCTCGGTAAATTGAATATATTTGTTGTTTATTTTGTGGGTTTATTTTTTGCACATAATTTACAACATCTATATAATTGATGTCCATGGATAAATATCGGTTAACCATATAGGTATTCCATTTATCCCATGATTCGTTAGAAAAAGAAGAGTGGTTAGATTTATATAACATTATTTCATCTAACCACCCGAAAATATTATTTACTTGCTTTTTCTTCAAACTCTTTTTTTAATTCTTTAGGTAACATTTCTTGGATAATTTCACCTGTTACTACATCATAAAATACAGGAATAGGCATAATAGCATCTTCAGAGGTACCTGCTACAAATTTAGATACTTTACGAAGAATAACTCCTTCAGAAAATACTTTCCCACCTGTGGAAGATAATACCGGTTGAGTATTTTTAAGATCAATGTTTACGTTTAGTTCTTGTTGTTGATTTTTCATCATTTATTTATTTAAGATTAATTAATTTTGCTATTAAACTCATACAGTTTATTTCTTTATCAATTCTAAAATTCGCTTGATATGAGTGTTCATTAATAAGGATTGCCACCATTCCTTCACCACCAGGAATATAAATTGTAGCATTATCGTAAAGATAACGATAAAACTCTTCAAAGTCTTGAATATTTGCATTTGTAATTATTTGTCTAATTTCTCTCCAATCAGGTTTTTTCTTAGTTAATTCTTTCAATACCGAGGCCATATAGTTAGATGACACAAGTACTGATTTATCTATTACTACTTTACCATCTTGGATTGATAGTTGAATAGTATTAAGCATTTTACGGATATCTGGGTAATACTGATTTATAATAGTTTTTAAATCATCAGCACTGCAACTTGCTTCCTCACTTTTAAAAATTTCCATACAATGGTAAGCAATATCTTGCTTTGATGGTGGAATTACTTTAAGTGTTTGGCATCTAGACTGTAACGGATCAATAATACGTTCTATATAATTGCAAGTTAAGATAAACCTGGTATTACGAGAAAATGTTTCAATGACATTACGGAGTGAGGCTTGGGCTTGTATAGTAAGAAAATCTGCCTCATCCAAAATTACCACTTTTAGTGATTTAAAACTAGCAGTCGAAGCAAACCCAGATACTTTATCTCTAATAGTTTCAATACCTCTTTCATCAGATGCATTAATGTAAATAAAATCACAATCAAGATTTTTTACTATAATCTTTGCAAGTGTTGTTTTACCCGTACCTGCAGGTCCATAAAATATTAAATTTTGTATATCATTTTGACCTAAGTACTGTGATATGGTTTTTTTAATATTTTCGTTACCTACATAATTATCTAACTGTGTAGGACGATATTTTTCTACTAATAGTGAATGGTCTTTCATTTATACTCCTTGTTTAAATTCTCCATAAATGCTAAAACTTTGAGGTTCTTCAGGTAGAATTTCTTCTTCTTGTTGACGTATAACATACAATTTACTATCTAAAGGGGCAAGTCTAAATTCAGCTTTTTGTTGTGTTTTTTGAAACCATGCCTCTAAAGCTTCTGTGAGGGATTTATGTACTACTTTATCGCCAACAAGCACCCAAGAATCTCCTGGGGCTTGTCTATTTGCGATTAATTCATTGTGTTCTGTAGTTTTTATCTCCATTAAAACATCCCATTCATCATTGCACTAGGATCTTCTTTTTTATCTTCAAGATCTTCTACTACAACACATTCTGTAAGTAATACGGTCCCTGCAACAGAAGCAGCGTTTTCAAGAGCTGTACGAGTTACTTTGGTAGGATCAATAATTCCTTCTTCTTTCATATCAACTACTTCTTCATTTTTAATATTGTATCCTTGCCATTTACCACAAACTTGAACATTCATTTCCCAATGGGTAGGAGTAGGATCGTCAACACCAGCATTTTTTAGAATTTGGGAGAAAGGTTTACTACAAGCATCGAATACAATTTTTTCTCCAATACTATTTTTAGGGTTAAGGCATTGTTTTGCTTTAATTAATGCTGATCCACCCCCTGGTATAATTCCTTCTTCTATAGCAGCTTTAGTAGCATGTAAAGCATCATCTACTCTGTCTTTCTTTTCCTTCATCTCACCTTCGGTATAACCTCCTACATGGATAATAGATACACCACCCACGAATTTAGCTAAACGTTCTTGTAGTTTTTCAACTTCATAATTAGATTGTGCTTTATCAATCTGGGATTCCAATTCATCAACTCTAGCATTAATTCCTTCTTCATCTCCTTTACCGTCAATGATAGTAGTTTCATCTTTAGTTATTGTTACTAAACGGGCTTCTCCTAACCAATCCCAACTAAATTTCTCAAGTTTCATTCCCTTTTCACTATCAAAAACATGACCTCCTGTAGTAATAGCAATGTCTTCCATTACGAGTCTTCTTCTATCACCAAAATCTGGGGCTTTAACAGCACAAACATTTAGAGTTCCTCTAATCTTGTTAACAATGAGAGTAGCAAGAGCTTCACCTTCAATATCTTCAGCAATTATAAGTAAAGGTCTATTGGTACTTGAAATACTATCTAAAACAGGAAGTAATTCTTTTACTTGAGTAAATTTACTATTAGCTATTAGAATCCATGGATTTTCTAAATTGCAAGTCATTGTGTTATTATTAGTAACAAAATAATGTGACTTGTAACCTCGATCAAATTGCATTCCTTCTACAGTCTCAAGATAGGTTTCCCCTGATTTAGATTCTTCAATATGAACAATTCCTTCTCTGCCTACTTTTTCCATAGCAGTAGAGATTAATTTTCCTACTTCTTTATCATTGTTGGCTGAGATGGTAGCAATTTGTTCAAGTTGTTCTTCAGAACTTATTTCCTCACTTAATTCTTCTTTAAGGAATTCTACTACTTTTTTAACGGCACCATCAATACTTCTTTTAATTTCAACTGCATTAGCACCATTATTAAGATAAGTTAATCCTGCTTTAATCATTTCACGAGCCAATAAAGTAGAAGTAGTAGTTCCATCTCCAGCAATATCCGCTGTTTTAATAGCTGCTTGTTTTACCATTTGCACTCCTGCTTCTTCTATAGCATCCTTTAAAGAAATGGATTTTGCTACTGTAACACCATCTTTAGTAGATTGGGGGATGCCGGTTTGTTGGGAAATAATTACATTTCTTCCGTTAGGTCCTAATGTAGACACAACAGCATCTGCTAATTTATCAATACCTTGTACAAGTTTAGTTCTTGCTTCAGGTCCAAATTCTATAATTTTATTCATTTTCGTCGTATTTAATTTTGCTTAGTACTTGATTTTCAGGGCCTATCCAATATTCTTCATCCCCATATTCAAATTTAGTAAAACCCATAGAAGGTAAAATTACAATATCTCCTTCTTTAAGTTGAGTTTCTATAAATCCTACTCCTGGGATGTTATGGCCTGGGCCTATTCCTATTACTTCTCCTTTCTTGGAGGATTCTTTACCTGTATCAGGTACAATAATTGATCCATATTTGGATTCGGTATGCTCGATAGGTTTTACTATCACAGCATTATACATGGGTTCTAGTTTCATATATTAAAATGATTGATTAAACGGTTTTGTAATTCTTTATATTCTGTAAGATAATCCTGAAGTGATTCATAATTTTTCTTAGTTATTTGGTCCCTAACTATCCCATTAATACATCTATCTAAACCTCTATAAAATCCAAGCTTTGTTTCATAAGAATCACCATTTTGTGTAGGAACATTTTTACACAAAGTATAATTATGATCATCCATTTGTATGAAGTAAGGTTCTAGAATTGGGTCTTTAATATAGGTTAAAGTTGTTGATCCTTTTTGTCTTCCTGCCATAATATAACTGTTTTTATTTTAAATATATAACGTGAATATACGAAAAAATATTGGGGTATCCAAATTAAAGTAAACCTAAGGGCGCTTTTGGTTACTTAATTTTAATTGATTTTGGTTTAGCTTCTTTAGTTAATGGGATTGAAAGCTTCAATAATCCATTTTCCATTTCAGCATCAATTTTAGTCAAATCGAATTTAGGAGCGATTTTATATCCTAAACTAAATGACTTTCTACTCAAACCATGGTAAATATACCCTGACAAATCTGTTGGGGTTTCTTCTTTTGGTTTATCGTAAGATATCCTTAAAACGTCAGATTCAACTTCTATTGAAATATCTTCTTTAGTTAGACCGGTGCATGCAACTTCGAAGTAAAGACCTTCTTGGTCGTAATAAATGTCTAAAGGATGGGGTTGTTTTGAATTTAATGCAGGAGCGTATGCTTCATCTGCTTTGTAAAAATTTCGATATAAAATATCGAAGGGTGTTGGGTTTTGAAATAATGTACTCATATCATTTAAGTTTGTGATGTCTTTCGATCATCGGTTAATAAAAATAAAACGTGCGCCCTAAGGTAACTTTATTATACGTATGTAACTTTTTTGTTTTCTTATAGGTTTTTTAAAAACTTGTTTCAGCTTTCCTTACCATAAAATATTCACTGTAAATAGTATCGGTTTTGAACTCTAATTTCATTAACCCCATACTACTCACATAAATTTTACCTTCTTCCATGTCTTTATTTACTTGTAAAATAGATTTAAACATTTCAGAATTAAATGGGATTTTTAGATCTGTTTCTCTTATATCTCCTAAGATTTGATATATAATTTTATTGTTATGTCCCATCTCATCTCCAAAAACAAACTCACAAATGTCTTCATTATCTAAATTTACTGTAGTAGTAAATAGCATATTATCTGTTTCTCCTAAAGCACTTTTAGCTTTAATTAAATTGGCAATATTTTCTTTTTCTAATGGAATTTCCACTACCCATTGGGGTACATTAACAGTACCTACTTTTTCCATTAACAATGGGTCTGATAATGCATATGTCAAGTTAAAACTTGCATCTGATATATTTAATTTGGTGTAGATTTTATGGGATTTTTCTAATTCTAAAAGTAAATCACCTTGACAGATAGATAATAGGTTAGATAGTTTTTTAGTATCGTAAATAGCAATTTCACTATCCTCTAGTTTAAAATCAGAACATAATACTTTACCTATAATATCTTTAGTAGGGCTTACAAAATCAATTTCCAGATTATTATTATTAATAACCCATTTAACGGATTGGTTAACACCTAAATGATACTTATTAAGTATTGATTGAAGTAATATTTTGTTTATCATAAGTTAAAAAATATATCTTTGTATGGGTTTAAGTTTAAATTCCAACCAAGATCTGAATAAAAACCTTCTAATTTGTTAAGCAGAATAGATTCAAATATTTTTTCTCTATCTGCGTATTTGTCAATAAATGTACGAATTTTTTCGGGAATGCCAAACTCTAAAAAGGCAATAGCTTCAATTTGGTATGGGTTTGGTTTGAGGTATATCCATTTTATTTTTTCACCTTGGGTAATGTAACTATATTCTTTATTTAAACCCCAAAATTTAATTAAATCATTATATTTTATAACTGCTCTTACAGCTGCTGGGGCTCCTTTAGCTACAATAGAAAACATTTCTCCAGCTTTAGCTTTTCGTTCAGTGTATTTGTTAAGAGTTTTAACAGAGGTTGGATTGCCTAATTGGATAAGAGAAATACTACCATCTAATATTTGCTGCCTAAATTCTTTAACTCTTTTATCTATATCACTTTGTTCGGCACCTTTTAAAACATCAATTAATGCTTGTTTAAAAAATTTACCTAATACAGGTGGGAAATTTGCTTTTTTAAACTCAAGACCTTTGACATCAAGTGTTTCTTTTACAATACCTTCTTGCTTAGTAATCCATTGGGCATACCTTCTAGTAGCTCTAAAGTAAGCTGAACGAATAACGCATTCTGTTTTCATTTCTAACCTATGCTTCCCACTAGCATTGAAACAATCAGTAGCTAGATTACCATAAGAATTAGTAATAATATCTTGATATTGTAGAGCAATTTCTTCTAATTTATCATCTTTATCCTCACTCGACATTTCATTAAAGTCAGGATATAAGTGTTTAAGTAGAGGTTCAGCATGGATATAAATAGAATCGGTATCCGAATATGCTACGTAATTAGTATCTTCAGGATCACAAATCCACCAAGGAGTATCTTCTAAATGCTTCATATTTAAAATCTATCATCGGGGCCTGGGGATTTAACAGTAGCATTACTCCATTTATCTCCTTTATTATTTCGAAGTACCTCAGCAGGAATAATGGATATGCGATCATTCATAATCTTAAAGTTCCCTCCTTGTTTTAACATTTTCTTGAAAAAAGTAATATGTTTTTCTTCCCAAAAGGTACTTAAAGCTAATAATTCTTCTTTTTCTACTATATTGTCATTAATTTTTATAGTGACACCTTTTCTAATCGATTGTGGTTTTAATGGCATTTAATTTAATTTAATTTCTTCTCTTAATACTTTATTCATGTGGCGATTTGCTGTTAATGCACTTTCCTGGATAATACGCTGACCACTTAATGTAATGGCCTCAGATAAAATAACATTACCATAACGGAAACTACCAAGAGCAGTTGCACCATACAAACTATTTAGCAAAATTTTCATTGTATATTGTTTCATATGAAATGCAGCACCTAATTCTTTATTACCAGATTTATATGCTGTTTTCATTTCATTTTTATATAAAACTCTCTCATCAAACCATTTTTTAAGAATAGTTGATAGAACTGATTCGCGATTTGTGGTAAACATAACCCCATTAGCTGAAATGGACCATTTATTATTTTCTATAAATTTGACCAATTCTTTTACTTTGAGTTTAGTCTTTTTACGTTTAGCGTTTTCAATAATTAATTCTTCTTCAGGATCTTTATTCTTTAAATCATTTAATCCTAAACGGTTATTCCTATCATCCGCATCTATAATCCTACCAACCATTGTTTCTTTACCAATATTAACAGTCATAATAATTGAAGGGTATAGTGAAGTTAAATCTTCATCAAATACATAATTGTAGATACCAGCTTTAGGACAGAATAAATAACCACCAGCATAATTCTTTTTAGATAAAGGATTACGATCTTTTGCAGGTGGAACTATTTTTTTACTTAATAAATAAGCTGAAATTGCTCCGTCTTGTGTTTTAGTATTAGCATATACTTCACTATAGTTGTGTTTGCCTTTATGAGCCAAGTTTTTTACTAAGGATAAATATTCTAATTTTTCATCTAGTAGTTTTAAAATCTCAACATCAACAAAGTTATACTGAATGAATTTATGTATGTCGGCTTCAAATAAATCATCGAGATTACCTTCATATTCTATTTTATTCACACCAACATACTTTTCCCCAATAGCATCTAATTTAAATGATGGTTCATCTGCCCAACTAAACTTTTTATGTAAACGCATATAATCAAGTGATTCTACACCTGCTATCTGTATGTATTGATCTTTATACCAAGGTGTTTCTCTTACATGACCAATTGGAGATAAATAACGAGCTACATCTTCACCTAGAACGTTACACATTCTATAATAGAGATAAGGAATATCAAAATAATCACTGTTCCATCCTACTATAATGTCAGGATCCATCTCTCTAAATCTTTCTAAGAATTTTAACAATAATTCATCTTCTGTAGCACAAGGAATAATCTCTTTATTTCTAGCCTTAGTTCTATTAAGTTGTGATTTTTTATCTAAAATTAATATCCCCCATTCATCTACCTGCTTATCGTACCAAGCAATTGAAGTAACTTTTTTAGGTGCTGATTTAATGTATTCTTCAGTAAGAGCATCACCCCATTCCGTTTCAATATCAAAAAATATTTCACGGTGGGATTGGGATGGTTCATCATCAATTCCATACTTCTCAACAAGAAACTTTTGATAAGGAGTCATATCATGGAAGTGGAGTTTTGGGTCTTCTCTTTCCCATTTAGAAATCTTCTTTAAAGGTTCCCCATTCAACCCTACATGAGTAGCATCTGCTTCACTACACCCTGTATAAACTTGATTGAACCATTCTATTTTTTGATAACCCTCATCAGTCCACTCATGTATAAGATATTTATTTTTACCTAAATTTTGTGCAAATGCTTTTTTATACATTATCTAACTCTTCTTCTGTAAAAAACTGTTTTAGATCTGGTCTGTAGTAATTAATATTTTTCATTACTTTTCTATCTCGTGTTCTATAGACAATATAATATTTACCAACCTTTTCATAATGGCATGGTTCTTTTTGTTCTTTTGATCGAAGCTCCACTGTTGATTGTGCTTCCTCTTCACTTGAACAAGCCTTAGACATATTCGACCCTTGTACTTCTTGATACGATGGCCATATCTTATCCTTAAGACCATGTAACATAGTTCCGTTACCCAACGAAACATAGGCAATGTCACATAAAGCATCAAGAACCTCAACAATATCTCCTGCTTCACAGGCAGCTTTATATTCTTCAAGTTCTTCGAGAATAAAATCATAAACAAACTGCCATTCTTTCTTTTCGGGGATTGTTGGTTCATAATTGTTGGGTTTACCCATAGTGGAATTAAATTCCTCTACTTCATTTACAAATGGTACATTACTTTTGCTCATAACTGTTATTTAAATATTATGTCCTCCGTTATTAATCTTCAGACTGTCAAAAAATTCTTTACGTGATAGGTTATTATTATCTCTAAACACACCTGATGCTTTAGTTGTAACCATTGCGGCACCTTGATGTTTAACTCCTCTACAAGATACACAATTATGAGTACCAACAATAGTAACAATTACACCTTTATTACCTTCAGTAATTTTATCTACAGCATTATGGATTGCTGATGTTAATTGCTCTTGGATAGCTCCTCTACGACCAAACAATTCTACTATTCTGTTTAATTTAGATAACCCAATTACTTGTCCTTTATCTCCTGCAATATAACCAATATGAACTACTCCTCCAATAGTTTGGTGATGGTGGGAACACATTGACGTTAAAGGAATATTTCTTTCTATAATAATACCATCATAACCATCTGAGGGGAATGAAGTAATAGGAGACATTGCATTGTATCTACCTTCCCATAAATCGTTTACATATGCTTTAGCTACTCTACGAGGGGTTTCCATTGAGTTTGGATCATTTCTCCAATCACATTTTAGAGCATCTAAAAATTGACCAAATGCTACTTCCGCATCATCAATCATTGATAATTTTTCATCATTGTTTAGGGGGAAACCTTCTGCTACTCCATTAGCAAACCCGGTTTGTACTACTTCTAATTCTTCGTGGATTTTTCTACGTTTATTTTCCATTTATAACTTTTTGTTTCCATTAATATACGAACCCTATTTACAGAGCCCAAATTGATTTTAAATTTCTATTATGTCCGTTTTCATCATCCATACCATAACCAATAACCCACTCATCTTTAATGGTAAAAGCTTTATATAGTTTTTGCTTTGGAATTGGAGATGTTTCTCTAGTAATTAATGATACAATTGAAATTGAGGCCGGGTGTTTTACTTCTAGATATTCTATAACAGCAGTCATAGTATTCCCGGTATCATAGATATCATCTATAATGTAAATGTGTTTACCTTTTATAGCTGTTTCTAGGTCTTTAGTGATTTGTATATCGCCTTGCTTGCGATTTACATACGATTTAACGCGCATAAAATCACATTCCACCACAATCGGCATAGCTCGCACTATATCGCTGTAAAACGCATAACAACCGTTAAGTAAGCCCACCATAACCACAGGTGTTTTATCATCTCTATGGTTATCTGATATTCTTTTGCCTAAGATTTTGGTTTGAATATCAATATCTTCAGCTGTAATTAATTCTCTCAATTGATTTTAAAATAAGTGTAAGGTGTACCAGCAACATTATTGTTAGGAAAATCATAAATAAAGGAGGTAGTATCATCAATCCTAATTTCTTTTGTAAATCCTGTGGGTACTCTAGCTCCTGTTGGAAGCATCCCTACCCCATCATCAAAATGTATCGTAATAATAACATAGACATAAAAGTCTTCTGCTAATGCTCTTTCAGATGCTTCTAACTCTTTCCATGGACCTCTATTTAAACCTCTATGTTGCAAGGCGCAATTTAAATAGCTAAAGGTTTTTCTTAAAGTTTCCGTATCACAGTTAAAATCAGCAGCGGGTGCCATATGACCTTTATCCCACTCATTACTTTTATAATCATCGTTATTAGAGGTTATTACAGAATCAACTCCATAAAAGTTCATACCCTTTCTACTTGCCGTACCAAAAGGACATTGAACTTCATATTCTACTGAAAGGGGTTGTTGATATTCTTCTGAGTATACTATTTTAAATATATCAGTTTCTATTGTTTTTACCTCCTGTCCAAACAGAGGAAATGACAATATATAAATTAATAATAAGATATTAAATTTTTTCATTTTTTTTATTTTTAATTAAACACACCTTTCAGTCCCGAAAGCCATTATGTGTTCTCTACCTGTAAATTTATATCCTTTATCTCTACACATATCCATTACCACAGGATATGATTCAAATAGTGCTGGTCTATCATCTCCAGCTGGCATGCACCAAGTTTTTGATTTTAGATAACTAATAGTGTCATGTAAGCTTTGGGGGTTATAGTTAAAATTTTCCCATCCTAAATCCAACAATTTATTAGCTAACTTTTCAATAAATTCTTCTACCTCAGGCAAAACAGCTAAATCTTTATCAATGACAGGTTTAAGGTGAAAGTCGTGATGGAAATAAATCATTTTAGCAATGTTTTCAATATTCATTCTAAACTTGTTGTGTTGAGTTATCATCTTCTCATCAGCAACTTTTCCATTAGGTGTTATAGCACCTACTACAGGTACACTATTTTTAAATTTAGGAGATATTGATAATAAACCAATAGGATGATCAGTTTCTACAAAATGAGAACCTTCAGTTTCAATTGTAATAAAAATACCTCTTTTATGAGCAAAATGAGTTAATTCATTTACTAGAGCAGGATGCATTGTAGGAGAACCCCCAGTGAGCATCATTTCAGAAATATGAGGATTTTCATTATACATTTTAATAATGTCATTAAAATTAAATGTACCTTTTTCAGGATGGATTGAAGTATACCAACTATCACACCACCCACCTTCACCAAAGTAACATCTGTGAGTACAACCTGTAGTTCTAACTACAACCGTAGGATAACCTTGTCTACTTCCCTCTGATTGGACAGCAGTATAAATTTCTAGTATGGGGAGGATTTTATCGTAATCTTCAATCCCCTTTAATTGTTTATTCTCCATAGTACGCTGCGTTTTTTCCATGTTCCATAAATTTAACTTTTGTTACTTTAACCCTACCATCTGTTTCTTCTTGAACAAATGGGTTTAGTTTGTTAAAAATATACTCTGCAAATTTTTCTGCACCCGTGGCTTCAATAACTCTTAATTGAATTATACCTAACTTATTCATAGTTTCCCAACCACCCATTCCAGGATCATCTTCAGCAACAATAACTGTATGGTCAAACATATAATCCATCCATTCTTTAGGTGATTTACCATCAATTTGAGTTTTAGCACGTTTCATACCACCAAAATCCCAAACCCAATTACGCTCATCTAAATCACCTTCAAAATATACTTTAAATGAAATACCATAACCATGTAGAAATCTACAGTGTGTTGTTTCTGCTTTCCATTGACGAAACACTGTACTAAATCCGTCGAATACTTTACTTGATTGAAATTTACCCATTATTTTTGCATATCAAATGATTCATAAACACTAACATATTTCTCTACACTTTGAACTCCTGTTATACGAGTATGTTCTTCTCCCATTTCATTTACTAACACTACTGTAGGGATATTTCGTATTCCAAATTGGGATGTTAAATCACTATTAGTGTCAACATCAATTTTCTGCACATTAATTTTGTAATTTTTTACTCTTTCCATAATGGGTCCTAACGTTTTACAGGGACCACACCAATTCGCGCTAAAATATAAATATTTCATAATTTTTAACTTTTTTATTTTTATACTAATTCTTCTCCTATTCCAACTATTTCACTCAATATAAGTAAAAGGATCCCAATATCCAAGCTCCACCATAAAGCTCCATATCCTAAAATACGAATACCTGATTTTATAAAACTTGCAACTTTATGCAATTTTTGATTAGGCATATGTTTAATATCTAAAGGATTTTCTTTACCTGTAAGTTCTTTATAATAAGGGTTCAATTCACCGGTTTGGGGGTCATCGGTTGGGATTAATTTTTTACTACTAAAATATGTACCTTTTCTTGCTTCTGTTATTCCGTCGCTCATAATTGTCCTAATTTTTTTGATAATTGAGTATATTTTTCAATTTTGATTTTTTTTAATTTTTGTTGATTGTTATTAATATAATCCTCCCCAAATAATAAGTTAACTACAGCTAGTAAATCATTAATTTCTTCTAGTAATCTTTTTTTATTTGAAGAAAAACCAGGTTGTGCCCCAGCAGGATCTTCAAGCCCAAAACGAATTGCTTTAGTTGCTCGTTGTCCTACTTCGGCACATTCTTCGGCTAGTATAGTTAACAAATGTTGTTCGTTAGTCATTATACTCTGCTAATACTTGTTCTACATAAATTCTAGCTGTTTCATAATCTACAGGACCTGTTTCGTCTGCATAAGGTGCTGGATCTTTTCTTCCTAATTTAATAAATGCTTCTACTCTTTCAACTGATGATGCTGATTTATAATCTGAGAACCAAGTCACTACGGGTGAGGTAAATTTTGTGTTCTCAACACCTGGTGATGTTTGTATAAATCCACTAGTTACTATTTTAATTGGTTTATACGAAGTCATAGTACGTTTATAAACTTCATCGAAATCTAATCCCAATTCTTCACATAATATTTCCCCGTCTTGAAGAATAGTAAATTTATCACCTAATAAATAAGGTGTCCAATAATTTACTCTTTCAGCTTCCCAATTACCTAATCTAAAAGCTGTATCATCTGCATCTCTAAATTCTTGTCTACAATCAGGATAAATACTATGATCACCTGCATGAATTCCTAAAGCAATATCTGTATTTTCTTCTGTTTTATTTGCTACTGATAAAGCAACGGCTTGTATAATAGAAGCAAATATTTTATTACGATTAGGAACAACTGTTGCTTTCATATTATCTTCAGCATAATGTCCTTCAGGAACTTCATCCCCACCTGCTACAAGTGATGAATCTAGTAAATCAACTAAACCATCTAATTTAATTTGTTTATATGTTACTTTATGACCATTTTCAGATAAATAATTAACTAATGATTGGGCTCTTTCTAATTCAACTCTATGTTTTTGACCATAGTCAAATGATAAAGCTGTTACTGTTTCATACTCATTTAGTGCCTTAAGCAACAACGTTGAGCTATCCATACCACCTGAAAGTGATACTACTACGTGTTTTCCTTTGTTAAAATCTAATTCTAATTGCATTTTTTACATTAATTTTGGTAATCTAAATTTTAAAATAGGACTTCCATTTACTGTGGGTTGTCCCAAATCATCTATTTCTACGGTTTTAACTTTAATTGGCTTATTTCTAAACTTTCCGGTTAACA
>Ga0233432_10003007_pt1 | contig 15461 bp, 3 predicted proteins | sample SI_122_August201_6_FD_179870 | JGI IMG/M metagenome (GOLD analysis project Ga0233432, IMG submission 179870) | Seawater microbial communities from Saanich Inlet, British Columbia, Canada - SI_122_August2016_10_MG | ecosystem: Environmental > Aquatic > Marine > Inlet | place: Canada: British...
TGGCGTTCTCTTCTTCTGGGGGAGCAGGTGGGGAGCGGCTATACGTTGATTGAAGGATTAGTGGGTGTTTCCATAGATAGTCTAGCGAAAGATGCTGTGTCTGAGAATATAGACGAACTTGATTCCGCTGGATTGGAGAAAATGCTCAGTGTGTTGTCTTCAAAACCTCCAAGCAGGGAGCGGCTTCTCAAGAATCTTCAGGGGGAAAAGGCATTTGGGCTCGGGACCATCAACTACTTTCTGATGGGGAATCTTGATGATGCCAGCGGACTAGCCGAACTTTCCCCGAAAATGTCTTGGATGAAACATCTCCCCTTTCCACTGATCAGACTGTTGATGCCTGACCGTTCTCAAACAGCTGCTTTGGAGAATTTTTACGACGGCCTGATTGAACTTCACGGAAAGAGCTTTGCTGATGTAAAAAGAAGTGAGGGTCTCAAGACTGAAGCCTTCGATGATAATCCTATTCTAGAACTCTTAGCCCCACAGATGGAGAGCATTTTTCGTTCTCAATGTGAATCGGACTCGAAACACAGTATGCTGGAAGTTGGGCTAGCCTTAAAAAAGCATCAGCTGGAAACAGGGCATTGGCCCGAATCTTTGGATGAACTTCCCTTGGATGCCTTGGGAAATAAGGGGGTGGACGCCTTTTCAGGAAACCGGGTCAGGATGTACCGTGGAGCCAGAGGTGTTGGAGTTTATGCTCTGGGAGAAAATCTCGAAGACAACGGTGGCGATCCCGATAAAGATCTGGTCTTGATGATCCATAAAAACCCCAAAGTAAAGCGTCTTGAAGGGGATGAGAGAGACTCGGGTAAGAAGAGGAGAAGGAGGTGATGTTCCGGCCCTTCTTCTCAATTGCACTTATTCTGATGTTTGGAGTGGGGGCATCCATTGGCGCGCCAAACGGGGTTTCTGACTGGAGCTTCATGACGAGAGGGTTGGAGGGAGAGTTTCTGCAGCTGCGATGTACCATGACACCACATGTGCTTTTCGCCCTTAAGTCCCATCAGCCCTTCCTTCCTGCACCCATCCGGCCACTGCTTTCATGGTCGGGTTGGGAGGGGGAGAATCCGTCGGTTCGCCTGCATGCGACTCGGTTGAAAAAGAGAAAGGAGCTGGCTTTGCTGGTGCTGGAGGGCGTCGACGAAGAGGCGATGACGGAGTTTCTGACAGTCTGGAAGGCAAAGAGCGAGAACCCGGAAATAGAGAAAGTCGAGGGTTACCAGCTTTATACTTCAAAAATGTCTCGGGGAAAGTGGTCATGGCTATATCAGGGAGGGGAACTTATGGGTGGAAATCGAAAGGATCTGATCGCCCTGTTGGAACTTGGTCCTATCTGGGTGAGCCACCCCAGAGAGTGGGCGTGGAAGGGAATTCCCGACCGTGGCAAGGCCGTCACGGAACTCATTCGTTTTCAGGTGATCTGTGACTGGCCGTTTCCGAAGAAGAAGAAGGCTGAGATGGGAAGAATTTTATCGGTGCTGGGACTGAAGCTCTCGGAATCGAATCGTTTGCTCGCGAACATCGAACTGGAAAAAGGCATTGGCCTTGTGGGGAAAGCCTATGCTCCATTCAGTCCTGGAGAAGGACTTCTGGGGAAATGCCTAGCTCCAAAATCTAGACCTCTCGCCTCTCCTCTTCAGAGCCACCCAACGGAGGGAGGGGTGGCCAGGCTGACACTGCCTTTGCAAGACTTTTGGCGGCTCTGGGGTGAGCTTCAGTACCGCTGGAATGAGCTATATGGAAAAGAGTTCGAACAGGAGCTCATGGAAGTGTCCGACATCCTGAAATACGACCTTGAGGGGGCTTTTGCTAGTCATCTAGATGACGGTCTTGATTGGGGGTGGCTCAATCCCGGACCAAAATCTAGGTCATATTTTCGCTTGTCTCTTAAAAAGCCAATACATCTGGATGAGCTCTTGGCCTTTATTCATTGGATGGAATTCAAAACGTCAGCTATTCTGACAAAAGGGGAAGAATCAGAGCTTCTGGTTTCATCAAAACAAGGTCTCCCTCTGGGGAAAATTAGTCTTGAGAAGAAGTCTCTATGGATTTTTCCGGGCGAGAAGGGGGAGGGGTACCCGAATCCCAAAGAGTTTTTTAAAAAGGAACCCCTTTCCATAAAGGAGAGGTTTGGGCATCAACTTAGGATTTCATCTTCTGGTGGTAAGTACCTTGTGAACAAGGCTTTAAAGCAGTCCCCTCTTCCCAAGATGTTTTGGCCGATGATCCTTGATGGGATCAAAGGTCAGGACGTTTTTTTAGATCATCGAGGTGAAGGTCTTCATCTTGAAATGGTCTTTGGGTATCCCAATTGGCGCAAAGCCTTCAGTGCTTTTATCCCAACCCTAGCGGAAGAGAATTAGAAAGGCTCAGGCTAAGAGAGCCTTCTCGAACTCAGAAATTGATCTTGTCTGTGTCCTCGGCGACATCTTCGATACGGACAGCTTTGTGCCCACGAATTTGGCCAATAGAGCCTTTGAATTTGGGGCGACCGCCAATGTTCACCAAAATATCACTATTTGCGAGTTTGGGCGTCGTGATGATGTCTCCTGGCTTGAGGGTGGCCAAGTCAGATGCTTTAATCGTGCTCTCTGCAATGAAGGCTTCGACACTGATGGGTACGTCCTGAACGTTGCTTTTGATGCGCTTCAGGTCTTGGGGGTTCATCTTGGAGTTGGTGAGAGACCAGCTTTGGCTTGATAGTTTCCCTATGACGGGTTCTATGACGTTGAAAGGAATACATAGGTTGAGCATGCCTCCGGCCTCGCCTTCGCTCATGCGGATTTCGAAAGTCAGAAGGACCACGATTTCATTGGGGGCCACATTTTGGAGGATCTGAGGGTTGGTTTCTGTATCTGTGACGTTGAAGCGCAGCTGACCAATAGGGTCCCAAGTTTCTTGAAGATGGTGAATCACGTTGTCCATCACCTGTGAGATGAGACGGGCTTCGATATCGGTGAAAGTCCGTTCTGGAGAAACAGAGGTGCTGTGCCCTCCACCCAAGAGTTTGTCGATGAAGGGAAAGCAGATGGTAGGGTTGAGCTCAATAATCATCTCGCCCGAGAGGGGTTCGCAGGAGAGGGTGGCGATATAAGTGGGGTTGGGCAGCGACATGGTGAACTCCTGATAAGTCAGTTGTTCAGCCTGAGATGTTTGGATATCGATAACTGACCGGAGAACTCCAGTCAGTTCGACACCGAGGTTTCGGGCGAATTGCTCGTGAAGAGAAGAGAGAGCTCGCATCTGCTCCGGTGAGACGCGATTTGGGCGTTTGAAGTCATAAATGGTCACGCTGGTGTCCATGGGGATGCTGGCCGCTGGAGCGGATGCAACTCCTCCACCACCGAGATCTGGGCCACCCAGATCCGCCAATCCACCGCCTAGATCAGGCGCAGGGGCGGCTTCATCACCACCGGACACGGCCTGAAGGAGGGCGTCGACTTCGCTTTGGCTAAGAACGTCTGCCATGAATTTCCTGGAGTATTAAACGCGTGGTTATTGTAATGATGGGCCCCGAAGAACCAAGCAAAAAAGCCCTAAAATCAGAACCTTCAGAGCCGCCAAGGAGACTTGAACTCCTGCCTGTGCTTTAGGAAAGCACCGCTCTACCAGTTGAGCTATGGTGTTCTGAGCGGTTCTTTTAGCTCACCCTTAGCCTTTGCAATGAAGGTGAAGGTGGTGTTGGGGGGGTGATAGTGCGCTCAGCATTTGTGATTGAACCCATCTAGGCTATCATGGAAACATGGTTCGACGACCTCAAATTTCTGCAGTCATGCTCTTGATCACATCCGTGATTTTGGCTCTGAGCTGTACCGTCGAGCAAGAGGCGTTGACCACCTTTGAAGAGCCTGAAAGCATCACTTTCGTCGTTGATGATGGTTTAGATGATGGAATTGCCGTTTATAAAACGGATGGAAGTGGAAATTATCAGACAGACCGGGTTCAAGTGAGCATCACAAAAGGGCCAGTTGATCAGGTTGAGATCTTCTATTCAACGGGAGCTGGTCTGTCCTACGCGTCTCAAGAAATGGATGAAACGTCAGTTGGTTCACAGGTTTTCACCGTGGATGTTGAGGTTAGTCCCTACCCAACGACTTGGTTTATTGGCGCACGAAGCACTGAACTGAACGCTTCGACTCAGTACGGAACGGTGTTGTCGCCCCTGACGGCTCAGAAATATCTGAATAAAGACGAAGCTGATGGGATGATTCGCGATCAGCTGGCAACCCTCCGTAGTCGAGGAGATTTTGCGACTCATTTCCCGACGACGGGGAGCAATGTTTATAGCTATCCAATGGTTTTGCCGGCAGGTAATACCCTCAATGTTGATCTGGACCACTACGTTGACCTTTTTACGTCGAATGACCAGCACCCACAATATGGAATCGAATATAGTGAAACTCTTAGTGGAAATGGACTTCCTCTCAAGGGGGTTGCAACTGATACTTATCAGATTCTGGAGCTACAGCCAGCCCAAGACATGGGTTATGTCATCATCTCTAGTGGGAACAGGGACCGACTCAAAGAGATTCTCCTAAATCCAGACTTTTTCCCGGAAACTGATTTTAATTTTCTGGAAACGATTCATTATTGAGCTTTTACGTCCGAGAGATTGGACATTGAGAAGTTAAAGCTGTGAATTTATATACAGTTTAAAATGTCCTGATTAGCTTGGAAATAGTTGCTTTTTTAGCGGCATCGTAGAATGTTGCCGTGCGTTCTGCGGTCACATATTCTGTTCTTATTCTCTTCACGGGGTTGGCCTCGTATGTGTCGCTCTTCAGCGACGTAAAGAGCACCAGAGGGTACGTTGATTTTTTTCCCAATGGGACGGGGGGAGCAACGGGTCGATTAGACTCTCAGGCTCGCCTAGGTTTAGGAACAACTTCTCCTTCAGCCAATCTCCACGTGAGTGGAAATGGCATCATCACTGAGCAACTGATCATTGGTGGAAAAACAGGGTCTGGAAACCTCTTCGTTCACGGAACAGTTGGATTCGCGAGTCAGCAGGCTGTCTCTTCAAACCTGACCCTCTCGGGTAACAGTCGACTCTTGGTGAGCGCCTCTTCGGCCAACATCATGTTGACCTTACCAGATCCATCATCGGTTCCTGGTTGGGTCTACTCTCTTAAGGTGATTGATGATACTTATGAGACTGATATCCAGAGTTCGGCCAACATCGATGGAGATGCAACCATCCGGCTGAATAATGGGGCGATTGTGAAGCCGAGCATTGAGCTAGTGAATGACGGTAGCTCATGGTATGTTCTAGATACCTCAGGTTTTACTCCCAATCGATTCTGGCTGTTAGGTCATGATGCAGGTCAAGAGAGCAGTGCTTTTTCAGGAAGAACTTTTGAGAGACAAGTTGAACTGTTTGCCTTCAAGCTTTATCCAACCATTGAGGCGACTGTCGTGGATAGTATCACTTTCGAGGTGAGCGGCAATCAAGGCATCTCTGGAGCTGATCTGAGCGATTTTAAGCTATTTGTCGATTCAGATGCCAGTGGAAACATCGATGGGGGAGAGGTGTCCGAGGTCGGCGGGGCGCCCACGGTGAACTTTAGCACGAATACGATAACATTTAATGGAAACTTTACCGTAGGGGGGGACATCAAATACATACTGAAGGGAGACTTTGTAAACCTATACTGGCAAGACTCGTTGAGGTTAACGATGGCTCCCGGTAACGTGATGGCTACCAAGCTGGCGATGGGAGGAGTGAGCGAAGATGGGGTTCATACTACGCCATATTCTTTGCTGATTGTAGAGCCGACGGCTGGTCAGGAGGAAAACATCATCAACAACTTTCCTACCAGTGCTTCATCTCAGGAGTTCTTCTCTTTTCGGATTGATCCCAACGGGGATGGAACAGATATCACTGTTAACCGTTTAGAATTAACCTTAAGTAATGTCGCGGGTTGGACATCAACGGACCTGAACAATGTCCGGCTCTACATTGACGCCAACGCTAATGGGACAATCGACTCTGGTGAGACAGACACTGTCGGAGGAACACCTGCGGTCAGTATTAGTGCAGGAACCGGAAATATCGTGTTTACATCGAGCTGGACGGTGACATCCGCGGGAAATGACATCATCACTGTGGGCGACATGGTCAATTTGGATAGATTGACCCCGGGCGATGTCATCACCGTGACGTTGTCAGAGTTGAACATGAGTGCAGGCAACAACGTCTTTGGGGGCCCTACAGCTCTACAGACTTCTACTGCAGTCCAGAGTGTGGGCGGCGACACGCAGCTCTATTATGGTTCTGCTGATGTTCCGGCCGACACTCTTCGCCAGCGTTTCTTCAACGACACAACAGGGACCTGGAACGACAACCTCATCACAGCCACGGGGAACACGACGGTCTACTGGGTGGTCAATCAGGTTTCCAGAACCAGTCCGCGACAATTCATTGCAGCTCAATCTGATGACGGTGGGACTGCTCGTTTAGATATGATGACATACGACGGAACAACTTATCTCCAGTCTTGGAATAGCTCAGCCTTAGATGCAGCTGACGAATCCAAGCGACTCTTTGATATGGAAATCGAAGCGTTGACGGGAAACGCCATCATCGTTTATTCTGAAGGTGGTTCAGATCCTATCTATAGAAAATACACGGGCTCTGGTCCTGATGGCGGTTGGACAGCTGCGGCTTCGGTTTTTGGGGGGAGCCCTCCTACGGCTGGGCAGGTGGAGTGGATCGAGTTGGTTAGGCAATCAGGAAGTAATGAGGTTGCACTTGCTTATGTCGATGATGGAGATTATTTAGTAGCAACGATTTGGGATGGAAATTCTTGGGATACAACTCGAACTCAAATTCTAGAGACGGGAAGTTTGGAAGTCCGAACGACCAAGTGTTTCGATATAGAATACGAGATGTTGTCAGGAGACCTGCTCGCCGTGTGGGGGGCAACGAGCGAAGGCATCCACTACGCGACACTCAAAGCTGGGAGTAGTTCATGGAGTGACAACCTTAATTATCAACCAGAGACCGGGGGGACAGATCAGATACAACTGATCGACCTTGCTGCAGACCCTGGCACGAGTCGTATCTGTTCTGTTGCCGTGAATGATAATTCTAGAGATCTTGAGGGAGCTATTTGGACTGGCGCAGCTTGGACTGATGGTCAGAACTTGGACGGTGATGTCTATCCTTATGCCGGCTCTGGGCAGTTCAATATTGCAGCTGGATGGGCCGGTCCATCGGGAAAGGCTCTAGCCATTTATGAAAACGATGCTGGGGATATCAACTGGGACTGGTGGACGGAGTCTGGCGGATGGTCAGCTCGGCCAAATCACCTTTTTCCAGGTTCGACCGAGCTTGATTCTATGCAGGCGTTCACTTACTTTGATGAAACAAAGCTAATTCTACTTGTTTCCGATAGTAACGACGACCTATATGCTTTTACGACCGATGGCACCAGTTGGACAACAACGAATGGGGGCGTGGCTCTGGAGTCCAACTTATCGACAGATGGGGGTATTCCTTTCTTTCTAGACTCCTTCGGTCAGACAGCGTTGCTCCTTTCTGATCACAAGGTGGGCCAGAGGTCAGAGAGGTTTGATGCGGGGGCGTCGTCAGGAGCCAATCTCTTTAACTTTTTATTTAAGCCCCGTGAAGGTCTCCCCAAAACTGTTAACTCACTGGTCTTCCAACTGACAAATGTTTCTGGAATTTTAGCGTCTGACTTATTAGAGGCTTCTTTTGCGATTGTCGTTGATGTCGATGAAGACGGGATAGCAGATCCAGGTGAAACAACGACGATTGGCGGAACACCGAGTATCAGTTTATCTGGTTCAACAGGGACAATTACATTCTCTTCATCCTTTGATATCAGTGACTTCACTTATCTGGTTCTGACAGGCAACGTCTCTGGTCTCGCTGATGGAGATACGATGACGATTTCTCTTGGGTCGACAGATGTCGACGTATCAGGAGATATTGTTATTAGGGGTCAGGTGACCCCACTTCCTTTGGTCCAAGGGGGGTCTCGGCTTGCCAATCATGGTGATGCACGCCTAGTCTATGCTCAGAGTAATTCACCATCTGATATTATTCGCTCGAGAATCATCGATGGTTCGGATTATTCAATCTCTTCAGAAGGATTGACGACATCGAGTAACGCAGTCGTTCAGTGGATTGAACATGCCGTTCACCATGACGGACAGCAGGAACTTCTTGTTCAGCAGTCAACGTCGGGGCCAACCATCGAAGTGTTGCGATTTAATGGACAAGATTGGGTCGATGACTGGTCCGCTTCGGGAATATCCTTGTCTCATATTGAGAAGAAGGCCTTCGATGTGGTGTACGAATCTCTCAGTGGGAATGCGCTGGTTGTTTACAGTGATGGGACCAACAGTCCAAAATTCCGCTCATTTCTGAGTTCAGCAAATACTTGGGGGCCTGAAACACCAGTTTATGCATCGGGCGCCGCCGGTGGCGTGGTCAGGTGGGTCGAGTTATCGGCCCAGTCTGGTAACAACCAAGTGGCTTTGGCCTTCAGTGATGCAGACAATGATCTGTATTGTATGGTGTGGGATGGGACAGGTTGGAGGTCTTCAACCAATACGATCCTTGAGACTTCTCTTCGTTCCCAGGAGACGAAGATGTTTGATCTCGCCTACGAAGACCTCAGCGGGGACCTGATGGTCATCTGGGGAGACGGAGGTAATGAAATGAGTTATGCGACCTTGGGCTATGAAAGTATCTCATGGTCGGGAAAGCTGACAGAACCCTTAAACGCTTTGAGTGACGCCGATATTGAAAATGTAGAGCTGGAGCACCTCCCTGGGTCAGACAATATTGGGGTTGTTATGTACACAGATGGCCGTGATTTTAACGGAGGCATCTGGACGGGAGACGCATTTTTTGACTTCGAAAGAGAGGACGATGATATCGGAAATCTGACGGAATCTCGGATGATGATTGAGTGTGGTTGGATTGATCCGGCAGGAATCTTCGTCATCGCTGCCAGAGAGTCTACGTCAACCGGAAGGATCTTGACCTCGAGGTGGAAATCCCCAGCGGGATGGTCGAGCACAATCAGGTATGATACCGATTACGCAGGGATACCTCTTTCCTTTGACGTCATCACATTGGAAGGGAAGAACCGGGTTTTAATCTCCTTTGTCGACGATGACGGAAGCCTCTTCCTTCACCACTATGACGGGTCGACGTTCTCAGACGTGGGAGACAAACTTCAGAGCACCTCGGCCATCAATACTGAAGGGCGCGCTCATCAACTTGGGGCTTATAATCCTACTCGTGCCATGGTGGGAGATATCTCAGCAGGTGTTGTTGAGAATGGTTTCAGCGAGATGGGAGGCGAAATCCAAACAGAGCTCCTTTCTTTTAAACTTCTTACGCACGGGGGAGCGTTTACGGTTAATAGTGTGGTGATAGATATTCGTTCGAGTACAGGCATTGTTGCGACTGACTTGGGTGGTTTTCGTTTGATGATTGATGACGATCAGGATGGAATTCTCGATGGAGGAGAGACAACCTCTCTGGGAACTGGAAATCTGGAATTCAATGATGCGGGGGGAACAGGCAATATCTACTTTGGCTCTTCCTTTTCCCTCGATGGGCCCAAGCATGTGATCTTAACTGGGAATGTCTCCAATCTGGTCGATGGCGACACCATGACGGTCTCGATGGATGGCCTTGGCTTGGAGACAACGGCTGATCGAGATTTAGGTCAGACCAGTCAGGCGACTCATTACGAAGGAACCATCGGGCCTAACGATACGGGAGATATTCGCCTCCTCTATTATCGTGAGGGAGAGTCAGCTCTTCGAACTCGCCTCTGGGATCACTCGGCTCTTTCTCTAGGGGAAGAGTTTGATGGGCCAACACCATCCATGAAGACAAAATGGTTGTCTCATGGTCTCGACCCAAATAGTAATAAAGAACACCTCGCCGTGCAGGTGAGTGATGGGTCGAGTGCTCAAATCGAAATCTACACTTACGACGGGAGTAGTTGGAGTCAGGGTTTCACTGATTCTTCGATCGCTAACTCAAACAGAAATTACCGTGGTATCGACATGGTGACCATGACCAAGTCGGGAAATGCCATTTGCGTGTTCACAGATAACGATGGAAACCCCCATTACACAGTCTATGACGGCACATCCTGGTCTGCAGAGCAAAATGTCTTGGCATCTTCTTCGGCTGGAACGGTTATTTGGGTTGATTTGGCTGCTCAGCCTGGAAGTGACGAAGTGGCGTTGGCCTTCAGTGATGCCAACAGTGATTTGTATGCTGTCGTTTGGAATGGCTCTTCATGGGACTCAGCGGGCAATGTAAAAATGGCGGATGATCTCGATGGTACAACGGAGAAGTGTTTTGATGTGGAATATGAATCCATCAGCGGGGATCTGATGGTTCTTTGGGGATCCCATAGTCGAGAAGGGTTTTTCTGGTCGAAAAAAGAAAGAGGAAGCGGTGTTTTTGGAGCTAACGTTCAGGAAGAGTATGGCTACTTCACCTCCAACAGTGATCAATCTTCTAATGAAGTTCGGCACGTGGATATTACACCACATCCGAGTAGTGATGCCATGGTTTATTCAGGTCACGAGGATACGACTTCAGCAGGAGGAGGGCTCGATGACCATAATGTTGCCGTTTGGACAGGTTCTGCTTGGATGGGACACCAGAGGGTTGATGCTGCAGAAAGAATGAGTAATGGCACCAGGGATACTGCTATCGGGGCCATGGGGTCTTGGCTAAGCCAGTCAAATGTTCCCCAATCCTACGTCAGATTTAGAAACAGAACAAGTTTTGAAACCGATGATTGGGAAGTTGGCCTTTGGTCAGCTGTAACGAACCTCACCGCCGATGAGACTTTTTACAACAAATACAACATTCAGACACGGTCTCACCCAACAGAGGACTTTGTTGCCGCATTCTTCAATGATATTTCGAGCGCAGGATTAGATCGACTCTTCTTCGCCACCCGTTCTAGCCCAACGGGAACATGGACTTTAAGAAATGATGGCCAGAACATTGGGACTTTTCTAGATGCTCAGGTGACTCGCAATTTCAATATGAGCATGCGATTTCCAAAGATGGCTCTTCTTTCCAATCATAGTCAAAATCAACTTCCTGATGCATTTGGCGAAAATGGAGGGGAAAGCAGCGCCAATCTCTTTGCCTTTTCCCTTAGAGCATCAAGGGGGCAAAATACGGATGTCAGTTCCATCACTCTAAGGGTTGATGATATCTCTGGTATATCGACCTCGGATATTGATGCTGCATATCTCTATCTGGATGACAATGGAAATGGAGTCAAAGACGCCGGAGAGACGACAACCCTTGGCGGACAAGGGGTGGTTTCTTTGGGAGCCTCAACGGGAACGATCACCTTCTCAGATAATTTTCTACTGAACGAAGAGAAAGAGCTCATCTTTCAAGTGTCGGCAGCGAACCTGAGTGCTGGTGACCGATTGGACTTGAGCCTCTCAAATTCTGACATCACGGTGATCGATGGAAGTTGCCAAGGTGAAGTCTTCAAGGTGACTCACCTAGAGGTTGGGGGCGTCACTCCAAGACTCAATGGCGATGGACGATTCATCTATGGCACTCGCACTAGCGATTCAAATATGGTGCGTTCAAGGCTCTACGGCGCTGAAGACGAGGTGGTGTTGGAGGCGTCTCCCTTTGGCAGGGCTTTAGCTTCTCCCATTGATATGCGTTTAGAGATCTCTCCGGTCAACCCAGATGTAGAGATCGCCCTAACTTATTCAGCAACAGGGAACACGACCGAACTAGCCGCTTTTCGTTGGACGGGTGGACAGTGGCAAAAAGACTGGGCCATGACCGAGATGCCTTGGTGGAACAATCCCTATCGAGGGTTTGATTTGGCTTTTGCTGCCCAGTCTGGAAACGCTCTTGCCGTCTATGCTGACAACACTCAGAATCTAAAGTGTCGAGAGTTCAATGCCGGGACGCTGGCATGGGAGAGTGAAGAATCTGTTTTCAATACTGACGTCGGTGGAGAGATTCGATGGGTGGCATTGGCTAGCAACTCCGGGAATAATCAGATAGGGGTGGCTCTAGCTGACGATCAATTGGATCTCCATCTCTCCTTGTGGAATGAAGGGACTTGGGGTGCCAATAACTTGGATGTCGAAACCAATATGAATTGGGTAGACAATGAAAGTTTTGCGATCTCGTTTGAGGATGTCAGCGGTAACCTTCTGGCTGTTTGGGGTCGAAACAATGGCAATGAGGTGGGGTACTCGACGATGGTCTACTCCTCGAATACCTGGGTGACGACCAACATGAGTGTGGGTGACGATCAGCCCGTAGGAATGGATATCGCTTCTGAGCCGGGGTCAGATAACATCATGGTGATTTACCACTCAGAGAATAGTGCGAACGACATGCAGGGTGGAATTTGGCAGGATGGTTTCACCTGGACCCAGCTCTATACGGATACCTTACGTTCGAACGACTCCCAATTTTTCGACGGCATCATGATCATGGGAGCTGGATGGATGGGCCAAGGGGGAGGCCGTGCCATGGCTTTTTATGATGCTCATGGCACCCATGCTTACGTAAGCGGTTATGAGTGGGTCGCCTCGACAGCAACCTGGACCTCAAAGACATTCTTAACGCCCGTCAACAATGACACGCGAAACGTGAGAGTGCGAACCCTTAAGAACCGTGATGCCATGATCCTGATGTTGGCTGACGACGATGAGAAGCTCTATGCCTTTCGCTATGGGTTCAATGATTCAGGTACCGTAGAATTGACCTACCTGAACGAATCGACCATCATCGATCCACAAGTCTCCACTTTCCGGGGGGTTCCATTCGACTTCGCTGAAAGGAGTGGTCCTCAGCTTCTTCTTTCTAACCACCCCGCAGGTCAGGTGATCGATGCTTTCACGGGAGCCGGTAGTGCGAACGCCCGACTGTTTGCTTTTCAACTTACTCCATCGGCAGGTAGCTTGACCGTATCCGATATCACCTTAACCACATCCACCAATAATGGTCTGTTGAACGGGGATTTTGCCGACATCAGTTTACACACGGACCTTGATGGAGATGGACTGGTCGAGGCCGGAGACACCTCCGTGGGCGGAACAGCCGCCTTAGATCTAGCTACGGGAAGCCTGAATTTTGACGGCGACTTCACCGTGACGGGGGCATCCAGCTTCATCGTCTCGGCGAATTTCTCGAATCTCTCTGAAGGCGACTCCGTGACCTTAGGTCTTTCTTCTGTGAACATTCTCCTCACGACGATTTCCCCGGTGACAGGTTCGACCCTCAATGCTTCTCACTATGAGGAGCCACCATCGAATATCCCCGAAGAGAATATTCGCCTTGTGTATGGAACGAGTGGAAACACAAACCTGTACTCGAGGGTGTATGTGGCAGCCAACAACCAGTGGTCCCAGGAAGAATTGTTAACTTCTGCGAACACCACGGAGCAGATGCGAACGATCAATCTGGCCCTTGGTCCAGAGGGTGTGAGGACCTCTGTTCAGGTTTTTTCCGCGGACACTCCTGAAGATAGTGATAGCACCTTCTCCATTTTTCATCACGATGGAACTTCTTGGGGAGAAGCCGTCTCTCAGAACGATTCGACAACGTTTATTAACGATTCTGAATACCTTCATATTCCCTATGCTTTAGCTTACGAGACTCTTTCTGGGAACGGGTTGGCGATATCAGCAAATACTGAGAACCATAATAGCATAACTTACTATACCCTGAGCGGAAACACTTGGACCAAGCAAGGCCGACTGACGGAGATGGAAGGTCTAGAGAATGAAGACCTAGAATGGGCCGAGATGTACTCTCATCCTCACCGAAATGAGATCTCATTGATTCTAGGTTACGACTATGAGTTCTACGTGATGGTCTGGAATGGGGAGACCTGGGGCTCTCCTAAACTATTGACCTTGAATTTTGACCCAAGCACGGCTAGCCCCTTTGGCGGGGGGTACGAGAGTATGAGTGGTGATTTCTTGGCCATTTGGGGTATTATCAACGACAATGGAATGAATTATGCCACTAGGGCAGATGGTAGCACAACTTGGTCCGATAATTTTCAGCTGGAACCTCCCAATGTCGGCAGGCCCTACGAGACGATTCTGATTCCTGAGCCTGCGACGGACCGGATTGCCGTGATCTTTTTTGATCAAGGCCCAGAGCTCTGCACCGGCATCTGGAGTGGTAACTCCATGCTAGATTTTGTGCAACTGGACGGTAGTAATTTTCGAGGATATGATCAAGGTGTTGTTGGTGATACGACGGGCAAGCTGCCCCTCGGAGGCACCTGGCTAGGAGATTCGGGCACATTTCTCTCTGTGGATTATGACGATGTGTCTGGAGCCGGCGCCATCGGTTTCACCACTTGGTCTCCTGCAACTGGCTTTGTGCGATCGAGTCCATCGAGTATGGGGTTGTCCATCACAAATATTCAGAATATCAAAATGTTTAGTCTTGATGCTCTGGATACGGCTCTCTTTCTGATCCATTCAAGCGATAACAACCTTTACAGTTATGGGTACGATGGCACGAGCTTCACCCTCTACGATAATGAGACTCCCATCGTCAACAATCTCGAGCATCCCATTGCTCGCTCCTGGGACGCGAAGCAGCGGAAGGGGCCAAGGCTATGGCTGGCCGACAAGGAAGCCGGTCTCATACAGGATGCCTTTTTGGGGAACGGAAACCTGTTGGATAGCGCTCTGCTGGCCTTTCGCCTAAAAACAACCCTTGGAGCAACGATCAACGTCTCGGAAATGGTCTTTCGCCTGGACAATGTTTCAGGTATCGCGGCTAGCGATCTTCAAGACCTCAAAGTTTTCGTCGACAATGACAACGATGGAGTTTACGAGGTTACAGATGCAGCCCAGGTGGGAGGAGCTGGGGTGCCCGTGGTTTCTGGAATTGAGGGAAGTATCACTTTTAGCGGTGACTTTTCTGCATCGGGGACAAATACATATTTCTTAAGGGCCGATGTCCTCTCCCTTGAAGAGGGAGACCGTTTGGATATTTCTCTCTCGGCAAATGATGTGGAATCTCCCCGTATTGTTCTGGGAAGAACGTCTTCGAGCGAACATGTGGAAGATGGGCAGGCCGCTGTTAGTGCTGGAAATCTTCGTGTCGTCTACGCAACACGAGAGGAGTCTTCAAGAATCCTCAGTCGGATACGAAATGAAACGACTGATTCTTGGGAGCCTGAGACTTCTCTTCCCGACGTTGGCCACGATCCTCTTTGGATAAGCCATCAGTTCGGGAAAGATGGAGAGGAGTTTGTCGTTTCTCAAGGTTATACGGACGATGGGTTCGGGATGGGGGTTCTGCAACACAGTGGTAACGCTTGGTCTTTGGCTTGGACGGCTTCGGCCAACAACTACGTCAATTGGGCCAGAAAGACCTTTGATTTGGCTGTTGAGTCAGTATCTGGAAATGCGATGGTGGTTTG
>Ga0233432_10003012_pt1 | contig 15439 bp, 19 predicted proteins | sample SI_122_August201_6_FD_179870 | JGI IMG/M metagenome (GOLD analysis project Ga0233432, IMG submission 179870) | Seawater microbial communities from Saanich Inlet, British Columbia, Canada - SI_122_August2016_10_MG | ecosystem: Environmental > Aquatic > Marine > Inlet | place: Canada: British...
ACATCGTGACATGTTCGCCATGCTCAAACTCGAACGCGAAGATTATGACAACGGTACATTCCGCAATGTCATTGGTATTCGTAACAGTCACAACCAAAGATTCAGTGCTCAACTTGTTGGCGGATCCAATGTCATGGTCTGCGACAATCTTGCATTCTCTGGTGAATTCAACTGTCGTCGTCAGCATACTACGCACATCATGCGTGACTTACCTCGTATCGTATACCAATTAACCAACGATGTAGTGTCTTCCTATAATGTACAATCTAATCGTTACGACGGTTACAAAATAACCGAACTCGACAGCTCTGATGTAGCCAACATCATGAACAAAGCTACTCGTAATAACTTCGCCATCTCCGGCGGTCAGTACAACAAAGTACTAGATGAATACGAAAACCCATCTCATGATGTATTCGAACCAGGCAATGCATGGTCACTGTTCAATGCATTTACTGAAATCTACAAAGGTTACAACGGTGCAGATGTTCGCAAATCTATCAACTTGCACAACATCTTTGATAACCACTGCGCAGATGCTATCGAACATCTCAACACCAGCTACGATCCAGGTTATGATTACGACGGTTTAGATGCTTCTCAAACACAACAAGCACAGCCCGCACTAATATAATAATTAGTGAATATAGGATTCGCTCTAAAAATCCTCCGTAACCGTAAAAAACATACACCTGCAGAAATCACAGAAGCTAATCGCACTGTTGAGATTATGAACTCAATGCGTATCTGCCCAAAATGCAAATCACGCATCATATACTATAATCAATATCAACTAGGCGGATGCTTCCCATGTTTGCAGTGGAAAAAACCAAACATCTACGGAGATCAAAAAAGCGTAACAGGCAAAAAAGCGTAAACAGTATAAGTCGATATCGCCCTGTTTCCAATGCCTTACTACCTACTCAACCAACAAAAAATACTATGAATATTAATAAATTAAATTGGCAACAAGGTAATGCAAAATTACCTAAACGTATTATTCACTTCTCATTAGCATCGGGGCATTCGTGCCCTGCTGCTAAAGAGTGTCTATCTAAAGCTGACCCAATAACGGGTAAAATCACAGACGGTCCAGACACAGTCTACCGGTGCTACGCTGCAACAATGGAAGCACGACACAGTGCTGTACGACGCAACCGCAATATTAACTTCAACATCTTGCGCAAATGTTCAAGCAAACAAATGTTCGATAAGTTATATGCCAGTCTCAAACCGCTGCACGACAACTATCATAAAAACCACGGCCAGCTACCAATCGTCCGTGCCCACATCGGTGGTGACTTCTTCAACAGAAGTTACTTCCTTGCATGGATGCGGCTTGCCAAAGAATTCAAACCTACACCGTTTTATGCATACACCAAACGCATCGACCTCTGGCTTCAGAACCTCGACCAAATACCTTCGAACTTCGAATTAAACGCTAGTCGTGGTGGACGCTTTGATCATTTAATTGACGAGCACAATCTCAAATCAGCAGAAGTCATATACTCCTATGACGAAGCTGATCGCAAAGGTCTCGAACTTGATCACGACGACAGCCATGCATACAACCCCGGACCATCCTTCGGTCAACTAATCCACGGTACACAACCTGCCGGATCTGATGCAAGCAAAGCCTTGCGTAACCTTAGCAAACACCACGGATACACCGGCTATTCTGCTGCCAAGTCCGTATAACATATAACAACATATGAATAACAATAAAGAAAATCTAAAATCAAAATGGTCAAAAACTGCCAGCCAGTTGCTCGTTGGTTACACTATCGTAGATGTCGTGTATCCAACAAGAACCGGCTTCTACTCTCAACCGCCCTGTCTAGTACTACAAAAAAACAACGAAGAAGTTGTAGTAGTTCCTCAAAGCGACGACGAAGGTAACGACGGCGGTGCATTATATATAAACAATCTTACAACCAATGTAACTCAACTTCTACCAACAATATGAATAACAAAGAAGAATCATGAACTACACAAAGATACAGTGCGGCTTCATCAATGAAGTTAATCGCGAAGATACAGAAGAGAACGACCGATGGACTACCGTCAGCGTTAAAACTCCCCGCACCTCAAACGACCTATTCATAAGCGAATTCATTGAATGGCTCAATGACTGCGACGATGGCAAAGTTCACGGCTTCAGCGCAGAAGATCTAAGCCAACTATGGTTCCGCGTCATCTAATATCTAATCCACACACCAACGACCTGAGCATGTCGTTATAACTGCTCATTTACTAACTATGAAAATTCACGACACCGTAACATTCGAAGGTATCGATAACTTCAATCGACCAATATTCAAATCAATCAATAAAGACAACAAAGGTAATATCTACAGATACGGATATACATGCCTACTGTTTGACCAAAACATAACAAAAACAAAAATAATGAAATGGTTCGAACCAATCGAAACTCTCGAATACTTCGGACACTCGTTCAACTGCGAACCAACAGGCGGTCAATATACCGTTAAAATAATATAACCACACACCATATGAATATTCTAGAAAACTTCCCAACAGAACAAAGATATCACATCGAAAAATCTCACCTAATTATGGAAAATGGAAAACCCATACATCAAGGTACGCTATGGTCATGCATCCGAGACATACGCAATCATGAAACAAGTATGACACGATCAGTCGAGCATTCACCGTTCACTATCATGCCTGCACCCGAATCAAATCTCGGTCCGCTGCATTATAAAAATGTGACATTGCACACACCCTCCTGGCAACTCAATCCCGATGGTACAGACACAAGCATAAATAGCATTCAATAATCATGAGCAATCTAACTATCGACCCAGCCGTCGAACAAAAAATAATCGATCTAGCTATTGATCATATCAAAAAAGTAGAAACCGATCCCGATGTAAAAACAGAAGGTGACAACTTCGACTATTGGAACAGCTACAAATTACCTGACGGTAACTTCATCGATTACAATATCTACTGCGGTGACGAATGGTGCGTACTCAAACAAGATTCATCAAATGAATATGAGTATACCGATCCTAATACATGGAGTTGGGATGTATCATGCTATCATGTAGATCCGCCCAATGAACATAATAAATACCACCAAATTAACACAGATATAACAAAATATATCCTTCATTATTCAAACAATAAACCACACACCAAATGAACTGCATAACTAATACCAACACTAAAAAGATTCATGTTAATCAGCATAACATAAAAGCTAATAACAAACTTATTAAACAAGCTAACGAATCCGGTAAATCAATAACCATCGATGATCTCAAACCTGTATTCACAGTAAAAGAATACAACCGTAATACATATGGATATCAAGTCATGGTTAACGACTCACTTCGTTTAACCTACAGCCCATTCAAACCACTATCATGTGGTGCACATGTCTGGCTTGAAACAAAAGACAATGTACAAATCGTTCAACCCGTATAACCAATCAACCACACACCAAATGAATATAATTAACACACCAACAATAAACGATGTAGAGTTCGGTAATATAGACATCCACATAAACGGAAATGTAGAAATTGGACAAGTAGATATAGGATCCGTTCAATTAGAAAACAACGGTCGTAAATTCATTCTAGATGTAACCAGCTATTACATAGCAACAGGCTCCGTATGGGACAGCCTAATTAACTGCGACATTGAAGTAGATATCAGTACTTTTCCACCGGATGAAGAAAATGGATATTATAATCTAACTAAAAATGATCTGCTAAATATAAACCACGGAGGTACTGCTACACTGTATGTTACAGCATCCGAAGAAGCAAAACCGTTTAAAGTAGAAGCTATACAACTTTGGTTCACTGCAAACAATAAATACCAATACATCTCACTAGAAGAAGAATCCTAAACCACACACCAAATGACTAACGAACAACTCAAAAACAGACTCGCTCATATAAAAACCGATATACAAATAATCGAAGAAACTATTAAAAGAAGAGTTCCTAAAATACTAAGCAAAAAATCATATAATAACAACGTAGTCTTCGCAGATAAACTAAATCACAACATAACAAATATCTATGTAGCATGTGATCTAACAGATGACGAAGTAGAAAAAGAATGGAGTACTCATGAATCTATACTCCCAACCTATGCAGAATATACAAAAGACATGTCGTTAGCAGACAAGTTCAAGATGTATTACGACGCCGATCTCGACCAACCAATATCAGCCACCAATCTATGCGAAGAAATGGCTGACGCACTATCATCACCCACCTGGCTAACCGGATTCGAAAAAGACTTCGAAAATTACCTTAACGAAAGAGAATACATACGATGACACACGAAGAATTAATAATATGGGCATCCGGTACATTCCTTATCGAACCGTTGCCTACCAACTATAACATTTGGACTGATGATCAATTCAATGAATTCATAGAAAGTAATGCATGCGAAGCCTTCGAAAATTGGCCTGCCGCAGATATCTATAAAGCAATACAAGGTTTAGCACACGATGCAGAATACCACCTCATTCGTAAATTAATACCGCTCAAAGCTAGTCATAATTACCAAGCTCATTACGAAGCCTACATTCAATCCATGCTAACCGGTAAATATTCTCACGAAGACATACTTAAATACGCACACATTGCATGTCACGATCAAGCATGGCTCATGTACGCACTCAAATCATAATGAAAAGATATGAAATTCGTCGCTGTGCATGGGGTATAAGTCGAGATCTTAAATTAGGAGAAAGTCGAACTCCTCCAAGTTGGGGATTGTTTGACCATAAATTAAACCGCTGGATCATTAAAGATGTCTACCCAAGGTTAATCCGAGAACGCATCAAAAATAAAGACTTAAACATACATGAAGAAATGTAAAAATACATACAATGACCCCTTTGTTCAGTAGTTAGTACAATACACACGCCTCGTCAGCACATCGCATGCTGACGGGGCTTTTTTTATACCGAGTCAATACAGTCCGCTAGCATACTATCATACATTCCCAATATTCCTATATTACACAGGTCTTGTTACGCATAATGTTAGCTTTATGTGCTCTCGTATTGTGATCCGATATGCTATCAGGGCCCACAATGTTTGATTTGTGTATTTCATAAGGTGAAGAAAGTGGCAGGTGTGCGTATCGTTCGTATCTCCTGATAAACCATTAACTCATATTACATCCACTTCGCTTCATTAATCACTATGGCTACAATCGCTAACTTAATCGCAAAACCATCCCTTCCACTTGGACACAATAACCTTCGCTTAATCAAGGCAACGCATGACTCCTCTAACGGTAGGATTGCCTTGTTATTCGGTTCAAACGAGTACGATGGGCTCGCCTCAGAATCCGTTATGCCTTCGGAACTAAATTGGATCCTCCCAATATGGATGCAAAAAATGGGTGACTCCATATCAATAGATATGACTACAGACTTCGCTTCAGATGCAGAAATGCGTGAATCAATCGTTGCATCTCTAAATGATGCTAAAGGTGAATTCTTCGATGTTGTCGTATCCGAAGCCAATGTAGAACCGCTAAACGGTAAAAACGGTAATAAGCTGTTCAACTGCTCCTTCGCCTAATCCATCAATCTTGGACAGGCAGAGTCCGACCCTCTGTCTGTCCTTAAAACTGAATACTATCAGATACCCAAAACATTTGATTTGTAAATTTCATCAAGTGTTAATCAATCATCAATCATCAATAACAACACACCAACTAACTATCATGGAAAATACAACACAACCAAAACCTGAAATAACATCAGAACCATCTCATCAAGAATACGAGAAAATCATATACCATGCATTCAAAAACAAAATTGAAGAAATGGGTGCTAGCTGTCATGTATTCGCCTTCCACGAAGATGACATCAAAAAGATCTTCGCATTCTACTTTTGGGCAATCTGCGTAGCCGATGTACATAAACTACACATGCTTAACTTAAAAGATGTCATCCCTGCAGTACAATGCGACGGCGAAGATGGGTATGACACCGAACAAGATCTTGAATTCCACTTCAAACAATCAATCCCTGATTGGATGGAAAACCCTTACTTAACTTAACTTAACTTAACTTAACTCCCGAACGACCTCGGTACTATCACAGTATCGAGGTCTTTTTTTGTCCCGAGTTATTTAATACAAGGTTTGGGCGAAGGTCGGGCATATATCTCGTTGAATCGTCCCTGAAGCCCGACCTTCGCCCAAACCTAAAATGTGGTCACGAGCAAGCTCGCTCCATTTGACATAAACCTCCACTGCCACATATTTTGTGCCATAGATCACCTGAGGGTAAGGGACGATTGCAACCCTCGACCTTCAGCCCTCGGCTTTAGACCAGATTCGGAATCTAGTATGCCATTGTCCGTAAGCCAATGGCTGACAGCAGTTTACGGAATCGACTTGCCGATTACGCAACTGCTTTGTGACTGACCAGCCCACCTAATCGACTTAAAGCTTCTCAAGACCACCCCCCACCTCCCACGGGGTACCACTATCACTACCACTCGCAATCGCCTATCAATAACAGAAATAAAAAAGGATCCTTTGGAAGGCTACCCCCAACCGGTGGTAAGGGGGGTACCAAAATTATACTCTGTATATCAATGAGGACTCCTTTACGACATGGGTAATAAGCAAATCACACGATTAAGAGAAGATGTTCATAAATTCATTCACGATGATGATTTTGAAATGGCTATGAACGCGCTTCGAGAAGGGTTAAAAGCTAACCAAACCGTGCGTAGAAACCGTGCAGATGGAGAAAGAGGTGTAGAATATGCCGAAACTGCTTGTCATACCGTTCGTATCGCTGCGGCAAAGCTCATGTTGGAGTATGGATTTGGTAAACCCGCAACCAGGGCCGAGATTACGGTCAACAATGAAGCCGCAAAAGCCGCTACTCCGGCCGATATCATGTCCAGATTACGAAATTCAGGTATGGATTTGAACGAAATTGTTGATGTTTACGCAGAATCGGTGAGAGAAGCACCTCTAGAGATCGAAACCCATGAGTAAACAGCTAGAGGATTACTTTATAGCCTCTGAAAAGCGTCCAGTTGTTGAAGTATATAACGAGGACGACATAAATCCGATAAACACTCAGATTTTTGACAAATTAGTAGACGCTGAACGCCTCGAACTAGGTCGAACAGCGGCCGGGGAGGGTAGAAATCAAGGATTAGACGGGATGCGTCTAATTATGCAGACGATAAAAAATCGCGAAAAAGACAAAAAATGGCCGGGAACCATTGAAGAAGTTACTAGGCAGCCAAAACAGTTCAGTGCATGGAATAAAGACGACCCTAATCGGCCATATATGGAGTCGTTAGACTTAGATTCTAACGATACTCAGTTTTTACAGGCTTACGAAGTTGCCGGAGAAGACCTACCCGAACATTTGGATAAGTTTAAGGACGCAGACCACTACCATACCGATAAAGTATCACCTTCATGGTCAAAAAGTCCGGAAATACGAAAGATCGGGAAGTACAAAGACCACATTTTTTACAGCACTAAGCCTGGAACCGGTGTTACACCTGCAGCAAGCCTGAAAGGGGGTTCGCTATGACCAAAGACCTTGGACCAGCGCAAAAGTTCGAACGAGAATTGGCTTCGGTATTCGTCCGGTGGTGGGAGGAGTCTGACCTTGAGGATCACGAAATGGCTGAGATCGCATTGGCTGTGACCGATCGCTTTTGCAGCACCGATGTAGAGTTCGAAGCCGACTTTGAGGTGGAGGAGGAGGAGGAGTGAACAGCCTGGAGCACATAAAATTTATAAATTCGGACGAACAGCTCCGGATTCGTCGTATAATCGCAAACAAGTTAAACCATGCCAGCAAGAAAAAAGAAGCCAGCTAAAAAATCTAGTTCCACCAAGACTAAGAAAGACGCTTGTTATCAAAAGGTAAAAGCGAGCTACAAGGTATTCCCGAGCGCATATGCGAGTGGGGCTATTGCCAAGTGCCGTAAGAAAGGTGCTGGAAGAAAAAAGTAATGGCGGTTCGGAAGACAGCTAAGGGTGCATCCCTTAAGAGATGGTTTAAAGAAAAATGGACTGACCAGAATGGGAATGCGTGCGGGTCGAAAAAGACCAAAGGTGTTAAGAAATGCCGTCCCAGCAAAAAAGTTTCATCTAAGACCCCCGTCACCTGGAAAGGCGTCGGCAAACGAAAGAAAGCTGTCGTCGCTGAAAAAAAGCGTGTCGGTATGGGGAAACGAACATCATCAATCCGAAAGAAAGGTAAGAAATAATGCCTACAAAAAGAAAGCCTAGTAAACCCATACGGAAGACGACTAAGGGTAAAGGAGCTAATTACAGGACTGTCAAAGCTGGTGCGGGTATGACCAAAAAAGGTGTCGCTGCATATCGTCGTGCTAATCCCGGCTCTAAGCTCAAGACCGCTGTGACCGGCAAGGTTAAACCTGGAAGCAAGGCTGCTAAGCGACGAAAAGCATTTTGCGCAAGAAGTAAAAGCTGGACTGGCGAGAGGGGCAAAGCAGCCCGCCGTCGCTGGAAGTGCTGATGAGTCAGTCATACGACATAGAACCCTGGATGCCGGCTATCAGCCCGGGCGCACCGGTGCCTGCACCCAAGTATGTACCCTTTAAATACAGCAAGATGACTCCCGGTAATTATTACTCCCATGATTTGGGTTTTCGGGGATCTAAAGTGGCTCCAGGTACCCTCGATAATGTATACAATAGCGGTTTAAATGTTAAAATACAGGGGGTGGAAAACAAATGGTTTAGGCCCACAGCTTGGAATAACGAAGTTTCAAAAACACAGCTTGGAGATTTCAACAATAATAGAAAACTAATGCAGCGTATAGGTGCCGATTCGGTAGCATACGAAGCCGCGGGCCGAAACGCTCGAAAAGCCGCTCATACCAAAACTACAGTTTTACCGCAAGGCGCTAGATCTACATCAAGTAAAAGTCCAACGGTTATCTATAAAGGGCCAAAGGATATGTTCTACAAACCGGGTCCAGACTTTATTAAGAGTAATGTTAAACCTTCGACAGGAGGGTTTTCAGAAATGTCAGGTAATCTTCGCCCAAAAAGGATTCCTTCAGGTAGTATAAACCCAAAAAGAATAGTAGGACACTTCCCCGCAGGATCAGATAAACTGATGACTAAACCAGGAATGATTACAGGTAAGATGCCAATGGTCAGGGGTTTTGGAGGAGGTTTGGCAGGAATGTTTTCACTTCCACCGCTCAACTATTCTATGCCTCACGAGACTCACGATATATTTGGCCAACCTCTTGATCAGGGCGCAGGTTTTGAGCCTGAAATGATACCATCACCTGATGAGTATGGCTACGCGATAGAGCCATTAGAATACCCAGATCAAGGGGGTACCGCACCAAGTACATACGGACCTAAGATGGTACCGAATCCCCGAGCGGGTAAGGCAAGAAATCCATACGGCGAGATATGACCGAGGACAAAACTAAACAGCTTCAAGACTTAATCCGTATAGATCCCGAGGTCTGGTTCAGCACCTTTGGTGTAATCAAGGACAAGCGCGGTAGAGATATTAAGCCCGTGCCTAATACCTTGCAGAAGCGCATGTTTGCCCATTACCGGAAATGCCAGATCGAGGATAAACCGTGTAAAATGATCATACTAAAACCCCGGCAAAAAGGGGCGAGTACATGCGCACAGGCTTTGACATATCACCATATGCGCAAGCATGAGAATCTCTCAGGTTCTTTGATGGGTGATATTAGCGGTACCAGTGATAAGGTTTTCGAAATATATCGAAGATATGCGGAGCACGACCTTTTTCCGTGGGACGAAAGCGGAGGGTCTTTGGCCGATGGCGGTAGCCTTGCGGATTTGATCAAATTAAAAAGCCGTAGTAATTACGGGAAGGAAACCGCGGGTTCAAAAAACGCGGGACGATCTGGAACGATCCAAGTGGGTAATATGACGGAGGTTGCTTTCTGGCCTATGCAGGGGGAGCGGGATCCTGCTTTGGGTTATCTCCAATCTTTATATGATGGGGACAATATATCTTTGGTTGTTGCTGATTCCACCCCGAATGGCCCGAATGGCTGGTTTTATCGTACATGGGTCCAGGACAATGAGTGGGCAAAGATTTTCGCTGCATGGTTTGAATTTGAGGACTCCGTAATACCGTTTGAAAACGAGTCGATGAAACAGGACTTTATCGACACGATGACGGAGGATGAAAAGTCCGAGATGGCTCGTTTTGATATAAACTACGAGCAACTTCATTGGCGTCGTCGTGTTCTCCAGGACAAATGTAATGGTGATATTAGCAAATTTCGTCAGGAATACCCGAGTGATCCTGAGGAATGTTTTCTTATGTCATCCCGCCCTCGTTTTCATGTTGAGAATATTGAAAACATGATAAAGGCTGCGGAAACTATAAAGTTTAAAACCGGTACCATGTCGGTTCAAAATGACGGTAAATCCGGCAGTTTTACTCCTGACAAGGGTGGTATGTGGAAAGTTTATGATGAGCCTGAGTATGACTCCCGATATATTATATCCGTAGACACATGTACGGGTGAGGATCAGCAGATGCAGGGTCTCGCGGCTGATCCGGATTTTCATTCTGTCCAGGTATGGAAGGCCCCCTTTGAAGACTGGCATGGTGACTGGCATGTTCCTCGTTTGGTCGCATTGCATCACAGCCGATTAGATATTGGGATATTGGCACATGAGGTTGAGGGCGCCGCCCGTTGGTATGGAAATGCCTTTATTGTTCCTGAAGTAAACAATTCCGGTTTGGCATTATTAAAATATTTACTGGAGATGGGTCTCAGTGTGTACCGCCGTCGAAAATATAATGATTCCATGGGTATGGTTGAAAAAAGTTTTGGGTGGTCGACTGACAAGATTACCCGAAAGACCATTATTGATCATATGGCGGCTGAGCTAATCGATGAGAATTTTGATATCCCTGATAAAAGCGTCTTAAAAGAGCTAAAAACCTTTATCGTTAATGAGCGCGGTAAGCCCGAAGCGGCCCCCGGTCATCACGATGACCATGTTTTGGCTGCCGCTATCGCTCTGTACAACATTGATCAGGCTAGTAAGTATCAGCTCCCGAAAAAGAAAAAGATTACTAACCGCATGCTTCATAAAAACCCGAGCCTTTTATGCCCGGATGGCTTCATGCGGGTGCCTCTTTCATCGCTTAAGAAGAATCACAAGCGGTTGAGACCGTAATTCTGTATATCTACTCTTCTGGCATGACTAGTCAACAGTACTTAGCCGCAAACGAAGAGGGTCTTTTAACTCCAGATCTACTTCGAGAGTTTTATAAAATCGACCCGACCAATGCTATGCGGATTTTAAAGCAAAAACAAGCTGCGGGCGATACGGATTATATTGCGGATTTTATGGAAATATTAAGTTCCGAACCGGGGACTGAAAATACCAGTAGCGGAAGTGGTTATAAAGCCGTATCTCAGGCTATTGATGGTGTAATAGGTGCAGAAGATGACGACGGATTTTTAGAAGGTGCAGCAAAGGGGATAGCAGACGCAGTTGTAGGGGCACCTGTACGGTCCGGTGCCGCGATAGCAGACTACGGAACTGCAGCAGTAAATGAGCTTTTTGGTAATGAAGGCAGGTTACAGATGGAGGACACACCCGATTTTTTGGATTTTGCGACGGATGTAGCAGAAACTGGCTTAACCGCAGCAACAGCCGGTGCTTACGCCCCTATTAGGAGTGTAGGACAGAACTTAATTAAGCAGGGAGTTAAACCAACCCTTAAAAAAATTGGGGATCGTTATGTAAGTAAAACCCCTGGGTTTGTAAAAAAAGCAGGGGGTGCAATACTAAAAAGCCCCACCGCTCGGACCGCAGCTGTATTAGGTGGGTTCGGGGGTCTTAACGCTTTAGACAACGACTCCGAGATAGATGATATCCGCCTTCCTAACAAACCAAGCCCCACACTAGAAGATATTAACGAACCTCTACCGAGTTCGGATCAAGCTTACAACAGCTCTGCGGTTAGTTTAGAAAACCCCGACCCGGTACAGGGGGCCGCATCAAATACTTCTTCAGCGGGAGCTCGCGAGGCTGCGGCTACTCAGCCAACAAGCATGAGGCCCGATAAGAGTAGAGACACTCTAACGGATCTTCTAAATCGGAGAATGCAGAATGAAGCTATCAGGAAAACCGAAAATGAGATAGCTGCTGATAAAAAATCTGATCGTTTAGCTGCCGAGGAAGCGCATAGAGCGTCTGTCAGAGCAGAAAGTCCTGAGTATGCACAAATAGAATCTTTATATGATTCAACAGGGGGTCGTAAAAAAGGTGCTTTTGCTAAACTTTCTCAGCAACAACGAGATGACGCTTTTCGCCAATTCAATTTAAATAGAAGTGCGGCTAACAATAAAAGAGCGAGAATTCAAAGCATTCTTGACGACGAAGATGATAAACACATAGCCGCAGGTAAACCAGGGCCTCTCCCATCTCAAGGATTCATGTTTGCCAATGAAGAAGACAGTTTCTTTAACGACGGCAGTGTATCCAGAAAAGTTTTCGAAGATAGGAACAGTTTCCGGAAACCTAGTTTAGAAGAGCCCGCAGCTCCCGAGGCACCGGAGGCACCGGAGGCGCCGGAGGATTCAGGAATGGATTTTGAGGATTACCTTAAAATGGGTGCTTTCCTTGGAGGGGGTGCTCTACTTAGTAGAACAAACCCCGGCAGAAAAATGCTCAGAAAAGGTCTGGATATGTTTGGTAAAGGTAAAAACTATCCGCCGGGACGGGATGCGATATACAAGAACGCCGTAGCTAGAAATGCACAACCCGGAACCCTCAAATCCGTCAGCGGTTTAGGTCAGCCAGGAAGCATGCCCAAAGTAGTTAAGACTCCTGGGAATGTAGGTAATCCTAGTATTTCAGGAGGTTTAGGACACCCCAGTCAACCTTCTTTTAATAGAGCTGACTTCATTTCAGGAGCTGCAAGCGGTTCGAACATGATGAATCGTGTAAACAACATGCCTCGAAGTGGTTTAATTAAAAACTTAGGTGGCCCTCGCACACGGGATAATAAGAGAGTTGCCACTACTGAAGAGTTACGCAGACAGTATTTGTTAAAGTCTTTAGACAACATTTAAAGATCAGCCATGTCGATTGACGATCAAGTTGATTTAGGAGCAAAAGATTACAGCCCTGAAGGTGAAGGCTCCGGTTTCGAGCAGTTTCTGAGTAAACCCATACAAAGATCCTACCAACCATTTGGTGGTCAAATACAGCGAAAACAAAGTTCTGTAGTCCAACCTCAGTATGTAGAGCCCGAAACACAAGAATCTCAGCCGACTCAATACCGAGACCCTTTCGATGACGGTTTAGATCTGTATGATAAGACTAAGAAGTACCACGGACAGATTAAACAGTTTGCTAGTGAGAATGAAAGATCTGCAAAAGAGTATGAGCGCAGGTATGACGATTTCATGGAGAGCAAGTTTCTTCCATACTACCGTCAGTTTGATGACTTTAGCGATTACGATAATCATGACGAGTACATTTCTAGTCTAGACTCTCTTTATCGTGCCGACATCAAGTCTAGCGAGAAGGAAGATGGGTTCTTTGGCGGAGAGTCAGATACAAAGAAGTTAGCAAAAGAGCGTCTATCAAACTATTCGATGTTCAATCAACCGAATGGTTTACGCGATCAATTTCTACGGCTAAAATCAGAGAAAGAAAGAAGAAGAGCTGTAGCGGATCAAGCGAAGCAGGAAGAGTTTAAAGTTTTTGAGCAGCTGACAAGTGTGCCTATCCCGGTGCGTGAGCAGATGGATGCGAGATTGAAGGCTAGATCTGCGGCCCCCAAAAGCCGTAAAGCTACCGACGATTTACTAAACCAGTTTCAGTTCGAGCAGCCAATTGCCGACATGAAAACGGGTGAGATCGTAAATCTAGAAAAGGTAGACCCCCGAAAAAAGCTTCCTGGTACTGTCGACATGAATACCGGGGAGACCACGCAATCATACAAGGCTCAAAAGAAAAGAATGGATGCCGCGATGCGTGGCGATGTTCAGGGTTTTACTCAGAAGAGAGACCTTGTAGCCCGGGACCGCCAGATTCGCGATAAAGGGTTTATTTTCTCTCAGGGCGGAGTGCTTGATAACCGACCAATCGGTATGTCCCGCCAGGATGTAGATCTGCTTGATATCGAGGAAATGGGTAAGGCGGGCGTAACAAGTTATAAGGGTAAGCCCCTTGATCAGGCAATGGCTGAGCTTGGGGGTGAGGAGCGTCTCAACGCTGCTAAAGTAATGCAGGCAGTTTACGCGGCTAAGAACGAGTATGAAAAAGCGAACCTTGAATTAATTAAGGTTATCGGTGGTGACAAAGCGGACAGCGCTCGCGAAAAAGCAGAGGAGGTACGCCAGAGAATGCAGCAAACAATAAAGCTGGCGGCTGAGTTTGGCCTGGACAATGAATTGTTTGAACAGGCAGAAACCACGAGCTGGTTGGGCGGGTTAGGCAATGCTATTAAGCGTGGGATGCTCATGAGCGAGATGAGCGATTACACTCCCGATTTTCTAACTAATACTTTGGATGCGGATGAGATGGAAAAGTTCATCGAGATCGCATCACAGATTGAAAAGCTCCCGACTAGTACCGCAATGAAGCGGGTAAAATCCACTAAGTCTGACGGCTTTCTTGATGCGGTGGGTAATCTACTATTTGATAACCCTGCAGCGATCCCTGAAATGTTCGTGGAGTCGCTTTCATCTTTTCTACCCGCCACCATAAAATGGTTAATACCGTCGGCAGGGGTTGGTGCTTTGGCAGGAACTGCGATTGCTCCAGGACCTGGTACAGTTACAGGCGCAGTGTACGGAGCACGCGCTTCTTGGGGTGTCGCTTCCTTTGTCCTTGAAGCATCCGGCATGGCTCTTGAGGGCATGCAGGATCTTGGTATCGACTGGCAGAACCCAAAAGTATTTGCCGCGGCTTGGACAAATGAAACCATCCGTAACAAGATTCAGAAAAAGATGATTCAGAAGGGTGCCCCGATCGCTATCGCAGATGCTTTGACCGGTGCTATGGCTGGAAAGGTTATGGCCGTTGCAAACCATACGGGTAATGCGATGTTTAAGGGTGGCAAGCTCTTGAACAAATCACAGTTCGAGAAAACCGCCGGTGCCGTCCCCAGATTTACCACTTTTCAAAAGACCCGAAATGCAGCAGCCGAATTAGGTGCAGACTCACTTATGGGTATGTCCGGAGAGTATCTTGGACAGTGGGCGAGTAAAGAACCAGGTGAAGCTTGGGACTGGGATGCCATAGCTGCCGAAGGAATCGTCGGAGTTGGTCCAGGCGTACTATCATCGGCATTAGAAATGCGGGGCCCTAAAGCAAATTATTTTGCAAATGCTCCGATTGAAATCAGTGGCGAGCAGGCAACGGATACTGGTTCG
>Ga0233432_10003013_pt1 | contig 15438 bp, 14 predicted proteins | sample SI_122_August201_6_FD_179870 | JGI IMG/M metagenome (GOLD analysis project Ga0233432, IMG submission 179870) | Seawater microbial communities from Saanich Inlet, British Columbia, Canada - SI_122_August2016_10_MG | ecosystem: Environmental > Aquatic > Marine > Inlet | place: Canada: British...
GCCACCCGATGATCTCGCCCCGCGACTTCAAATATTGCCTCTATGCCCGGACGCGCCCGCCCCGATCGGATCCGAGCCAGGCCCGCTGCAACCAGGATCCGGTTGTTACGATCCAACGGGACAACATCTGCAACGGTGCCAAGCGCAACCAGATCCAGTGCATCACCCAAATTGGGTGGCTCGATCCCTCTCTCGGCAAACCAATTGCGCTGCCTGAGCGTTGCCCGCAGAGCGCTCAGCACATAGAACATCACACCTACACCCGCGAGGGATTTACTGGGAAACGTGCAACCGGGCTGATTGGGGTTAACAATCACGTCTGCCTGTGGCAACTCAGATCCGGGCAGGTGATGATCGGTAACCAGTACGCTAATACCCAATTGGCGCGCGGCGGCGACCCCCTCAATACTCGATATTCCATTATCAACCGTGACAATGAGATCCGGCATCTGGGCGGCCGCCAGTTCGACAATTTCAGGCGTTAAGCCGTAACCAAACTCAAATCGGTTGGGGACCAGATAGGCAACCTCCTCCAATCCCATTTGCCGCAATACCGATACCGCCATCGCGCAGCTTGTCGCGCCATCGGCGTCAAAATCTCCCACGATTAGCACTCGCCCCTCGCCTTCAATGGCATCGGCCAATAATTCTGCGGCATCCTGAATGCCACCGAGGGAGTGCGGCGGTAACAATTGATTCAAGGTCAGCACGAGTTCATCGGGGTGCTGGATGCCGCGATTGGCATAAACTTTTTTGAGGATGGGAGGAAGTGAGGCGCCTTGTAGCGCGGTGCTGATCTCGCCATTGCGCCGGCGAATCGCTGGTGCGCTCAACTCCGACACTGCGCCGCCATAAAGGCGTGAATCGCTGTCAGGTCATTATCGAGGGTGTGGAATCGCTCCTCTCGATCGAATAAATCAATGAGATGTGGAGGCAATTGCGGCGACTCACCGGTCTTGGCTTGTGCAACGGCCGCGGGAAATTTAGCCGGGTGCGCTGTGGCCAGTGTCACCATAGGGCCCTCCTCCGCTCTGCGACATTGTCTTGCGGCACGAGTGCCGATGGCACTATGAGGGTCAACCAGCAGTCCAGTGTGACGCCAAAGCCGGGAGATCTCTTCGCAGGTTTCTTCATCTGACACGCATGCACTGGTAAATAACGATCTCACCTTGGACAAGGCAGCATCGCTCAGTGCGACTTGTCCCTGACCAAACTCGTCCATCAACGACGCAATCTTCGCCGCATCACCATCGTAAAGATCAAACAGTAATCGCTCAAAGTTGGAGGATATGGAAATATCCATGCTGGGGGAAAGGGAGGCCTCAATCGGCTGACGAGAATAGGTGCCGGTAGTGAGCATGCGGTGCAATACATCGTTACGGTTGGTGGCAATCACCAAATTGTTAACGGGCAGTCCCATACGATGCGCAAGATAACCGGCGTAGATGTCGCCAAAGTTTCCAGTGGGCACCGAAAAATTAACTGGCCTGTCGGGACCACCGAGGGCGAATGCGGCATAAAAATAATAGACAATCTGGGCCATGATTCTCGCCCAATTGATAGAGTTGACGGCGACTAGAGAGCGGCCATCGGGCAAAAAGCGCTCGCCAACAAAGCTGGCTTTAACCAAAGCCTGACAATCATCAAAGTTGCCTCTAACAGCTAGATTGTGGACGTTGCCGCCTTCAACCGTTGTCATCTGCCGACGCTGAACGTCTGATACCCGGCCATCGGGGTATAAAATAAAAATATCCACGTTTTCGCAATGCCGACACCCCTCGATAGCCGCACTGCCAGTGTCCCCAGAGGTGGCACCCATGATCACCACTTTCTCGCCGCGCCGGGTCAAGACGTGGTCAAGGAGACGACCCAATAACTGCAGCGCAAAATCTTTGAACGCGAGTGTGGGTCCGTGAAAGAGCTCCAATAACCATTGATCATGGTCGAGCTGAATCAACGGTGCGATGGCCTCATGCCGAAAATCGGTGTATGACGCCTCGACAAGCTGCGCCAGAGTGTTGCGGTCGATACTGCCCTCTACAAACGGGGCGATGACAGTAGTGGCCAAGTCGGTGTAGGAAAGCCCGCGCATGGCACGGAGTTCATCGGCGCTGAAGTGGGGCAGCGAGTCGGGTAAGTACAAGCCGCCATCGCGCGCCAAGCCTGCCAGCAGCACGCCTTCAAAATCGAGTACTGGCGCCTGTCCGCGGGTGCTGAAATACCGAATGCTCACCGCAATGCTCCTGTGTCTGGCAACATCAGTCGAAAGACTCGACCCGTATCAGCGCCAGGTCAGACTGTACCTCGTCCAGCGCCACCACTGCCTGCGTGGCATCATTCATTAGAGAAGCAGGTACCGCATGGGTCAAAATAACAATCGGTACGTCAGTATCTCCTTCCTTCGATGCCTTTTGCACCAGAGACTCGATACTAATGCCCCTCGATGCCAACTTCTGTGTGATATCTGACATCACTCCAGGACGATCCGTCACATGCAGTCTCAAATACCACTCGCTGCTGATCTCCTCCCAAGGGATAACAGGCAGCGGTGCGAGGTCTCCAGCCGGGATGCCTAGCGGGTAGCCAGCAGCCCCGTGGTCGCGTGCGATATCGATTACGTCGGCGCACACCGAAGAGGCTGTAGCAGAGCCGCCTGCGCCCGGGCCCACCAAAAGCAACTCACCCACTGCATCTGCTTTAACCATGATGGCATTCAGAACACCATCGATGCCGGCAAGCTGTTTTTTTTCGGGAATTAATGTGGGATGCACACGCATCTCAATGCGATTGCCGGACCGGCGCGCTATACCTAGGTGCTTCACCCGGTACCCCAAGGTTTTGGCGTAATCGAGATCCTCGGGCGTCAGGGCTTGTATCCCCTGCTTGGCAGGAGCATCGATGCTCAGTGGCGTACCAAACGCCAACGAGGCGAGGATCACCAATTTGTGCGCAGCGTCAGTGCCATCAATATCAAATGTCGGGTCGGCCTCGGCATAACCAAGCGCTTGCGCCTCCAAAAGCACCTCTTCAAAAGCACGCCCCTTGTTGCTCATCTCAGTGAGGATAAAATTAGCGGTGCCGTTGATGATCCCCGCCACTTCGCTCACTGAATTCCCAGCCAGTGCCTCTCGGACGCTTTTGATCACCGGGATGCCTCCCGCCACTGCCGCCTCGAAACACAGCTGAACCCCAGACGCCTCGGCCAATGCAATCAGCTGATTACCATGCTCAGCAATCAACGCCTTGTTTGCCGTCACCACGTGCTTGCCATGCTCGATAGCGATTTTCATCACCTCGTGCGCCACTGTGGTTCCGCCGATGAGCTCCACCACGACATCCACTTCGGGATCCCGAGCCACATCCGTCACGTCACGACTGACCTTGGCATCGCCATAATTGTGGTCGGGGTGATCTCGACGCGCACCAACATGCGTCACACGCACTTCCCTTCCGCACCGCGCAGCCACGAGAGACGACTGATTTTGCAGGATATTGATTGTGGCAAGCCCCACGGTTCCCACACCACACACACCGATTCTTAGGGGTTCTATCTCAGTCATGCCGACAATGTCTCCGCTGCGACGGGTGGCCCCTGACGGAGTAACCGCTTAATACCTCTGACCGCCTGCCGAGTTCTGTGCTCATTCTCAATCAACCCAAAGCGCACGAAGCCTTCACCATACTCTCCGAAACCCACGCCGGGTGAGACAGCAACGCCACCTCTTTGCAATAACAATTTGCTGAACTCTACTGAACCCATATGGCGAAACGCCTCCGGGATTTCTGCCCATACGAACATCGTTGCTTTGGGAGGCGTTACGGGCCAACCAGCCTCATTCAAACCCTGACAAAGCACATCTCGCCTCCGCCGATAGGTATCGCAAATATCCCGGACGCATTGTTGGTCACCCTCCAAGGCGGCAATGGCAGCGACCTGCACAGGGGTAAAAATGCCGTAATCAAGATAGGATTTAATACGTGTCAGCGCTGCAATCAGCTCGGGATTGCCGCAGCAAAAGCCAACCCGCCAGCCGGGCATGTTGTAGCTTTTTGAGAGCGTAAAAAACTCCACTGCAATCTCTCTGGCACCCGGTACCTGCAAAATACTCGGCGCCGTGTACCCATCAAAGACAAGGTCGGCATAAGCCAAATCATGTACGACCCAAATACCATGCTGTTTAGCGATCTCTACAACTCGCTCAAAGAACGGCAGTTCCACACAATGGCCCGTAGGATTGGACGGAAAATTCAGCACCAGCATCTTGGGCTTGGGGTAGGTATTACGGATGGCTTGCTCCAGCTCGTCGAGGAATTCCGACTCACTGCGCATGGGGACATGACGCAAATCGGCCCCTGAAATCACAAATCCATAGGGATGGATCGGATAACTGGGGTTCGGCACCAAAATCGCATCACCCACTCCCGTGGTTGCCAACGCCAGATGGGCAAGCCCTTCCTTTGAGCCCAAGGTAACAATCGCTTCGCTGTCGGGGTCCAAGGTGACTTCGTACCGGCTTTGATACCAGTCGCAAATCGCCTTGCGCAATCGCGGAATACCCTTCGACTGCGAATACCGGTGCGTATCACCGCGCTGAGCGGTTTCGCGCAATTTATCGACAATGTGCTGAGGGGTAGGTTGGTCGGGGTTGCCCATCCCGAAATCAATAATGTCTTCACCACGGGCGCGCGCTTCTTGCTTCAACTCGCCAATAATATTGAAAACGTAGGGAGGAAGTCGCTCAATGCGTTGAAAATGCGTGTCCACAGTCAATCCGATCTTTGCAGCGGATGCTCAATCGAGACCCAACACCGCAGCCAAATCGGCGGCAGGTCGGTATCCCGGTATCATTTGCCCGGCGCTGGTGATAATTGCTGGCGTGCCGGATACACCCATCTGCTGCCCTATTTGATACTGCATCGCAATGGGATTATCTGCACATTCGTTGAGTGGCATTTCCACGCCTGCCTTAAGTTCGGTGAGCGTGGTTTGGCGGTCCATGGAACACCAGGCGGTGGCGAGCTTCGTGGCACTGTCGGAGGGGATACCGCCGCGAGGAAAGGCGAGGTAGCGCACTTCAATGCCCATGCTGTTCAGTTGGTCAACCTCGCGATGGAGCTTCTGACAATAAAAGCAGGTAACGTCAGTAAAGACGGAGATGTAATCAAGGGTCTCGCCTTCAGGTTTAAATACCACCATATCCTTGGGCGATATTGCGGCCAGTTGTTCTTTGCGCACTGCCGCACGGCGCTCTTCCGTCAAATTGATGGCACCAAACGCGCCGGTCTGATGTAAATCGCCATTCAGAAAAAAATAAGCACCGTCCTCCGTCGCATAAATGAGCGGACCATTGGTGATCTGGACTTCTGCAATACCGGGGGCTGGGCTGGGGTTAACCGAATCGATACTCACGGGCTGCCCGACAAAACTGCTCAAGGAGGCAGCAAGAATGTCCATTGCGTCATCCGCCAACACCGCTCCGGATAATAAGATCGGGGCCAATATCTTAACGACCAGCGCGACAAACCGCCGTTTCAGTGTAGCGCCTGACGGTGCTGCGGCTATGATTGGGTTCATCTTCCTGATTCCTCCCACAACAATTTGCTGATTCACAAAACCAAGCGGGCTTAAGTTGATAGGCAAATTAGCCTCGCATCCCGATTTAGGCAGCTATCGCTGCCCAGCGGTCACCATCATAGGGTTCTTCTTCGTGCGGCGCCCGCGCGGCACGCCGCCTGACGAACTATACAACCCATGCAGACACCGGCAACGCTGACTTGGGCCAAGAGTGTAAAGGATGCGGTTACAGTCCGCGAGTGATGCCCCGACACACCCCCACAGTCTGTGGCGCCCTCGTTAGGTTATCGGCAGCCAATTTGGCTCAGGAGGACAGCTTTTCCTTGATTCTCGCGGCCTTACCAGAGAGCTCACGCAGGTAGTAGAGCTTGGCTTGTCTCACATCGCCACGACGCTTAACCGTGATGCTGTCCACCAACGGACTGTAGGTTTGGAACGTTCGCTCAACGCCAACACCGTGGGAAATCTTGCGCACTGTGAAAGCCGAATTGAGGCCCCGATTGCGCTTGCCAATGCAAACCCCTTCGAAGGCCTGTAAACGCTCCCGGGTCCCCTCTTTGACGCGAACCTGGATCACCACGGTGTCTCCGGGAGCAAACTCCGGCACTTCGCGGGTCATCTGCTCGGCATCGAGCTCAGCGATTATCTTGTTGGTGCTCATGACAGTCTCCTATCGCCGCGCAAGCCACGCGGTCGATATCATATTCGTTGTATCTGTTGCGCCTGTTGAGCTCGACCCAGCGAGTAATGGCGCGCTTTTCGCTACCTAGCATAAGCAAGCAGCGGGGCCGGATACCGGCAGGGTCGCGATGATACCCTCTGATTTACCGCTTGTCTTCCCCTCTATTGAGGTAAAAGATCCCACTTATCAAGCAATGCGCGATCGGCGTCGTTTAGTCGGTCCACAGTAAGCATATCCGGGCGCCGATCCAGCGTTCGGCGCAGTGCCTGAGCGCGCCGCCACCCGGCAATTTCACCATGGTGACCACTGAGTAGCACAGGTGGCACCGCCAAACCATCATAGATCTCGGGTCGGGTGTAGTGAGGGCAATCCAATAAACCCTCGGAAAAGGAATCCTCGGCAGCGGATGCCTCGTGCCCCAGCGCCCCCGGCAGCCAACGAATGAGGGCGTCGATAAGGATCATTGCGGGCAACTCTCCGCCACTGACAACATAGTCGCCTACGGAAACCTCCAGATCGACGTGGCGCGCCATAAAACGCTCATCGATGCCTTCATATCGGCCCGCCACCACAATCAACTGGCCCTCGCTGGCCAAAGACTGCGCCAAGTTGACATCTAATTGCACACCCTGTGGGCTCATCGCCACCACTTTTGGGTTACCACCCACCGCCACGCGTGCTTTAGCCAGGGCAGTGGCAAGAATGGGGGCCTGCATGACCATCCCTGGCCCACCACCGTAGGGTCGGTCATCTACACTGCCATGCCGATCTGACGCCTCCTCACGCGGATTCTGCAGGTGTAGCTGGCACAGACCGGATTCAAACGCGCGTCCGGTGACACCCCAATGCGCAATGGCTGAAAACATTTCTGGGAATAGAGACACTACCCCAAGCCGCAACTGAGGGGAGACATCAGTCGTCGACATACCACCTCACCTCTATCTTTTTGTCATTCAGGTCCACATCAACAATCACGGTTTCTGGGATCCAAGGAATCAGATGCTCCTTACTATCAACACTTTCCCCGGTGGGCGTCACTACCAGCACATCGTTTGCGCCGGTTTCGAGTAACCGGTCAACGACTCCCAATAGCACGCGCGTGTCATCCTCGCGACACCACACCGCCAAACCGACAAGATCTCGCCAGTAAAACTCGCCCTCATCCGGCAATGGAAAACACTCGGCCGGAACGCGAATCTCGCGCCCTCTCAACGCTTCAGCAGCGGTGCGATCGTCGATACCCGCGAGTTTGGCAATCAGACTTTTACCTTGCTGACGCACAGCCTCAACCTGCACGGGCTCTGCCTGTGCGAGCATGCTGGCAGACGCACTGGTAGCGGGTGGATGCAGATGAAGTTCAGGGAGGCGTGTCAGCAGGTCAGTGTCTTCGAGTCGCGGGCGCAACTTAACCCACCCTTTGACGCCATAGACGCCGACCACATCGGCCAGCGTTAAATAGTTATCAGTAGGGGGCGGAGATTCCTGCATCGGATCGCGCTAGGCGCCCCCTCATATCAGGCGGCAGTAGCTTGAGCGCCCGCCTGATACTCTTTCATGAGCTTTTTAACGCGAGGAGAAACTTGAGCGCCCTTGGCGACCCAACCTTCTACTTTTTCGATGTCAATACGCAGTCGCTCTTCCTGCCCACGCGCGATGGGGTTAAAAAACCCCAATCGGTCGATAAAACTTCCATCACGCGCCTCGCGTCTGTCTGCCACAGTCACGTGATAGAACGGTCGCTTCTTGGATCCACCCCGAGATAAACGGATGACCACCATAATGTCGTATCCTCAAATTACGTGTCAGGCCCACCAGAATAAAGGCCTGCCGACAAAAAGAGCGCGGAGGATACAGGAATCAGCAATAGCTGAAAAGGTATAAAGTAGGCGCCCTGACACCGCGCAATGCGTCGCTATCGGCGCGGAAACCCCGGTGGGGGTCCACCACCCGGGCCACCGGTCATGCCTCCCAGGCCACGCATCATGCGCTGCATGCCACCGCCTTTCATTTTTTTCATCATTTTCTGCATTTGTTTATGCTGCTTGAGCAGCCGGTTAAGGTCCTGCACCGCTGTGCCAGAGCCCAGCGTAATCCGGCGCTTGCGGGACCCCGAAATCAGATCGGGATTACGTCTCTCTTTTGGCGTCATGGAGTCAATCATGGCCTCCATGCGATCGAATTGCTTGGTGTCCACATTTTGAGCCGCCTGCGTCATACCAGACATACCGGGCATTTTGTCGAGCATGGCGCCCATACCCCCCAAATTCTTCATCTGCTGCAGCTGCTCTCGGAAATCTTCAAGATCGAAGCGCCCGCCTTTTTGTACCTTGGTTGCGAGCTTCTTGGCTTTTTCGTGATCGACCTTCCGCTCTACATCCTCGATGAGCGATAGCATATCGCCCATTCCCAGAATGCGAGAAGCCAGTCGATCTGGATGAAAGGGGTCCAGAGCATCGGTTTTCTCCCCAACGCCCAAAAATTTAATCGGTCTCTGGGTGATCGTTCGCACCGAGAGTGCCGCACCCCCCCGGGTATCGGCGTCCACCTTGGTTAAAATAACGCCCGTCAGGGGTAACGTCTTACCAAAAGCCTTCGCAGTATTCGCCGCATCCTGACCCGTCATTGCATCCACGACAAAAAGAGTCTCGATCGGCTTGACCTCTTCGTGTAACGCTGCGATCTCGGCCATCATCACCTCATCCACCGCGAGCCGACCGGCCGTATCAATCAATAAGACATCCGAGAATGCCACTCGCGCGTTTGCTAAAGCGCGGCGCACAATATCCGCGGGCTTCTCCGCCGGATCACTCGGCTCGAAGCGCGCACCGACTTCAGCTGCCAAAGTCTCCAGTTGAGTTATCGCTGCGGGGCGATAAACGTCGGCACTTACGACCGAAACGCTCTTTTTTTCTCGCTCGATCAAATGTCGCGCCAGCTTCGCCACCGAGGTGGTCTTACCTGCGCCCTGTAAACCCGCCACCATAACGACCGCAGGCGGCTGTGTCGCCAGATTGAGCCCCTCACTTTCTCCACCCAGCACCGTCTGCAATTCAGCTTGAACAACCTTCAGAAAGGATTGGCCTGGGGTCAAGCTCTTCGCGACTTCTGCGCCAATAGCCCGATCCTTTACGCGGTCGGTGAATTCCTTGACTACCGGCAGCGCTACATCGGCCTCAAGCAACGCCATACGCACGTCGCGAAGCGTATCGCGTATATTGTCTTCGGTGATTTTTGCTTTTCCTGAGATAGCCTTCAGGCTACTACTCAAGCGGTCACTGAGAGATTCAAACATCGGTGTGTTACCTGCGTGGGGATACCCAAGTTCATCTTGAACCGCGTAGTATAAGGATGCGATGAAAGATACCCAAATCCAGATGATTCCTTACCGACGCTGCGAGACCGAAGTTCGTGGATAGCGCGCCCAATTTGCTGACCGCAGGTCTGGCTATTTTGGCGGCATTGCTCTATCTGACTGCGGTCTGGCGGCAGCTGCTCAATCTTGAAGCCGGCGAGCAACGGCAGCGGCGCCAGATTGCACTGGTGGGAGCGGCGGCGCTACTAGCGCATGGAGTAGCGGCTTACCTAACGGCTCAAGCGGGCGAATCCAGCCTCGGGTTCTATCGTGTGGCGTCGCTCATGTTTCTGAGCATGGGTGTCATCAGCCTGATTTCCCTGGTCATTCGCCCATTGCACACTCTGCTCATTGTTCTGTTCCCTCTGGCCGCTCTTTCTATTTTGGTAGCCACCTTCGCTCCGGACACCAGCCGACCCATGAGCGACCTGCCCGCTGGCATTCTTTCCCATGTCTCGGCCTCGATTATCAGCTTTGCAGTACTCGCACTCGCCGTGCTGCAGGGCCTGCTGGTCACAGCCCAATCCAGACGACTAAGGCAACACCGCAGTCAAGGCGTCATCCGTAAACTACCGCCACTCGAGGCCGCCTCAGCCTTATTTTTCGAATTGTCGGGCGCAGGATTTCTGATTCTGACCATTGCGATTGGCACTGGCTTGGTGTTTGTTGAGGACTTGTTTGGCCAACATCTGGTGCACAAAACGGTGCTCACCATGCTGGCTTGGTGCCTTTACGCCATCCTGATGGCCCAATATTTTCGTCGGGGCTGGCGGGTACAGTCAGCGATCACCGTAAATCTGATTGCATTTGGCCTGATGGTTCTGGGGTTTTTTGGCTCCAAACTGGTCCTAGAGCTTCTATTACCGTTGACTCAGTAATCTAATTGAGCGCCTTCAGAATGATCAAAAGAGGCTTGTACGTTCCCCTGTTTTTCTCCACCATTTCAATACGACACTAATAGAGGCATGAACCTCCCTTGAACGAGACATCGCTGGGCCTGCTCTTTGCGGCGCTGGCGCTATTGATTCTGATCTCAGCCTTCTTCTCCAGTTCAGAGACGAGCATGATGTCTTTGAACCGGTATCGTTTGAAGCACCTGAAGGGTACAGGCCATCGCGGCGCGCGACGCGCCATCTCGTTGCTGCAGCGACCCGACCGGCTGATCGGCCTGATTCTCATCGGTAATAATCTGGTCAATATTCTTGCCTCCGCGATTGCCACAGTCATTGCTATTAGGCTTTTTGGAGACGCAGGCATTGCTATTGCTACGCTGGCGCTGACTTTGGTCATTCTGATTTTCGCCGAGATCACCCCAAAAACGATTGCCGCGCTGCATCCCGAGCGTGTGGCTTTTCCTGCCAGCATAATCTTAGTCCCATTACTGAAAGTGCTGATGCCGCTGGTCTTATCCATCAACTGGCTGACCAACGGCATCTTGAAGTTGATGGGATTTTCTCCGGACAGGGCAGGAGATGATGCAGTGTCTCAGGAAGAGCTGCGCACGATCGTCACGGAATCGGCCTCAATGATCCCGAGTCGGCACCGCCGTATGCTTGTGAACATTCTCGATCTCGAGCAAATGACGGTGAACGACATCATGGCACCGCGAAACGAGATTTATGGGATCGATATTGGCGCGCCGGATGAGGCCATCATGCGGCAACTTAAAAATAGCGAACACACCCGCCTACCCATCTACCGCGATGACATCAACCAGACAGAGGGCGTATTCCATATGCGTAATCTGAGTCAGGTTCTCGATGGCGCCCAGTTGAGCCGCTCACGCTTGCTGGAAGCGGCGGATGCGCCTTACTTTATTCCCGAAAATACACCCCTCAACACCCAGCTGCTGCATTTTCAGCGACAAAAGAAACGTTTGGGGATGGTGGTCGACGAATATGGCGATATTTTGGGTCTGGTCGCTCTCGAGGATATTCTTGAGGAAATTGTGGGGGAGTTCACCTCAAATCTAGTCGAAGAAAACGAGGAAATTACACGCCACCCCGATGGCAGCACCACCTGTTCTGGCACAGTCAGTATCCGTGATCTGAATCGGCAGCGTCAGTGGGATCTCCCCACAGATGGGCCCAAGACGGTGAGTGGTCTAGCGCTCGAGGCACTCGAGGCATTTCCCAGTGCCCCTGCTTGCGTCCGGATCGAGGGGTATCAGTTAGATATTGAAGACATCGCCAAAACCCATATCAGTCGACTGCGGGTAACACCGCTCGATGCAGGATTATCAGCTTTAGATACCCCCGCCAGATCCTGAAGATCGCCAAGCATCTAGCCGGCGGCCTGCCTTTCCGCCACGGCGACCAATATCTCCTGCTTGCGTTCGTTACCGGCTGAAAACCACTCAATAATTTCATTGGCGGTTCGGTGACAACCGATGCATATATCTTTGTCGTCTAAGGCACAGATCTCAACGCAGGGTGACTTGACGAGAGTTGGTACCTCACTCAAACGGGATCTCCCTCTGACTGCTGAGCGTAAAATGCGGTCGCAAAAGTATCGAGCTCTCCTGCCTCGATCGCGTGCCGTATCCCGGCCATATGGCGCTGATAGAAGCGAAGATTGTGAATGGTAGCTAATTGCGCACCCAATATTTCGTTGCATTTGTCCAAATGCGCTAAGTATCCCCGACTGAAATGCTCACAGGTGTAACAGTCGCAGGTCGGGTCAAGCGGCTCGGTACTGACTTTATGTCGCGCATTGCGCAGCTTAATAACACCCTCGCTGGTAAAAAGATGCCCATTGCGGGCATTGCGTGTGGGCATCACACAGTCAAACATGTCGACCCCGCGACGCACGCCCTCCAACAGATCTGCAGGCGTACCCACTCCCATAAGATACCGAGGCGCGTCAGCGGGTAAATGAGGAGCAAGACCATCCAAGACTTTCATCATCTCAGACTTGGGTTCGCCAACTGACAGTCCGCCGATGGCGTAGCCGTCGAAGCTCATCTCCACCAAAGCGTCTAGTGATTGCTTGCGGAGCTCGGGGTACATACCGCCCTGCACAATGCCGAATAATGCTGCCGAGTTGTCGCCATGAGCCTTTTTGCTGCGGGCCGCCCAACGTAACGACAACTGCATGGAACGCTCTACCTCACGCTCTGAAGCCGGATAAGGGGTGCACTCGTCAAAAATCATGACGATATCGCTGCCTAGATCGCGCTGAATCCGCATAGAGGTCTCGGGATCAAGAAACACCTTATCGCCATTTACGGGTGACCTGAAGGCAACGCCCTCTTCCGTCACTTTGCGGAGCTCATCGAGGCTAAATACCTGAAAACCACCGGAATCGGTGAGTATCGGACCGGACCAACCCATAAAGTCGTGTAAATCGCCGTGGGCTTTGATGACCTCAGTGCCCGGCCGAAGCCACAGATGGAATGTATTGCCCAGGATGATTTCTGCGCCAATCTCCAAAATATCTCTCGGCAACATGCCCTTGACCGTGCCATAGGTACCAACAGGCATAAAGGCAGGCGTTTGAATGCGTCCGCGAGATAAATCGATCTCACCGCGCCGCGCAAGGCCATCGCGTTGTGAAACACTGAATTTCACCCAGCAAACTCACTTTTGGTCAAGAACATAGCATCACCATAGCTGAAAAACCGATAACGGTTCTCTATCGCAGCGGCGTAGGCCCGACGGATCGTCTCCACTCCGGCGAAGGCAGATACCAGCATCAACAGAGTGGATTCCGGGAGATGAAAATTGGTGATCATGGCATCTACAACGTGGAAGCGGCAGCCGGGATACAAAAAAATATCAGTATCTCCCTCAAAGGGGACAAGCACCCCTTGCTCGCTTTGACATGCCGCGCTCTCCAGTGATCTCACTGCAGTGGTTCCCACCGCGACGACGCGACCCCCTCTGTCTCGGCACGCGTTGACAGCGTCACAGCAGGTTTGATCAACGTCAACGTATTCCCTGTGCATAACGTGATCTTCAAGATTATCGGCTCGCACTGGCTGAAAAGTCCCGGCGCCCACATGCAATGTCAGTTCGGTTCGCCTTACTCCCAAGGCATCCAACGCGTTGAGTAGCGGCGGATCGAAGTGCAATCCCGCGGTAGGGGCAGCCACCGCACCTTCTCGTCGGGCGTAGACCGTTTGATATCGGTCGCGATCCTCGTGAGTGTCTTCTCTGTCGATATACGGGGGCAGCGGCATATGACCAAAGCACTGCATCATCTCTTTCAAAGACCCTGATTCGGGCGAGAGCGCAAATAAAGCGCCCTTTCGACCTGTCACCCGCAGCGTAAACTCAGAGACATCACTCTGGTCATCGGGGGTGACCAGGAGCAATGTGCCCTCCTTAGGGCTTTTACTGGCCCTAACGTGCGCCAAAGCTGAGCCATCGCCAAGGAGTCGCTCGAATAAGATCTCGACTTTCCCACCGGTTTGCTTTTGGGCGAACAAGCGGGCCGGTAGCACCCGGGTATTGTTAAACACCAACAAATCATTCGGCGATAATAAAGAGGGCAAATCTCTGAAAGCCCGGTGCGCAACTGACTCAAGGCCTGGGTTGACCTCGAGGAGACGCGAAGCTGACCTCTCCGCAAGCGGTTCTTGAGCGATCAGCTCCGCGGGGAGTTCAAAAGCAAAATCAGTGCGTTTCATGGGCCATACGATTCGGGGAGATTCTGGTTACTTTGCGCGAACGATAGTGCAATACACCTCATAAAAAAGCCGGCACAAGCCGGCTTTATGTCTTTGCAGGGCAATCGCCAGGCTTTACTTTTCCTTTTCCTTTTCCTCTTCTTCATCGCCGCCGTCAGCCGGCGCCTCTTCAGAAGCCTCTTCGGGTTCAGGTTCTGGCTCAGACTCCGCTTCAGGCTCTGGCTCTGGTTCCGGTTCGGCCTCGGCCTCATCAGACGTCGCGTCCTGAGCCTCTTCGACTGGTTCTTCGGTCGACTCCGCAGCAGCTTCGGCCCCACTGTCATCATCCGAGGGCGCTGCCGCCTCGGGTGTAGGGTCAGGTATCGCGACAGTAATGAGCTCTTCTGCCAGCAAGATGCGCACTTTCTCTTCGCCGTTCACTGGCTTGCCATTGGCATCCTGCACCGCGTAACGGTCGTCGCCGCGAACAAAGATCTTGTAGTCGGGGGTTTTCTTGATGAGCCTCATCGCCATATCTTTTCTCCCTAAAGATACTCAGATTCACCGGACCGACCGGGTGTGGCTCGGCTGAATCGCGCAAGAGTATACAGCAAGGGCTAAAAAAACCCAGCGTCCCATTGCCGCTCAGTCTGGAATTGGTATACTCCGCCGCCTCGCCTACTTGCCGGAGTGGTGGAATTGGTAGACACAGGGGATTCAAAATCCCCCGCTGGCAACAGCTTGCCGGTTCAAGTCCGGCCTTCGGTACCATTACCCTCTGGGGCTCTTCACAGCCCCAATATCCAAGCCAATCTCTGCTGTTACTGATGGCTTTGCTGTTGCCTCCGACCTCACGAACGCACCGCCCTACGCTAGTTAGGCGCTGTCCATATCGCCTATTCCTGCCATCTGCCCCGCGGTGAGTACTAGAGCACCTGCACTCAACGTCTTACAACGGGATACCCATCGCTGAGCTTGTCGAAGCAAGGAATATCGTTGAGATAAATAGCAGCAGAACGCCGCCTAGGATCATTTTGGTTTCGTTCACTGTGACCTCCTGTCTGTGAGAGTGACTTCCTGTCAGGGCAGCACACTACGCGGGTGCAATGGCCCTATCAACACCAGTAATAACAATCTTCCGTGATGGTATTCACAGCCTTATCTCAGCCGATGGAGGGAAAAGGTCTTACCTGCGCCGCCACTCCTGAGGTGACATAGCG
>Ga0233432_10003014_pt1 | contig 15438 bp, 5 predicted proteins | sample SI_122_August201_6_FD_179870 | JGI IMG/M metagenome (GOLD analysis project Ga0233432, IMG submission 179870) | Seawater microbial communities from Saanich Inlet, British Columbia, Canada - SI_122_August2016_10_MG | ecosystem: Environmental > Aquatic > Marine > Inlet | place: Canada: British...
ATCCTTCGTCATCACGGTGCCCGTAGGATTGTTCGGTGAACAGAGGTAGATGAGATCGGCCTTTTCTTTAGGAAGGTCAGGGCAGAACCCATTCGCTTCATTACAAGGCATGTAAACCAAGCCTTCGTAGGCTCCGTCTTTATCGGCAGCTCCGGTTCGCCCGGCCATGACATTCGTATCCACATAAACGGGATAAACAGGGTCGCTCACAGCGACAACATTGTCCAAACCAAAAATTTCCTGGATATTGCCACTGTCGCACTTCGATCCATCAGAAATGAACACTTCGTCGGCATCAACCTTAGCTCCGCGTGAGCTGAAATCGATGTCCACAACAGCTTGGCGCAAAAACTCATATCCCTGCTCGGGTCCATAACCTTTAAAGGTGTCGTCATTGGCTTGCTCATCAACACCTTTATGAAAAGCTTCAACAACTGAAGGCGTGAGCCCTTTCACGACATCACCAATACCAAGTTTGATGATTTTAGCTTCGGGATTGGCCTCAGCGTAGGCACTCACTCGGCGGCCAATCTCTGGAAAGAGGTAGCCTGCGGCCAGTTTCTGAAAGTGATCGTTAATGGTTGCCATGGAACTCTTTAAAGGTTAAATTCAGGGCCCAATATCTTAGGGACTTGAGTCTTCTGCAAAGGGATTGAGCCTAATGCGGCTTGCTATTACATACCAATCTCTTGAAGCTAAGGAGGTGAAGTTTAACTTTTGTTTTTCAGTCACTTAGGTAAAGAAAGCAAAAAGAAGACACTCCATCCCCTTTACCGGAGTTCTCTCATCAAGCACTTGAATCTACCCTTAACTTTCAAGCCCTTAGCTTTTTTTGTAATCTTGACTGTCGTATACACCTCATCCACTCCAAAGCTATTCGCTACACCGAATCCCCTAGCATTCGTCGTCGTTCCTCGATGGCGAAGCTCGAAAGCCTTTGGAACTAGGGACGGCAAACTGCCCTATCACCATCGCCATATCCGTGATCTCTGATGTGGAAACACTCCACTTATTGATGCCGCCCAATTCGTTCCCCGCATCACTCACATTGTAGAGAACATTTCCTCCCAACTCTTGAATTGAGATGGTCGCGTTTTCAGGTATGGGCAGAGATTTTCTAACTTCAGCCTAATGCCCGTTGAAGACGCCGATGAAGCGCCTTAGCGGCACCCGGTCCTACACAGGCCAGTGCCAACAATAATACCATTGGCACTATAAAAAAACAAAGCTTTTCTATTTTTAGATTAGCTTCGCCTTCTTTCAAAATCAATCTCCCTGCCTGATGATGAGTTGCAAGGTTCGACCCACCTCCTGATTGATCGCATCAATCTGATCCTGAACCTGATCATCAACCACATCTTCCACAACGCTGGAAGTTTGATCCAGCGTGGATTCCACCTGCTCCAAATCAACGTCGATATCAGCATCGACTTCGACCGTTGGTGCTGCATCCGCTCCTACCCCGTCTATTCCCGCGCTCGCGTCGACTTCTGGAGCCTCTTCTGTACCAACGGATTCAACCGTCTCCACTTCCAAGGAGGGAGAGGCTCCAACAGTTGTCTCGCCACTAGGCTGAGTGGCAACTCCACTCTCGCCATCATTGGCAGGAGGCGTTTCCCCTCCTGCGGCAACGGGTTCTCCGCCACTTCTGCTAGTGTCTTCAGTTGCCTGACCATCTGACGTACCGCTGCTGTCAGCACCATCATCTTTGACCTCATTGTCGTCTGAAGCTTTGGGAGAAGAGTCATCTCCACTACTGGCAGGGTCGTCATCATTTTTCCCATCGCCCTCCTGGGCATCCTCTGTTCCTGCCGACGGCTTATCATCACCCTCGGTCTCCCCACCTTCTTTCTCATCGCTTTCTGAAGTATCCTTATCTTTAGAGGACTCGTCACCAGCTTGTTCATTTTCAGAAGAGTCTTCATCCTTCTTATTTTCAGAATCGTTTTCATCGCTGGTGCCGTCCTTCTCTTCTTTCTCATCAGAGTTAGCCTCATCTTTCTCTTCTTCTTTTTCGCCATCGTCTTCATCTTTGGCTTTTCCTTCGCTATCCTCTTTCTTATCCTGTTCCCCTTCCTGTACGTCATCGGTCGATACGGAGAAAGTCTCCTTCAACTGATTCATCTCTTGGGGAGTCACCTTCACCACATCCTGAACCTCTCCGGTCTCGGAAACGGTGATTTTTTGGGAGGGCATCACGCGAATGCCTTGCGTCGCTTTCTGTGTCGCCTTGTCGATACCAGAGACCTCAACAGAACCCTCTAATACTGTCAGAGAAAAAGCCTGGGCACCCAAGCCTGGGTTGTAACCCGTCACAAAATCCGTTCCCCTAACCCCGGCAACGGCTGTTGGAGAGCGAATGGAGAAAACTTCCCCCGTTTCTTTCAGCCCGTCCAATTTACTGCGAATAGTACCCGCCATGAGTTTAATCATGATCTCTTTCTTCTTTCCATCTGCGGTCGGTCGATTCAGAGTCAGCTTCGAATTTTCAGCAATAAAAAGATTGTTCTTCTTTCCCATCTGAATCTCGAGACTCGCACCGGCCCCAGTGGTAATCTTGTCTTTAATCAGAAGCACATCATTCTTGGTGATCACCTTCCTCTTAAAACGACGGGTCACTTTCACTTCTCCCTCGACCTTCACCGCCTCACCAAAATGATTCGGGTCCGATGCAAGTGCTGAAAAGTCCCAGCAGATCAGCAGAAGAAGAGAGAAAATGCAGGTATGTCGATAGAAACCCATTAGAGCTTATGTCCCATGGAAAGACTCACCTGACGGTTGCCGTAGGTGAAGGGGATAAAATCCGAGGACTGATCCTCGATAAGAAAATTGAGTTTGAGATGAGTCTGATCTTTTTTGAAGAAACGAGTCAGAGCTACAGAGCCCTGCCATTTCTGATCCTCTCGACTTTCAACCGATCCCAAATAAGGAAATTCATCCTGAAGTCTCAAGTTCCACCCACCACCCATGTCTAAATCCCAGTTCTTACGGCGAAAGGCATGGCGTAGAGAGAAACGCATGTCGAGATAAGCCTGTTCTGGAGCCGAAGACCAACTGTTCCTGCCTAGAAACATAAAGGTCGTTCGGTGATCATCCTTCTTCGCAGATTTCTTCATGCCAAGCATGAGAAAGAGAACTTGAGGCGTGAAGGAGTCCTGTACGTCTCCTGTGGCATTCGTTGCCAAAGCCTTCACATAGTCTCGGTACTCAAGATCAACTCCCAAAACGGGAACCACGGCATCGTACCCCCATTTCTTCATCATGGGTTTGAGCACCAGCATCTCACCCATGGTGTAGGTTCTGAAACCCAACTCCCGTCGGTTCACCGCATCGAGCCAGTCATGACGCACCTGCACCTTCCCCGTGGCCGAAAGAAATCGAGAACTCTTTCCATACTTTCTTTGATTCGACCAACCCAAGGTCAGGCCTTCGCTCTGACGGGTGGTAAACACGTCGTCCACATAATCCGTCCTCGACCAGCTCCCCTTCCATAGCTGAATCTTCTTGGCTTTTTTCTCCTGCTTCTTACCAAAAGCCCAGTTCAGCCCTGCTGTCCAATGCCAGCCGGATTTCTGAGAGGCCAACACCTGACCATCGGGAAGGGAGTTCACGTTGGAGTTATGTTGGGCCTCGAGAGACATGTCACCAGAGAGCTTCATTCCTCCTAAACCTCCAAGCATTTTCTCTCCCTGACCGAAAATGGGGAGAATGCTAAAACTCACCAGTGAAAGAATAAAATATACTTGTTTCGATATCATCAGATGATCTTAGATAAACTAGACCTAGCGCATATGGATAAGGTTTTTTAGTTCTTCGATCTCTTTCCTGAGACTTTCGATTTCAGATTCCTGGTTCTGAATCACCTTTTCTTGTTCTTGGATGGACTTCACAACAACAGGAAGGATCTGATTGTAACGCATCCCCATCAACTCACCTTCATTGCTCGACTCACTCACAGCTTCGGGAAGGATTTCTAGAACTTCCTGAGCAATAAAACCCAAGTGCTTCTTGTCCCCCTCCGACTCTTGATTCCAACGGAAAGATACCGGCCTAAGTTTTTTCAACGTACCTAAGCCTTCTTCCAATTCCAAAATTTCCTTTTTAGCTCTCTTATCAGAAGTCTGTATTGTTCCGTTCACGGCATAGACGTCTTGCCATCTCAGAACCGCGCTACCTAGATCCACCGCGTTATCCGTGATAGGCTCAAGAGTTCCCTTTAGTCGCGCATCGCCATTTTGATTGATGGTCAACAGCTTCACGGCACTGTTATTAACAAACTGAAATTCCGCCGTCGAGGCTGCTTGAATGATGATGTTTGTTCCGCCTGCGGTGTGAAGGGCCAAGAGTCCACTGTCACCAATTCGGGTCACACCTGTTACCGTCAGGGTGTCTGAGCCAACTCCCTGCCCGATGCCCATCTTACCACTAACTTGAGAATCTCCTACGACATGAAGATTCGATGAGGGGGCAACAGTGCCTATTCCCACCTTACCTTCTTCTCCAACGAAGACTTTGCTGTCAGCCAGTGTGGGAATAGCACTGGTCTCGCTGACTGCGATATGAAAGCCACCATCACCAACCCCACTATTAGATTCAATCTGATGAATGAGAGATGTACTGGAACGAGGGTCACCTGTCTGAAGGGTGATCCGTGAAGTGCCAGACCAACTCGCATTATCACTAGCGACATGTATCTCAGCTTCAGGCTGATCAACTCCGACACCCAGATACCCTCCTAGAATCAGATTAGATGACGAGGCATCACCTCCACCAATCATCACTCCCCCTAAATTGGAAGAACCTGCAACGGTCAGGTTTCCACTGACATTGATATTCCCACCAGAGTCCAGAGTTAGGCCATCAATTCCCCCTGAATTTACAACTACCGACTGAGGAGAATTAAGTTTCTGAATCCTAATTCTGTGTATCGCCGAGTTATTCGCCAGCGTCACTGTCGTATCGGACCTAATACTCACAGTATCACCAGAGTTGAAGAAATAAGTGCCCGAGAAGGCTTTATTCGTTATCGAAGAGCTATTTCGCCCTATATATCCTTGGCCAGACCCGTTGATGTAAATCGTAGGCTGAGCAACTGATGCCGAACTTAGGTACATTCCTCCAGTAATCATGTAATCTCCCGACTCAGGAACTGTAAAAACCGAACCATTCCAAGCGTTATGGGTATCTTCGAATTCACTCGTGAAAGGAATATTTGTTACGGCTCCAGTCAACGCTTCTCCACCATTTCCTCCAGCATAAGCTACAACTCTGTTTCCACTGATGTTACCCCAGGTCGTCGTTCCGTCCCCATTAACCATTAAAAATGAATTGGCAGAACCCATCGTTGTCGGCATCACAATCCCACCAAGATTTGAACTTCCCACCACGACTAAATTCCCAGACACATCGACTTGTTCAATCGTTCCTGTCAGTCCGTCGATAGAGCCGCCCGGGGAAGTGAAATCAGCGTTTCTCTTGGCAATGTAAAAGTAATTATCGACGGTCTGGCCATTAATATCTTCACTTACATTACTGGCATTGTCATGAAATACATAAATGGCCACTTGATCATTTTTATTCAGCTTCATTCCCAGAGCAACAACACTGGGAGCCGTGGCAATTCCTCCTCCGCTGTTATCCCCTTCAACACCTCTACGAGCAAGCGTACCATTGACATAAATTGAAACCATTGCCTTGTAACTATCCGTGACTCCGCCACCACCAAATCTGACCGCCGAAGAAACGTCGTAATACCCGCTCTCAGGAACGATATAATGCTGACTACTGTGATCCCAAGCTGACACCGTATCTACGTCTGGCACGCCCCAAAAGGTGACCTTGATCCAAGTGTTATCAGCAAAACTTTGGGTGGTCATATTCCCTGCCGTAGAAAACAGGGTCAGGCCCTGATTGCCAGACCCATACAGCACCCCACCGATATTAGCACTTCCTGGAATCGTTAAGTTTCCACCGGAATCTAGGGTCAGTAAGTTTGTGTGCCCTGATTCATCATAAATATTGGCCGAGCGAAAAATAAGAGAGTGATCCTCATTAAAGTCTAGGTAGTTGTGACCTGTTTCCCGGTAGAGCAGAAGTCTGGCATCGTCCCCATCGAGTTTCAATGCCCCACCAATAGCTGCCAGTTCTGAGTTTTCGATAGCACTTCCAATCGTGAGATTGCCGGACACTGAAACATTCCCTGAACTACTAGTTATCCCGTCAACACTCGTTGAGGTAACGCCTTCACTTCCACCCTTGACAATCGTAAAATATGCGCGATCTGTTGATGCGTGATCGGCAAGACCATTGTCTACATGTGGCCTGATAACATCCCCCGCTTGAAGGATACCCGACCATGAAACTGAAGTAGAGGGGTGACTGGCCGGGATCGCCGCAATGAGAAGTCTCTCATCGACAGGTTGGCTATATATTGCGGTATTTAAAGAAGAGGAATTGATACTCAACCCCAACCAAAATGCTCCATTAAAAATATCGTTATAAGAAATATGGTACATCCCGCCTTCATTGATGATAAAACTCGCCCCATCGGCAGCTGAATCATTGTAAGTGATCGCTGAGCCAATATTATCTGACACATTTAGAAAACGCCTGATGGATGTATTCACAGACCCCCTTCCATTTCCCGTATTAACTCTTACATAGTTAGTTTCTCCGCTTGAGACTGAAGAGTCCTGCCAAAAAAGCACACCATTTCCATCCGTTGCGAGGACTTGATTCGAAGATCCTGTCATCGTTGGCAGTAGAAGACCACCTAAATTAGAACTACCAGCAACAACCAAGTTTCCCGAAACATCGACCTGCTCCGTCGTCCCCGTCAGGCCATCAATAGAACCACTTCCTCCTCCAGAAGACGCAAGGTCTGGTTCGTAATCATCACCAACCTTACGTACTATAATACTGAATGTATGATCTTGGGCTCCTCCCACATGATCTCGGGTCCCGAAAGTAAAGCCTATATTCGAAGCTGACTCAATGGTCGTTACTCCTTGTCCAAAATTCCCATATGGCAAACAGACAATCGCAGGAGTCTCTGTGAACAACCCATTTATAAAATCAACTCTGACTTCGCCTGTCGTTATTCTATTCACAGAATCAATAAAAGAGATAGACTGATTGTTAACCGAAGCAGACACCCCATTATTGTCTACAACGGCCGAATATACATTCGTATTTTGACGACTATCCGTCAGATCGATCCATGAGGAACCATCTGCAACCTGAAGGTTACCGTTATTCCAACGCAAAGTTCCTTCACTTTGATCATTAGTACTGCCTAGTCTCAGACCTCCATTCACGATAAGATTTCCCGAAACATCGACCTGCTCCGTCGTCCCCGTCAGGCCTTCAATGGAAACGCTATTTCCACTTCCCCCAGAAAAAGAACCCCCGAAACGAGTCAAAGAGAAATAATTTCGGTTAGCATTTCCATCTAAAACCATTCCTACTCCTTGTCCCTGCCAAGCAGTCAGGGAGACGTTATCCCCAGAATTCAAGTCTAATACCGTAGAGCCACCCATTCCTATTGTTATCGAGCCATTTCTCTGAGTTGTCATATAATAAATGCGATCGACCTCCGAATTATTTACATAGACCCCCAACTGAACTGCCGTGCCTTCAGTCCAGTTTGCTGTTTGAAAATTCAGATGCGCAGTCGCTAAGTATTTCCCTGATTCATTAACGGTAACTGCTCCTGTAAGATTGTCATACAGACCCTCACCATCTTCAACAACATTATCTAAAACGACCGTTGTCCAAATACCGCTCTCAACATTAGTCGAAGAAGAGTTGACTTTCATATAGGTTAAATTTGAAGCACTCTGAGAGCCCAGACTCACATCAGACCAGCCTAGGCTCCCCAACCCATCACTAACCAATACCTGATTGGCAGAACCAACTGTGTTTGGAAAAAGTATTCCTCCTAAATTGGAGGAGCCAGTAACGATGAGATTGGCAGCTGCCACAAGGTTTCCAGAAGAACTCGAGAGGCCGTCAAGACTTGCTACCCCAGACCCTCCTGACGTCCAACCCATAACGGGAACTTCATACTCGTACCGAATCCAGTCAGAAGTATCCCATGCAAAAGGAATATTCGCGGAAGAACTCCAAACTGCGGAACCAGTTAATTCTGTCATAACAAAAATAAGTTCATTTGCTGAACTGAAATACTGGATTGCAGCGTTTACAGATTGACTTCCACTTTTTACTCCTTGAGCTGAACCGACGACCACGCCACCAGATATTTTTGAATTATCTACAACCAGACCATCAGGGAGAGTTAATTCGATCTGGCCTAACGCAGCACCTGTTACTGTTGTATTTATAGACCCATAGGCCTTTATCGAATCGCCAATTCTTCTATAATGTTCAGTATGTGAAAGTTTCTCAAGACCAGTCACATTTCCGGCAATACCAACCGAAGCGACATCAGAAAGTATCATATTTGAAGACCCTGAGTTTTGAAGATTTACATCTGACCAAGAAAGATTTCCTAACCCATCAGTCACAAGAACTTGATCAGCAGAGCCCGGCGTAAAAGGAAAAACCAACCCACCTAAATTAGAACTACCAGCAACAACCAAGTTGCCCGAAACATCAACCTGCTCCGTCGTTCCCGTTAGGCCGTCAATATTGCCACTTCCTCCTGACACAAATGTCGAAGGAGAAACCAAAACCCCAGAAAAACTGTGATAATCATCCCCATTGGCATAACCTTCGTTGCCTCCATCAGTATCCGTGTTGATGATGAATATTTCGAAATAGTCACCGCTCCCATCAGTCTCCACCATCGTTGTCACAGATGCCGTAACAGAAGTGGTTGCTCCTGCAGCTATTCGGGTTCCCCTCTGAACAAGGACTCCGTTTTCCTTCACCAATAGCCCAAAGCTCGTCCCATCCGCCATGCCCGACAAGGTCGCCGTAGCTGTGAGTAAGTAGATACCAGAAACCGTGGGCTGAAAACGAGTATTACCGGAAACCAGAGTTCCTCCTGTTGTATCGAATTCGACCTCTGTGTAATCTACCAAAGTTTCAACACTATCTGGGACATTGATTCCCGCGCCCAAAGGACGGCGTATCAGAAAGCCAATGGCGTTGGAGCCGCTGGCAGCAGAAATGTTTTGCCAAGCTAGATTCCCATCGGCCCCCACTGTGAGTTGTTGCCCAGGAGCACCATTGGCGGATGGGAAGAGGATCCCTGAAAGATTAGCTGAGCCATCCACAATCAGATTGGCATTCAGGTAGGTCTTGCCTTCTGACTCCGATATCGTGGCGAGGGGGTTCCCGACAGTTCCAAAAGTTAGATTTCCAGAACCATCGGTGAGCAGAGCTTGGCCAGACGCACCATCCGTTGAAGGGTAGGTTAACCCTGACAGAGAGGAAGAACCATCCACAACCAGATTCCCACTCAGATAGGTATTGCCTTCTGACTCCGATATGGTTGCGAGGGAACTCCCGACATCTCCAAAGCTTAGATTTCCAGAACCATCGGTGATCAGAGCTTGACCAGACGTACCATCCGCTGAAGGGTAGGTTAACCCTGACAGAGTTGAGGAGCCACCAACAACCAGATTGCCACTCAGATAGGTATTGCCTTCTGACTCCGATATCGTTGCGAGGGAACTCCCGACATTTCCAAAGCTTAGATATCCAGAACCATCGGTGACCAGAGCTTGGCCAGACGTGCCATCGGAAGATGGGTAGGTCAAACCGGCCAGAGTTGAGGAGCCCCCAACAACCAGATTGCCACTTACAATAGGGTTATTCTCTTTTCCCAAGGCTGAATCAAATTTCGTAATCTTAACAACACTAAATATCTCTCCCGATTGAGGGCTACTTAACACACCTGATTTAGGACCTAAACCGTTATTAGCTTTTGCTGTTTGGGTATAATGTTTCAGCTCATAAGTCTTCGAAACACTCAGAGATAGATGTGCTTCTAAAAATGAATAATTTGTAACCTCAGCACTTGGATCTGAATATAGAGATGAACCGTCCTTCACGTAGGAAGTTCCATCATACAAAAATATTTGATGAACTCCAACTCTGTGCCCCGGAGCACGGGCTTCAACCATATAATTTCCTGGCTCTAAAGTGAATTGGTTTCCTGACAAAGTCAACCACCCAGAGTAATCTCCTTCAATAGTATTGAGGTCTCTGGCTTGCTCGGAATCGGCAGTCGTTGTCCCTCCAGCAGTTCCAAAAGGTTTCACGTCTTTGAGGATCGCAACTTTCGAGATACTGTTCGACAGTCCTGAAAGGTTCACCCACTGGTTTCCATTGTAAAAATGAAGATTAGCATTGAACGTAGACAAATCACCAAGTTGACTGCTCGATGGTTGAGCCCCTGAGGTAATATTAAGTTTAGGAGTCGTCGTATTGCCCGTCACAGTAAGATTCCCTGAAGCGCTTAATGTGCCATTTAAAGACGTGAGTCCATCAATAGATGCCGATCCGCCTAAGCCCCCCGTCCCCGAAAGAAGAAAACCAGAGAACCATGTTTCTTCGATATCACCATCGAGTTCCTTGTCGTCGTTATGGGTATGATAGACCCGTATATCAAAATAATCATTCACTCCATCAGCGTGAACTAAGGTCGTGAGAATGGTCCCCGTATGAGGCTCACCCGACATCTCCTGATCCGGCGCAGCGATGGAGCCTTCGGAGTGAAAGCTTCCATTCTTGTAAACCCTCACCACGGCGTATTCATCCAGGCTCACATTTTCAACTTCTGCACGAGCGTTGAGAAGGTAGTAACCCTCTACTGTTGGTTTAAACGTATTCCCTCCGTTGATAAGAGCCCCAACAGTCGTATCAAATTCGGTAACATCGAAGTTAACCACATCCGAAGGGGTCCAACCCGCGATCATTTGATTTGCTGCACTCATATAAGCTTTAAACGCATAGGTGTTGCTTCCATTGGCGACTTTCGGATCAACCCAATCAAGGGCTCCATCTGACCCCACAGACAACAACTGGCCTACATTCCCACTGCTGGATGGAAAGACTATCCCCGCAAGATTCGTTGAACCGGAAACCTCTAGAGTCGATGAGGAAATGCTCACTCCCGACACACTACCACCGGTCACACTCACATTATTTGATGACTGTGTTGATATATCTCCAAGGCCTATGATTTCACTAGCGTCATGTCCATGGCTGACTGGAGAAAAATCCCCCGATGCGTTAGTCGAAGCCGTCCCAAGACCCAAGGTCGCTATTGCCTCAGTAGCACTGCCATCATCAAGAAGGGCCAAACCCGTTGCGCCAGGAGTCACGCCTGAAAGTTTGGCTGCATCATCGGAACTCTCAGCGGAGTGTGCCCTGAAGGCAAAAGGTTCTGCGCTCATTCGCTTGTCGGGACTTAACTGGGTGAAGGTTGAGTTGTCATCAGAGAGCCAAATACGGAGGTAAAGGCTCCCCGTGTCGAAGGTCGTCTTTGACAATACCGTCATATTTGTCGCTGAGGTATCACCCAACCACACCGTGAACTGTCCGTCACTGAGAGATACGGTCACAGCAGCAGTTGGCTCTGCAGGTGCGGAGCCAACACCAGAGCCGTCATTACTCCAGACGGTGTTATTGCCAGACGTCTCATAAAGAGCGAACTTCATGTAGACATCCCCCGACAGATTCACACTGGAATCCGACAGATCACCTTTGAAGGGTATCTGTAGCTCAGGCGTGGCCCAAGCTAGCGTCGAGAAGAGAAGAAAAAAGATAGGTAGGATTATTTTGGGCATGATTCTCATGGCTGAAGGCTATTCGTGGTGGAGGATGAAAGACCCCCCAGTCATCGTCTCCTCTCGGAGAGTTTTTGTGATGGTCGTGGTATTTGAGGTGGCCGTCACATTTCCAGTGACACCAAAAACCGTGACACCCGACAAGATATTTTCGCTTCTTAGATCTGGATCAACGGTGGTTAGGTCGGTGGCTTCAACGACGCCCCCAGGCAGAGAGCTACTTGAAGCGTCTAGGCTGGTTGAACCTAAAGTTCCAGTGATGAGGTTTCCCCCAGCATAAGCCGTCGACCCTGCTCGAATGTCTTCCGCCAAGGCTGATCCATCACTTGGAACGACGGTTTCTGATATGGGATCAACGGAACCCGTCACGCCAAATACTGTAACGCCAAGTCGAATGTTCTGGGCAAGGAGGTTGCCATCTCCTGTTACAGTCACGGTGTCATAGTAACCCTCGGGTAACACTGAACCTGCACCATCGGGAGCAACCGTCACGGCCCCACGATCAATCAGGTTCACGAAGGTCACTCCCTGGAGAGACTCGGACTTGGCTAAGGTCACCGTCCGTGAAGGCTCATCAAACACCAAGCCAGGGGCGGAAACCGTGAGGGTGAAGGTGTCTTCGTCGAGGCCGTTGATGATGAAGGACCCATCGGCTTCAGATGCCGTGTCGATGTGATAACCTTTGGCCCCCGTCAGACTGATGCTGACCCCTTCTAGCTGTTGCCCCACCACGGAGCCCACGATCTCGCCGGTCGGCGAGAAAAGGACTTTGTCCGTTAAATACTGGTTCGAGGCAGGATCAAAGAAAAAATGCCCCAACTCATCCAAGGTCAGAGCACCGTTGCCTTCGAGGAAAACAGATTCGGCAGCCAATGCTGAAAGCTGAGCCAGACCAGCATCACCGTCTCCCTTACCATCGTAGGCTGGTAGAGCTGGAGAAGCCAGTGCATTGATCAGGCGCGTTGGGTCGGTTTCGTCGAAGATGGCTGCGTAAAGAGACTGCACAGCGGCCCGCCCTGTTTCGTCTGCTCCATCGAACTGACGAAAAGTATGAAAGTAGACCTTCAGGAGGTTGATGCGGTTGATGCGCTGACGAAAGGCTTCGGATTGAACCATCGTGCCCCCAAGGAAACGATCGTAAGTCAGGTCAGCGAACGTGCTGGCCGAGTTTCCAAAATTCTCTTCCAGAAGAGCTTCCACCTCTCCTTTACCCCGTGCTTTGAAGCGATTCCCATGAACTTGAACTTCTACGAGTCCAGCCAGATAGGTCGTTACGGCGTTAAATTCCCCAGGGTCCAAAATACCCGAACCCGAAGCGACTGCTGCCGCCACTTGCTCCCCGCTCATCACGGTTCTGAGAAAGGGCATTCCGTCGGATTCCAAAACCAAAACAATGTCGACATCATTGGGCAAAGTCACCTCAAGGCTGTCAGACTGGATCGACTCACGATCTAAAAGAATATTTCCTCCCAACTCTTGAATTGAGATGGTCGCGTTTTCAGGTATAGGCAGAGATTTTTCTGACTTCAAACTGATGCCCGTCGAAGACCCCGATGAAGCGCCTTTGCTGGCCCCCGGTCCCCCACATGCCAAAGCCATCAGAATCATGACTGCCGTTGGCAAAATGGAGAGAAGAAATAGTCGATTTTTTCGTTGAGTCGTCATCAGATTGGTCCGCTCTCTTTTTGACCTTCTGGTGAGCCCAGAAGGGCGTTGAGGGTAATGACGAGCCCCCCTTTCCCAGAGGCAATCACCTTCGTGGTCTTAGGGAAAACAGAATAGAAGATAACAATATCCATATATTGCTGAGCAGTCTCATTGCAAACCATTTTGATTGGGTCGGATGATGACATCACCAGTGAACTTAACTACTCATAAGGTTTTGTTTCTCAGTATCTTAACGATCATCAAACTCCACCTTAAGTCATCAACTCGCACGGGCACGTGGTGGCTCAGATGTGATTTTCAACCTGTGTCTTCGCTATAATCTGAGCGAATTCACCTTCTTGGAAAGACACCTTGAGCGATCGCTTCCCCCCCATCCACTCTAAGTGCCCCCACATGCTCCACGGAGGAGACTACAATCCCGACCAGTGGGTTCGCACTCCTGAGATCTGGGACGAGGACATGCGCCTCATGAAGCTCTCTGGCTCCAATGCCATGAGCATCTGTATTTTTTCATGGATGTCTCTCGAACCCGAGGAAGGTCGATTCGAGTTTGGATGGTTAGACACCGTTATGGATAAACTGGCCGACAGCAATGGTTTTGCCGTGATGGCCACCCCGAGTGGAGGCAAGCCTGCCTGGATGAGTCGAAAATATCCAGAAATCCGAAAAATGGACCCAAAAGGGGAAGTTCGAGCCCTTCACGGTGGCCGCCACAATCACTGTCGCACCTCACCTGTCTACCGTGAGAAATGCTCCACCCTCAACGGCAAGCTAGCTGAACGTTACAAAGACCACCCCGCTCTGATCATGTGGCATGCTTCGAATGAGTACAACGGAGGAGACTGTCATTGCCCCCTCTGTTACGAAGCCTTCCACGACTGGCTCAAAGTAAAATACGACAACAACATCGATCAGCTCAATCAGGCCTACTGGTCGTCTTTCTGGTCCCACAGCTTTCCCGACTTCAGTTATGTCATCCCAACGGACAGTGGCATTCACGGGCTCATGATCGACTGGGAGCGTTTCAAAACCCACCAGACCATCGATTTCTACAAAGCTGAGATCGCTCCACTTCGAGAGATCACACCTGACATCCCCGTGACCACCAATTTCATGCCCAATGCGTCGACTCTCGATTACGGAGCCTTTGCTAAGGCCGTTGATGTCATCTCTTGGGATTCCTACCCCAGATGGCACGAGCCTGTCGACCCCATCGATGAAGCCGTGCTCACCGGACACACCCACAACATCTGCCGTAGCTTGAAAGGAGGCAGACCTTTCATGCTCATGGAAAGTGTTCCTAGCATCCCCACCCGAGGAAAAATTAAAAAACGAAAAGAACCGGGAATGAACCTCCTCTCCAGCCTACAGGCTGTCGCTCACGGGTCAGATACCGTGCAATACTTCCAATGGCGAAAGAGCCGAGGATGTATGGAGAAATTCCACGGTGCTGTGGTTGACCATGAGGGCAGCGAGAACACCCGCGAGTTCAAGGAGGTTGCCGATGTTGGCCATGCCCTCGCAAAACTCGATCATGTTGTGGGAACTTCTGTCAAAGCGGAAGTGGCCCTCATTCAAGATTGGGAGAACGAGTGGGCTCTAGAAAAAGGCGCTCGAATTTACCTTGGCGAAAACATCAAGTACCGTCAGGAAATGGCGGCCCACTACCGCCCCTTCTGGCAAGCCGGTATCCCTTGTGATGTGATCGACCAAGAGGGTGACCTCTCTTCCTACAAACTCGTCGTCATTCCACTCGCTTACATGATGCGCCCCGGATTCGCGGATCGAGTGGCCAAGTATGTTGAATCAGGAGGAACGGCCGTCATGACTTTTTGGAGCGGCGTTGTTGACCAGAACGACCTCTGCCACCTCGGTGGGGTTCCCGGCGAAGGCCTTCGAAAAGTCTTCGGGGTTTGGGAAGAGGAAAGCCAAAGCTATTACCCGAGTGAAAAAGTGAGTATCCATGCCAAGAAAAACAATGGTGCTGGACTCAAGGGTGAGTATGTCGGCA
>Ga0233432_10003015_pt1 | contig 15437 bp, 11 predicted proteins | sample SI_122_August201_6_FD_179870 | JGI IMG/M metagenome (GOLD analysis project Ga0233432, IMG submission 179870) | Seawater microbial communities from Saanich Inlet, British Columbia, Canada - SI_122_August2016_10_MG | ecosystem: Environmental > Aquatic > Marine > Inlet | place: Canada: British...
GTTTCGCCGGAACGTCGATGGCGAGTCGGAAATCGTTCTTAAGGAGTATCGAGTTTCCGATAATCCGATGACAATGACGGATAAAGATATTGGAGCTTCTTTGGATTTCAAGGTGCGCGATGAGTTACGCTTTCATTGGAGAGGCAGTTATCGCAACCTGAAGACTCATTCGGAATTGCCTCACTACGAGTATCGTTTGAGCAAAGGGAAGTATGAGTCGGTTGACGCCAATGGAGGCAATGTAAGTGGTGCGTTGGTCGAGCGGGGCAATCATGGGTATGATTCTGAGCGCGAACAAATCGAGAGTTCAATTGGCGCGGATTGGGATAGCGAACATTGGGAGGCCGATCTAAAGTTTACGTACCAGGATGCGCAATACACGCCGATCGATTACTACAGTATGGATTTCGTCCAGACGGATGTCGATTTGCACTACGATATTCAGGATCATCGATTTCCGCAGGTGGTGGCGACGGATGGGAAGGATCTTTTCAATCCGGAGAATTTTCATCTCGAGGATTTTATGGAGCGGGACCGGATTGACGATGAATCGGATACGATTTTTTCTTCGAAAGTGAAGTGGAAGGATTTGTTTGGAAGCGAGTATTTCTCATTGCGGATGGGATTGAAGAGCCGGGCTCGTGATAATGTCCTGAGTTACGAATCGGCTTACTATGACGGGCAAACCGGCGAGGATGCGTTTTGGCTTTCCTCGGCTTTTAAGGGCGATACTGGTCGAGATTTACTTGAGGGAAATTACCGTTTGGATATGCAAGTCGATAAAGGTTTGGCGGATTCGTATATCGCCGATAATTTCGACACGTTCACCTACGATGAACGGCGCTCGCGCGAACGTTCGGATGCTTCTTCCTACGAGGTCGAGGAGCAAGTCGATGCCTATTTTGGTATGGTCGATTTCAATCGTGGTAAGTGGCGATCCTTGGTTGGAATGCGCCAGGAAGACACGTCTATCGCGTTTCAGAGTAACGAGGTTTTGTTGGGGAAAGATGCTTTGGACAAAGATGGGGACGGCGATTTTGAGGAGTTCGTTTATCTTGCAACGAATCCTACTAAAGGTTCGTCGAACTATGGGCATGCGTTTCCAAATGCCCATGTTCGCTATCGATTAAATGATCGGGTGGCGTTTATCAGTTCGTATACTAACACGATTCAGCGTCCTTTGTACGGCGATGTCGTGCCTTATCGACGTGTTGATTTGGAGGATCGAGAAATCTCGGAAGGCAATCCGGATCTGAGACCTACGCTTTACACGAATGTGGATTTCTCGGTCGATTTGAAAGTAGGGGATGAAGGAATGATTTCGGCGGAGCTTTTCGACAAGGCTGCCGAAGACTATATTTTCTCTGGCGAATCAATTGTTTCCGGCGGCGTGTATGATGGCTATGAACGGACTCGCGACGAGAATAGCTCGAATGCTCAGATTCGCGGAATGTCGCTAACATGGAATCAACCGGTGCATCTACCTCTATTAGGGGATGGCTTGTCGTTTAATTGCAATTACGTGAAACAGGAGACGGAGCTCGAGTATCCGAATCGACCAGGGGAGGTTTTGCAACTGGCGGGTCACCCGGATAATGAGGTGAAATTCACGTTGAGTTATGAGCGAGAAAAATTGTTCGCTCAAGTGAAGGTCAACGTCGAGGACGAGAGAATCTATCGTGTAGGCAGCAGTTCGGAAGAGGATCGTTATGTCAGCCCACGGAGCCGAGTGGACCTTTCGGTGAGCTACAATATTCAGAAGAAGACGCGTCTGTATGCGAGTTGGGGCAATGTCACCAACCAATCATACATGGAGACCTATGAAGGGGACCCCTCGCATTCGACGGGTTTCCGAGATCGAGGTTGGAGAATTCGGACGGGCGTTAAGTTAGAGTTGTAGGATTCGCGCGATTGTCGGCTCATCGTTTCATTGTCCCGTCGAACAGGTATGCGTCAACTTAGGCCTATGTTGAGGAAATGGTTACAGGGCCCACACCGAATGACTGGCCTAGCTCTTCGAGCTGAACTCGGTGTAACTGCGTTGCAAGGAGGCGTGGTTTTTAGAAGATAGGTTGTTGAATCAGATAGCGGCCGATCTTACGTCTTCGTTTCGCTACGCCGATACATGCTGAGCGGCTATTGCAGAGGCTAGAGATGACCGCTCGGAGATCGGTCGCTACCTTTAGAGCGCTTGCGTGTGAAATGCGTCACTCTGGCTTCTTGAAAATCATTAAGTGTTGCCAGGGAAGTTCGTTTTTGGTTCCGACCCATTCGAATCCTACAAGAGCCATTTCCTTTCGTGCCTGAGTTTGGCTCATTTTGTGTAACGGCTTTATGGGCACGTTTTGATCTTCGGCCCGATACTCGAGAAGGTAGACGATTCCGCCAGGTCGCAGAGCTTTGAGGATCGAGGTCATCATTTCGAAGGGGTGCGAGAATTCGTGGTACGCATCTACGAAGAGTGTGGCGTCAATTGAGTTCTCGGGCAGTTGAATGCTCTCAATGCTACCCATGTGCGGTTGCACATTCGCGGTATTCGTTTCCTTGGCCCTTTTTGCCAGAAAATCGAGCATCTCTTGTTGGATGTCGACGGCGATTACTTTTCCTTGCGGCAAAAGCTTGGCCAAGCGGAAACTATAGAAGCCGGAGCCAGCTCCGATATCGGCGATAATCGTATCCGGTTTTAGCTCGAGCAGTTCGATTGCCTTGCTGGGAGCTTCCTCCGCTTCACGCGTATCGCGTTCAAGCCAGGAGATCCCTTGATGACCCATGACTTGAGCGATTTCGCGACCAAGATAGTATTTGCCGATCCCGTCACGCGTTCGCTCTCCGATTGTGTAGCGCGAGTCGCTTTTATCTTGAGCGAGCAGGAATGGAGAACTTATCAGCGAGCTGAAAAGAATTAGAGCGATGGATCGAATATTCATGAATTTTATAGTTTGCCTCTAAAGGGTTCCAAGGGAGCTTCCCAGGCTACGGCTCCGATGGCGTCGATTGTGCGTTTGTAGACTTTGTCTGAGCTGGTGACGTAAAGGGTGTCGCGATTAGGTCCGCCGAAAACGACGTTGGAGAGTTTCTTGTCCTGCGGTTTGGAGAGGATAGCTTTCTTTCTTTTGAGCGCTTGAGAAGGCGTTTAAGAGGATGAGAAAAAATGGGGCGAATGGTTTCATGGGTTGGTGTATTGGGAAAGGCTGAAAGGTTCCTTGTTAGAGTTCAAATCATTAGCTTACCTTTGCTGAATGAGAAGGTGTATAGGCTTCGAGCCTGTTTTTTTACAGGCAGGATGCCTGTGCGGCTATGAAGAAGGAGGAGCTGGTTTTTGCAGTGAGTCGTCACTGTCTTCGTTGACAAGATTACGGCCTCGCACATAGAAATGCACGCATGCCTTTACCCCATTATCAAATCTCCGAAAGGGGAACACTAGATCGTCGTTCCTTCGTTGTTGCAACGAGTTCGTTGGCCGCGGCTGCCCTTTGGTCGACACGAGCGGTTGGGGCAGTGACGCAGCGACCCAAATTTTCTTCCTACCCATTCACGCTTGGCGTTGCATCAGGCGATCCGAGTTCGGATGGCATGGTCTTGTGGACGCGACTGGCGCCGAGCCCGCTTGATGGCGGAGGAATGAACGATGACCTAATCGACGTTTCGTGGATGGTCGCCGAGGATGAAGCGATGACGAAGGTCGTGAAGAAGGGCAAGATGACCGCTCGTCCTGATTGGGCTCATTCCGTACACGTCGAGGTTGAGGGACTTTGGCCGGATCGCTGGTATTGGTATCAGTTTAAAGCGGGTTCGGAAGTGAGCCAGGTTGGGCGTACGCGAACGATGCCACTGCCTGGAGCGATGCCAGATCGACTCCGCTTCGCGTTCGCTTCATGTCAGCATTACGAGAGTGGTTATTATACGGCGTTCGAACACTTGGTTCGCGAAGACTTGGATCTGATCGTTCACTTGGGCGATTATATTTACGAGGGAGCCGGCAAGGAAAACCGCATACGGAAGCATACGGGTCAGGAAATCGAATCAGTCTCGGATTACCGCAACCGCTACGCTCTCTATAAGTCAGATCCGGCTCTGCAAGCGGCTCATGCAGCCGCTCCCTGGTTGGTCACGTGGGACGATCACGAAGTGGATAACAACTACGCGGCTGACATCTCCCAAGATGCAGGTGTGGATAGAGAAGGGTTCCTGCTACGCCGGGCCAACGCCTACAAGGCTTATTACGAACATATGCCCTTGCGAATAGCTTCATTGCCGCAAGGTCCTGATATGTTGCTTTATCGGAATGTTTCGTTTGGCGACTTGGCCGATTTTTTCGTTTTGGATACGCGTCAATATCGGACCGATCAACCCTGCGGCGACCGGAGATCGGTAATTTGCGAGGAGGCGATGAATCCGAGTAATACAATGCTCGGAAAGGAGCAGCGCGAGTGGTTGATGAACGGTATGGAGCATTCGCCGGCGGAGTGGAACGTACTTGCTCAACAAGTGATGATTGCTCAACACGATCGCGATTACACTGAAGAGATCGGGTTTAGCATGGACAAATGGACGAGCTGCGAAGTTGAACGACTAAAGTTATTGGAGTTTATGGGGCAAAATGAAATTCGGAACCCCGTAGTATTGACGGGCGATATTCATTCGAATTGGGCCAATGAACTTTGGATGGAAGCATTGGATCCGAATTCGAAACCGGTCGGCGTAGAATTCGTCGGAACTTCGATCAGTTCGGGCGGAAACGGAAAGCGTACGCCCGATCATATTAACGAGATCAAGCGGGACAATCCGTTCGTCAAATTTCACAATGTCGAACGTGGATACGTCAGTTGCGATGTGACTCAGAAAGAGTGGAAAACACACTACCGAACCGTGGAGTATGTCGAACAGAAGGGAGCGTCACTGAATACGCGCGCTTCGTTTGTCGTCGAAAACGGGAGACCGCGGTTGAACGAAGTGTAAGAGACTGTTCAATAAAGCCCGTTTCTTCGAGCAAACCAACTGTAGGGCGGGTCGCTGACCTGCCGCTTGAATGAGATTTCGCCTGAGCGAGACGACCTACAAAACCGAACTATTCAGAATTACCGTATTGGGTTTCAATTGGTGTGTTCATTCCGACTAAAACATGCGAGTAGAGACGCCTCGAACCACCTTTTTGAGTTTGATGGGGTGGATCGAGGCCTCTGGAATCGGTTTTTGATTTGCCCTTTGATACTCAGTTCCTGCAGCTGACCTTTAAAATCACAATCTTGTGATTTTAAAGGTCAAGGCATGTGGGATTACTCCGACTCTGAGAGGTGGCGTTCGGCTTCGATTGCAGCTTGGCAGCCCATGCCTGCAGCGGTGATCGCTTGGCGGTATACGTGGTCGGAGCAGTCGCCTGATACGTAGACGCCGGGAATGGCGGTTTTCACTTGGCTTCCGGTTTCCGGAAGGAAGTAGCCATTGTCATCAATAGGAATGGCATCGGCAAATGGACCTGTGTTTGGAAGGTGTCCGATGGCTATGAATACGCCTTTGCAATCGATTAAGCTGACTTCGCCGGTATTGCGATTTTTAACGCGGATCCCGTTAACGTTACCGGTTTCGTCAGCTTCGATCTCTTCAACCAACGTATCCCAAGCCATTTCGATTTTTTCGTGAGCGATCGTGCGCTCGGCCATGATCTTGGAAGCTCGTAATTCGTCGCGGCGATGGATGAGCGTGATTTTACGGCAAAAACGGGTGAGGAAAAGCGCTTCTTCGCACGCAGTATCGCCACCACCAATAACTACGACGTCCATGTCGCGATAGAATGCGCCGTCGCAAGTCGCACAGGTAGTGACTCCCTTGCCGCCGAACATTTCCTTTTCTCCGGGGACACCGAGAAGGCGAGGGGAGGCTCCGGTTGAAATGATTACGGCGCGCGCTTTGTACTCTTTATTCGCGGATCGGATGGTGTAGGGAGTTTGCGAAAAATCAACCGACTCGATGAAGCTTTGCTCAAATCTCGTGCCGAATCTCGTGGCTTGCTTGCGAAGGTTGTCCATGAGCATGAAACCGTCGATTCCTTCGGGGAATCCTGGGAAATTCTCCACTTCGCTCGTTTGCGTCAGTTGCCCGCCAGGTAGGTTGCCTTCGATTACGAGGGGGTTAAGACTTGCTCGGGCGGTGTAGATTGCGGCGGTTAGACCGGAGCAACCGGTACCTACGATGATGACGTTTTCGATTTCGGTAGACATGGTGTTTTTGGACTGGGGTGTAAAAATGAAGGTTCGGAGATGACAAAAAGGGATCGATTTGGCAATCGGAGAGTGACAAAAAGATTAGCTTTCAATCTTCGGGCTTCTGGCATAATCGATTTTTGTGAGTTCACTAGTCGATACGCATACGCACCTCGAGCGATTTCATCGTAATGGCGTCTTGAGTAATGTCCTTGAAACGTCAGCAGCAGTAGGCGTCGACCGTATGGTCGCGGTAGGTACGGATTTGGATGATTGGGATTTGTACGCGGAAATGGCCGAAGAGCATTCTGGTAGGATTGATTATACGGTGGGCATTCACCCATGTTCGATTGAATCGGATTGGGAAAACGCAGCGAAACAGATCGAAGCGTATTGGGAGCGACCGAATCGCCCGGTAGCTCTGGGAGAGATCGGATTGGATCGGTTTCACCTGCCTAAAGAAACGGACGGTGCAAAAGTGATTTTCGAACAGCAAGAGGCTGCCTTTGCTTGCCAGCTGCAATTGGCGAAAGGTTTAGACGTGCCGGTTGTTATTCATTCGCGAGGCGCTTTTGACGAATGCGTGGAGATGATTGACGCTTCGGGTATAGATTGGAATCGAGTGATTTTTCATTGTTTTTCCGAAGGTCCGGGAGAAATGAAGCAGCTCCTCGATCGTGGAGGATACGGAAGTTTCACCGGCGTGATAACATTTAAAAACGCCGAATCGGTCCGCGAAGCGGCGAAACTGCAAGGTCTAGACCGATTGATGATCGAAACGGACGCGCCCTATTTATCGCCTATGCCGCATCGCGGAAAGCCAAACGAACCGGCTTATCTTAGACACACGGCAGATTTCTGCGCGGACTTGTTTGGGGTAGATGGGGATACGTTTGCCGCAAAGACCACTGAAAACGCGTACGCGTATTACGGGTTGAAGTAGGGGGCGTTTGTTGGGCGGCGGAGCGGGAGTCGTCAACTTAAGTCAATGTCGTTGGGTTGATTGCAAAATCCACGCGAGTCCTTCTTATAGTAACACCTTAGGGTGGCGTGGTACGCCGGTGATCTCCAGTTAAGTTGGTAGCAGGATACTCTCGCCTTACCTCTTAAGCATCAGCAGTTCGTCACTGGTCCCTATTTCTCGTCGAATTTGGTGGCGAAGAGCTGTTCCAAGTCATTGAGAGCTTGTTCGGCGTCGCTACCGCAGGCGATTGCTTTGATGGTCGAGCCTTTACCGGCGGCGAGCATCATCAGACCCATGATGGATTTACCATTCACTTGCTCGTCGTCTTTTTCAAAAGACATCTCGCATTGGTACTTATTGGCCGCCCGAACGATCATGGCAGCAGGACGCGCGTGAATTCCCATTTGGTTTTGCACCAAGAGATTCCGTTCGACGGATTGTCCTTCGGAGGGTAGTTTTGCTGAGTCCATTGAGGGCTTCAAATAGTGTTATGCTTCTTAAAACAAGCGATAATTCAAAAATTTGCGAGTTCACAAATTAGGCAGAAGGGTTTTTATACTTCAATATGCTAGCGATTATTGCTCCGGCGCGTCTCGCGTCTACTCGATTTCCCGAAAAACTGCTGCACCCTATCCAGGGTAAGCCTTTAGTTCTTTGGGTTGCGGAGAGATTGGAGGCTGAAGCTCCGAACATAGCCCGCTATTTTGCGATCGACGACTTGAAGATGGAGCGTGTTTTGCGGGATGCGGGCTTCAATGCTATTATGACGCGGGCTGATCACAGTTGTGGAACGGACCGATTAGCCGAGGCGAACGAGACGATTGGGGCCGATGCGATTATCAATGTCCAAGCGGACGAGCCTCTAGTCGCTGGTGGACAGATTCGGGCTTTGGAGGCATTGCTCAAAGGAGGCACTGCCATGGCGACTTTGGCGACTTCGTTTAAGACTCGCTCGGATTTCCTCGACCCCAACCAAGTCAAGGTGGTGATTTCGGAGGAGGGAGAAGCTCTGTATTTCTCAAGAGCTCCGATTCCTTATAATAGAGATAGCTTCGATATGTTCGATGATCGCTGGGTGACCGAAGCTCCAGCGTATCGTCACCTAGGATTGTACGCGTACCGGGCGGATTTCCTGAATACGTACTGCGCATTGCCGCAGGGAAAGCTTGAAGCGATAGAAAAGTTGGAGCAACTCAGGGTGCTGGAAAACGGCTATTCGATACAGATCGGTTTGACCGATGAGCCATCGATTGGGATTGATACGGCTGAAGATGTGAAAGCGTTTGAAGCGCATCTCGCAAGTGGTCGCTAGTCTTGGGTGAGCCGTTTAAGTCGTTTATGTTTATCCCTAATAGCCTATTAAATAGAACGAGAATTGTTCTGTCCTTAATCTGTAGAAGGTGAGTTGATCGTGCTATTTATCGTTCCCATTTACGTGAAGCGACACGATCGCGAGTAAACCCGCTCCTACATTGACCTATTAAAGAGTCTTTAGGAGACTAGGTCGGTGTTCTTTCGTCCTGCTTTCGTGGATTTAAACCGACGCCGGTTGGTTGGCGGCGACAAGATCGTAGAATTTTTCGAAATTCGGGTTGGCATCGCTTGGGCCAGGTCCGGCTTCTGGATGGTACTGTACCGAGAATACAGGTTTGTCCTTCAGCCTGATGCCAGCAATCGTCTTATCGTTGAGATTGATTTCGGTGATCACTGCACCGGCTTCTTCTAGCCCTTCCTTGGAGGTTGCAAACCCGTGGTTATGAGCAGTGATTGCGACCCAGTCCGTTTCTAGATTCTTAATTGGCTGATTGCCGCCACGGTGCCCGAACTTGAGTTTGTAGGTTTTCGCTCCGATGGCGTGCGTGATGATTTGGTGACCCAGGCAGATTCCGAAAGTCGGGAATTCTTCGATCAGTTTGCGAACGGTTTTATGTGCGTAAGTCACGGCTTCCGGGTCGCCTGGTCCATTGGAAAGGAAAATACCTTGAGGCTGGATTGCTTTGATTTCTTCGACGGACGCGGTTGCTGGAAAGACATGTACTTCGAATCCGTGGAAAGCGAGTTCACGGAAGATCGATTGTTTGGCTCCGAAATCCAGCGCTGCTATGCGGAATGTTGGCTTATCATCGGCAAAGACACGAATAACGGAGCCTGCTGGGTTGTATGGCCAATTCTCGCTGTCGTTCGCTTTATAGACGTAAGGAGTCGCACACGTAACGTCTTTGACGTAGTCGGCGCCAACGATTCCTTCCCAATTCTGAGCACGTTTGACGGCTTCTTCGTCGGAAATGGCTTCCGTGCTTAGGCAGGCTTTCATGGACCCATGAACGCGCAGCTTTTTCGTGAGGGCACGAGTATCGATACGTTCCAGACCAGGAATGTCGTATTCTTCAAGATAGGATGGAAGATCCTGTTGGCTGCGCCAATTGCTGGCGATTGGGCTGAGTTCGCGAACGACGAATCCCTGTACCATAGGACGACTGGCTTCATTGTCCTCGGATGTGATTCCGTAGTTTCCAATCATCGGAGCAGTCATGGTGATAATCTGCCCAAAATAGGACGGATCGGTCAGAATCTCCTGATAACCGGTCATGCTGGTATTGAAGACGGCTTCGCCTACTACGGTTTTTGCGCTTCCGAATGCTATACCGCGAAAAACGGTTCCATCTTCGAGTGCTAATACGCCTGATCGTGAGTCGCTCATTTAGATTTTCAGAAAAGGTAGTTTACTGATATGCGCCAATCCCTTTTTCTTCCTAATTCAAAAATTGGGAAGTAAATGATGGTCGCGCAGACAAAATGGCTGCTTGTTCGTCTTTTTTCCAAGATAATTAATCAACGCACTATGCCATACATCGAAGATAGAACTCAGTGGTACGAAGGTCAGGGTCTTTGGGAAGACGTCCCGAAGGAGAAATGGAATGATTGGACCTGGCAACTCCGTAACCGGATCACTTTGCTTGAACAGTTGGAGGCTCGGATGGAGCTGACTGATGAAGAGCGGGAAGGTTGCCGTCATGCGAATGAAAAGCTTGCGATGGCGATTACGCCTTATTTTTTCAATCTGATCGATCGCGAGGACCCTAACTGTCCGATTCGCAAGCAAGTAATCCCAAGAGTGGGTGAGATGGAGGTATCGGCCGAGGAGATGCTCGACCCCGTTGGCGAAGATTCTCATTCACCTGTGCCAGGATTGGTTCATCGCTATCCGGATCGTGTTTTGTTTTTGGTAACGGACCGTTGCGCCGCATATTGCCGCTACTGCACGCGGAGCCGTTTGGTGAGTAACGCGCAAGATTACAATTTTCATCCGGAGTTCGAGCAGGGGCTAAAGTATATCGAAACGCACCCAGAAGTGCGTGACGTGCTTCTTAGCGGTGGCGATCCACTTTTGCTATCGGATAAGAAACTCGACTATTTGCTCGGACGTTTGCGTCAGATCCCGCATGTCGAATTCATAAGAATTGGCTCGCGGATTCCTGTGTTTATGCCGCAAAGGATCACTGAAAGTCTATGTGAAGTTCTCAAGAAGCATGGTCCAATTTGGATGAGTATTCATGTGAACCATCCTAGGGAATGTACGGCCGAGTTGAAAGCGGCATGCGATCGGTTGTCATTTGCTGGCACTCCACTTGGAAATCAGTCGGTTTTACTCAAGGATGTGAACGATGATGTGGATGTGATGAAAGCGCTGTTGCATCGCTTGCTTAGGATGCGTGTGCGGCCGTATTACATTTATCAATGCGATTTAATTACCGGTAGTGCTCATTTACGCGCGAGTGTCTGCAAGGGACTTGAGATTATGAAACAACTGCGTGGCCACACGACTGGCTACGCGGTGCCGCAGTACGTGATCGATGCGCCGGGCGGGGGAGGTAAGGTGCCGATTAATCCGCAGTACATTACGAAAATTGACGACGATGCGATTCACTTTCGGAACTTCGAAGGGAAACTCTTCCGCTATCCGCTCAAGAGTTTTAAAGTCGACGAGGATTGCCGCTGCGAAGAAGCGGAAATCGAGTGTTGATATACCGACAAAAAAACGCCGTCACTTTAGTGACGGCGTTTGATTAAAATCGATTTTGCTGAGTTTTAAGCAATCGCTGCTTCGTAATTCGCGTTGGCGGCTTTCCAATCTACCACATTCCAGAATGCCGAGATGTAGTCAGGGCGACGGTTCTGATAGTTGAGGTAGTAGGCGTGTTCCCAGACATCAAGTCCGATAACAGGCGTTCCACCCGTCATGAGTGGGGAATCTTGGTTTGCAGTCGAGCAAACGCAGAGCTTGCCGTCACGAACGCAAATCCAAGCCCAGCCGCTGCCGAAACGAGTAGCGCCGGCTTTAGCGAAAACCGCCTTGAGAGCTTCGAATCCTCCGAGTTCGCTGTCGATAGCCGCAGCTAACTTGCCGACTGGAGCTCCGCCGCCGTTAGGGCTGAGGATAGTCCAGAAGAAGCTATGGTTGGCGTGACCGCCTGCATTGTTTTGTAGGAAGCCGCGAAACTCTTCCGGAACGGCGTCCAAGTTGGAGATCAAGTCTTCCGCTGACTTGGCTGCCAGATCGGCGTGTCCTTCGAGGGTGCCGTTGGCGTTGTTGATGTAAGTCTGGTGATGTTTGCTGTGATGGATCTCCATCGTGCGAGCATCGATGTGAGGTTCTAACGCGTCGTAAGCGTAGTTAAGCGCAGGTAATTCGTATGCCATGATTAATTTTCGGTTATTGGTTGTTTGGATTTATTCGTGAATTAGTAAGTAAAGAATATACTTAGTCAAATAGTTCCTGAGCCCATTTGTACAAGGATTTGGATGGTCGTGAAAAACACGATTGGCAGCTTCTCTTCGAAAGCTGCCAAATTAAAATTAGAATTCGTCAATCTTTATTGTTTCGGATAGCCGATCAGGTAGTCGTCGCCGTTGATAATACGTATATGGTTTTTGCTGTGGGTGTCGAACCATTGGGCACCTTCTTTCCATTGAGGTTCAGAGAGTTCTTCTTTCCAGCGATTCATCGATTTGGTCATTTTATCAACGCGTTCGGGCATGATTTTCGAAAGGTCATGTCGCTCGCTTAGATCGTTATCCAAGTTGTATAAAGCGTATCCATAATCTTGGACATAGATAAGTTTCCATGGCCCCTCGCGCATTGCGGAGAACCAAAGTTTGTGCCAGAAAAGCTTTTCGTGGGGTACGGTTTTTTGAGGCGAGTCAAGAAAGGGAAGCAGGTTGACTCCGTCGAGCGGGCGTTCGCTTGATGGATCTCCACCTGCAGCGGCTACGCAAGTGGGCAGAATGTCAAGAGCGCTGACCATGGAGTTGAATACGCGTCCTTGCGGAAAACGATTTTTCCAATGCATGACGAAAGGGACACGAATGCCGCCTTCGAATTTGATGCCTTTGAATCCGGCTAATGGGAGATTGCTAGAGGCATTACCTGTAGCGCCCCCGTTGTCGCTGAGAAACCAAATAAGCGTATTGTCGGCGATGCCTCGAGCATCGATTGTGTTGACGACTTTTCCGATCGCTCGATCCATTGCCCAAACCATTGAGGCGTAGGTCCGGCGTTTGGGATTTTCGATGTGGGCAAAGCGAGCAATATCTTCGTCTTTGCCATGCATCGGTCCGTGGGGAGCTGTAAATGAGAGATAGAGAAAAAATGGTTTCTCGGAAGATTTTTCAATAAAGTGGATCGCTCGGTCGCCGAGGACATCGGTTAGGTAGCCTTCGAAGGTCACTTGTTTGCCGTTCTCTTCAATTCCGTGGTGATTTCCGAGTTTATCATCCTTTTTAGGATTGTAGAAATAGCTGCGACTGCCTTCCCGCAAGCCGTAGAAATAGTCGAAGCCGCGTTCGGTTGGATATTGACTGTCGAGGTTGCCTAGATGCCACTTGCCGATGATGCCGGTGCGGTAGCCTGCTTGGCGCATTTTTTGGCCAAGCGTGATTTCATTGAGATCCATACCGTGCGGCGTGGGCGGAACATTGGCTTCGTGACCGAATCGTTGCTGATACCGACCGGTCATAAGTCCAGCGCGGGAAGGACTACAGACTGATGCAGTGGTATGGGCATCAGTGAAGCGAATTCCGTTTGCCGCGAGTCGATCGAGGTTAGGCGATTGGATTTCGGGTGAATTTTGAAATCCGAGATCTTCGTATCCAAGGTCGTCGGCGAGGATGAGAAGAATGTTGGGGCGATCTTCAGCGAAAGCAACTGAAGTGGAGCTCAAAATGATAGCTAGGTAAATTAGAATGTGACTTAGGTTCATGCTATTATTCGGAGCAATGAAAATAATAGGTGTTTTTGGATACGTTATGAAGATGAATTCATTTCAAGTTTATTCGATTATATGGACTTGAAATATACGTGGGGTAGGTGTTCGATTCGCGGTGGATTGTTTTGAGGTGATTCGTGAAGAAGTCGATGTGTGTCGCGCCTGATTCAATTTCGATTTGAGTGGTCCACGTGGCTGGCTGTTGACCGGGTTCCATGTCTTTCCATTGTTTTTCTGGAAAGAGTTCTCGGATGTAGGCTGAGCTCCCATCGGGGCCCCGGTCGTACATCCACCAAATGCGTCCGCTTTCTTCGTGGGAATCGGGCTCGAAGGTAACGGTTATGTTTATCGCGTTATTATCTCTGTGATACGAAACCTTTGGCGATTCTAGCAAGGGTTCGCCGCCAAAAAAATGATTGAGAAGAAAAGCTGTTAGGTTTTGCTCTTTTAGTTCGGCGCTGTCGGGGCGATGTTTTTTGCCATGTCCGGAGTTTATTCGAAGATAGGTTGGGATTTGAGGGTAATGGCTTCCACCCCAAAAGAGGTCGTAGGCAACCATGTCGTGGGTTCCAGGGTGAAATAGGAGGTCGACGTTTCGATTGGCAAGCTGAGTGAGGTTTCGAGATATGAATATTTGATCGGATATTCGGTTCGCTAGTTTTCGGATGTTTTCCCAGTTGTGTCCGGCAGCAATTGCTTCTTTAGTGTAGCTAGGTCCGAATGTTCCGCCTAGAAAATTATGTGGTTTAAAATCGGGATCGTTTTGGTTGTACGTATTCAATGCCTCCCATGCTTGCGGGTCGCAGAGTCGAAGGGGGGATTCCCATGGGGGGGAGACGCTAGCGTGTAGAGCAGAAAGACGAGTATCGACTATAATGGCGACGGCAGGTGATGCTCCGTTTTTCGAACCGCCAGAGAGGGCTATTTTCCCTCTTTCGAAGTAATGGCTTTCGGCGTAGGCTGCCGTAGTGGCTCGCATGAGAATGGCGGGCCAACCCCAATATTGGATTGAATAACGCGTTTCGAGTGTATCTATAAACCGATCACGCATCTGCTTTCCTAAGTCACCTTCTCCATAGGTTCTTGGTTCTTGAACAATTGTGTGAACCAAGCCGATTCCACCCTTGATCAGCTCTATGTCTACGCCCCTGATTGCGGTGTCGCTTTCGAATTGTTTGAGATTGTGTCCACCAGTTAGATGGAAACCCTTTGCCTTTCCGTTGACTGGTACGATGAAACGGACGGGGATACGGAGATCCCGCCCCGGCCAGAGCTCACCTACGCTTATCGTTATGGATTTTTGGCGTGTAGAAACAAGGCCATTGACAATGTGCCAATCCTGAAGGATTTCCGATTTAAGCGTACTGGCATCGCGAATCTCGTCCATATCGAAGATCGAGTCCTGGGAACTGCTGCTGAAAACCCTAAAGGGAATTAGAAGGACGATTAGAATAAGGGTCAGCTGTTTCATTCCTAATGTGGGTTACCGTCTGATGTGTATATGACGAACGTATTTACGCGAAGGCTAAGGGCGTCGAGTGTGTCGAGAAGTCGTCCGGTCTCGTAATCGAATTCCTCTACCGAGTCGCCAAAGAGGCCTGATTTCGATTTGCCTTTGAATTTTGGCGAAACATCCACCACGGCATGCATCATTGTACGAACAAGGTAGAGAACAAATGGACGAGAAGGATCGCTTTGTACTTATAGATAGTGAATTCCCTTGTTTGTAAACATTCGAGTTAGGCGAGGCATGTCTAGGGTTTCATCCGCTTCTTCATTGTTTTCATGGAATTTGATTTTGTCTTCATCGTTGGTCCCGAAGCCTCCAAAGTAGTAGTCGAACCCCTTTGCGTTGGGCATACGATCAACGATAGGTCTGCGATTCGAAACGTCCCATTTCCCGATGCAGGCGGTTTGGTAGTCGACGGTTCCGATTAGTTCAGCAAGCGTAACTTTTGATGAGGGCATGCCGAATCGACCACTCCGGGGAGGATACCTTCCTGCTAG
>Ga0233432_10003017_pt1 | contig 15427 bp, 16 predicted proteins | sample SI_122_August201_6_FD_179870 | JGI IMG/M metagenome (GOLD analysis project Ga0233432, IMG submission 179870) | Seawater microbial communities from Saanich Inlet, British Columbia, Canada - SI_122_August2016_10_MG | ecosystem: Environmental > Aquatic > Marine > Inlet | place: Canada: British...
GTCCCAACCCAATTTACCCATTTTGGAATATGAAAGAAGGCGAGAGTTCAACTCTACGTTTCCTTCCTGACGGTAACCCAGATAACACATTTTTCTGGGCAGAACGTTTGATGATCAAACTTCCATTTGCTGGAGTAAAAGGCGAAACAGACTCACGTCCTGTGCAAGTACAAATTCCATGTATGGAAATGTACGGCGAAACATGTACTATTCTTAATGAAGTACGTGGTTGGTTTAAAGATCCATCATTAGAAGATATGGGTCGTAAGTATTGGAAAAAGCGTTCATACGTATTCCAAGGCTTTGTAACTGACAATCCGATCTCCGATGACGAAGCACCTGAAAATCCAATCAGACGCTTTATTATTGGTCCGCAAATTTTCCAAATCATCAAGCAAGCATTGATGGACCCAGACATGGAAGAATTGCCAACAGATTACACAGCAGGTGTAGACTTCCGTCTTAACAAAACTAGCAAAGGTGGTTACGCAGACTATTCCACGTCAACATGGGCTCGTAGAGATCGTCCATTAGGCGATGCTGAAATGAATGCTGTTAACACACATAGCTTGTTTAATCTAAGTGACTTCTTACCTAAGAAGCCAGATGAGACAGCTGTCAAAGTTATGCAAGAGATGTTTGAAGCATCTGTAGACGGCGAAGCGTATGACGCAGAACGTTGGAGTCAATACTTCCGTCCTGCAGGTATGCAAGCACGTACAGGCGACCCGCAAGTAGCGGCAAGTGCTAATGCAACAGCAACGTCTCGTTCATCAGAGCCAGTAGCACCTGCGGCACCAGCTGCACCAGCTGCACCAGCACCGGCACCTGAACCAGTAGCAGAAGCAACTCCTGCACCCGAAGGTAACGCAAGTGACATACTTGCAATGATTCGAAACAGACAGAGTCAATAATACTTAATGCTTCTGCTAGTTAACCCGGATACAGAGATTCACGGTTTACCTGTCAACGTACCAAACGCTAGTAGAAGCAAAACTTTCATATAGGAGATAAAATGGCTAAATCATTTGACGTAAGTAAATTTAGAAAAGACTTAACAAAGTCTATTCAAGGCATGAGTAGTGGCTTTAACGATCCTACGGATTGGGTAAGCACAGGCTCTTATGCACTTAACTATCTTATTAGTGGCGACTTTAACAAAGGTGTTCCGCTAGGTAAGGTAACAGTGTTTGCAGGCGAATCTGGTGCAGGTAAAAGTTATTTTGCAGCAGGTAATATTGTAAGACACGCACAAGAACAAGGCATCTATGTAGTTTTAATTGACTCAGAAAATGCACTTGATCAAGCATGGTTAGAAGCACTAGGTGTTGACTGTGACGAATCAAAACTACTCAAGTTAAGCATGAGTATGATTGATGATGTTGCTAAAACAATAGCAACGTTTATGACAGATTACAAAGCAATGGATGAAGATGATCGTCCTAAAGTGTTGTTTGTAATTGACTCGCTAGGCATGCTATTAACACCAACCGATGTTGATCAGTTTAACAAAGGTGATATGAAAGGTGATATGGGTCGTAAGCCTAAAGCACTAACTTCATTAGTCCGTAATACTGTTAACATGATTGGTGCCCACAACGTAGGCTTAGTTTGTACTAACCACACTTATGCATCGCAGGATATGTTTGATCCAGATGATAAAATAAGTGGCGGACAGGGCTTTATATACGCTTCTAGCATTGTTGTAGCAATGAAGAAGATGAAGCTCAAAGAAGATGCAGACGGTAATAAAATCAGTCAAGTCATGGGTATACGTGCTGGCTGTAAAGTAATGAAAACACGTTACGCAAAACCGTTTGAAGGTGTACAAGTAAAGATTCCTTATGAATCAGGAATGAATCCTTACAGTGGCATCGTAGAACTTTTTGAAGCAAAAGGCGTCATTGAGAAACAAGGAAACAGACTAAAATATATTACTATGGATGGAGAAGAGATCCTAGAATACCGCAAAAATTGGTCAGGCGAACTATTAGACAAAGTAATGTCTGATTACGCCATAAAAGAGTCAACTGTGGTAAATACCTCTGAAGCAGACGAACCATTAGAAGAAGCTGTAACAGAGGAGTAATTATGGATTTGGAACAAGCGATTGACGTTTGGAATTTATTCAAAGAGTATGTTGACAAGAAACAAGTTGAATTAGTTGCCGAAAAGTTTGTTGATCACCTTGCCGATTACGGTGTAGACGATCAAGAAATGAAAGAATTATTAGGCAACGATTCACATCTTGATGAAGCGATCGGCTACTATTTAGAAATAGATGAAGTAGATCAAGACGAAGAAGAGTGGGGTTAAAAATTGTTTGACTTCTATTGCATTTATAAAAAAGATAGTGATGTTTGTAACTTACTATTGGATAAATGTATAGAGTCTGCTAAAGAGTTTAATTATAATGTTATACCTTATCCGGGTATATACGATAGTATAGACGAATTAGTAGATAAAGAAAACATTGTAATCTGCAACGATCTGCTACATAAAGTAAAAACTAAAGGAGTAGTGGGGTGTTTTTTATCCCACTACTACCTTTGGAAAAAGTGCGTAGATCTTGATGTGCCTATTGGGATATTAGAATACGATGTAGTATTTCTTAATCAACTTCCTAATAATATGTTAGATTTATTTGAAGACTACTGTAATCTTGATATTAATAGACACAGATATTTTAAACAAGGTAAAGATGTATATTCAAATAACCTTACAAAAACTAATAAAATAACAGTTGAAGCACTAAATGAAAATTTATCAACTAATAACAGCTTATTTTCGTATGTTGATAAAAATCATATTAGTGGCGCTCATGGATATATTATAAAGCCTTCGGGTGCAAAAAAACTGTTAGACTTTACAAAAACACGTGGAATGATGCCAGCAGATATTCATATAAATTTAAAATCATGCAATATGCATTATACATCAGAAAGCATTGTATATTTGCACTCTGCTAGATCTTTTCTACCAAAATTTTCACATACTAAAAATAATGGATTAAGATAATGGGATGGTATTCAGAAGTAAGTCGCGACGTTGGTAAAATACCTGATGCTGTAGCATTTTTTGAAGCTGAACTAAATGACGCTAAAAAAGAATGTAAGTTAACAGGCAACGTTGAAAAGGCGGCTGCAAGTATGCCGGGTATTGTTGAACATCGCTTTAATCAGCTACAAGAAATTGAAGCGATCCTATTCTACTTGAACATAGAGCTACGCAGATTGCGTAGCTCTTATTTCAAAAAATATCTAGAAAATTATCAACGAGCTTTGTCTAGTCGTGACGTAGAAAAATATGTAGACGGCGAGGCAGACGTTGTTGACTACGAAAAGATTATTAATGAATTTGCACTAATGCGTAACAAGTGGTTAGGTGTACTCAAAGCTCTTGATCAAAAGCAATGGCAAATTACAAACGTAGTCAAACTCAGAGTTGCTGGCATGGAAGACGCTAGTCTTTAAAAGTAACTGTTTGTTTCCTCTTTACCACATACGTTTATATCCAGTATGTGCGTAGATAAATATTTTCATGAATCAAAGTGAAATCACTATAGCCTGTGTATTGCGCACTCCGGCCAAATCTAAAAATCGTAATAAGCAAAAATTTTACGGCAACGACGATGTTGTTAGACTTAAGAAAGGTGTAGACAACTTTCTTAAAATGCCACATGAGTTTGTATGCTTAACTGACAGAGACGATGTCGAAACTAACACTATTAAGTTGATCGGAGAACCAACTGAAACACCGGGCTGGTGGGCAAAGTTAGAATTGTTTAGACCAGAATTGTTTAAGCGTCCTGTTCTGTATATTGATTTAGATATGATTATATGTGGAGACTTAGACGAAATGGTTAGAAAGTTTAAAGGCAATCCTTTTATGCTTTTAGGTAATTCAAGAAAAACGGGGTTTGGCAGTGGTATGATTTATTTTGAAGGCAAGCATAATGATTTATGGGAAAAATATATTGCCGATCCAAAATATTATCAGATGAAATATTCTAAAAAATCGAGGCTTGGCGATCAAGCATTTATAGAAGATAATACACCATTCCGTCCTATGAATGAAACTGTAAATAGAAATTGGTTTCAAAGATTTGAATATGATACTGTTCCGCACCCCGATAGTAAAATTTTAGTTTGTGTAGGAAAACAAAATAAACTTCATAAACAAGAATTTCAAGATAACCCTTGGGTACTTAAATATTGGAGAAACATATAATGGCCGTTGTTTTAGTAACAGGTGGGTTTGATCCTTTACATTCTGGACATATAGAATATTTTAAAGCGGCAAAAAAACTTGGAGACAAATTAATTGTAGGTGTAAACAGTGACGAATGGCTTACACGTAAAAAGGGTAGACCGTTTATGCCATTCAAAGAACGTATTGCTATAATAAAAGAATTGTCAGTTGTAGATAAGGTTATTGCGTTTGACGATAGCGACAATAGCGCATGTGGAGCAATATTTCTTACAATGTCTACGGAGACAGAAAAAATAATCTTTGCTAACGGTGGAGATAGAACTAACACAACAACCCCAGAGTATGCTACATATGGTGATATGCCTAATGTAGAATTTGCGTTTGGGGTCGGCGGCGAAAATAAAAAGAATTCAAGTAGCTGGATACTAGACGAGTGGAAAGCACCTAAGACTAAACGCACATGGGGATATTATAGAGTGGTACACGAATATGATAAACATACAAAAGTAAAAGAACTAGCAGTGCCACCGGGTGGTAAGCTATCAATGCAACGACATGAAGAAAGATCAGAGCATTGGTTTATTGCAGAAGGCACAGCAACAGTATATACACTTGATAGTAGTTCTGATGTTGATCTGCATGGAGTATATAGACAGCACCAAAGTTTACATATAGAAAAAGGCCAATGGCATCAACTTGCTAATGAGCATGACATTCCTTTAAAACTAATAGAAATACAATACGGTACTAACTGTGTCGAAGAAGATATAGAAAGAAGAAATTGATGAAAGTTTTTATAGGATACGATCCAAGAGAAGATATGGCTTACCAAGTATGTAAACACAGCATACTAAAACACCAACCCGATGCAGATGTACGTCCATTAATACAAAAAGAACTAAGGCAAGCAGGTTGGTACAAGCGTCCAGAAGATAAACTAGCATCAACAGAATTTACATTTACACGATTCTTAATACCAGAGCTTGCTAACTTTAGAGGCTGGGCAGTGTTTATGGATTGCGACATGTTGCTTACAACAGATATTAAGGAATTATTTGATCAAGCAGACGACAAGTATGCTGTTATGTGTGTACAACATGATTACACACCTAAGTCAAATATTAAAATGGATGGACAAAAACAAACAAGTTATCCACGCAAAAACTGGTCAAGTGTTGTGTTGTGGAACTGTGGCCATCCAAGTAATAAAGTTGTTACGCAAGATCAAGTTAATAGTTTAGAATTAAATGGTGCATACTTTCATAGATTTAGTTGGCTTAAAGATGAAGAGATTGGTGCGTTAGATCATACATGGAATTATCTCGTAGGCGAATATGACGACATAGAAACACCCAAACTTATTCATTATACCGAAGGCGGTCCGTGGTTTGAAAACTATAGAAACTGCGAGTTTAATGAACTATGGAAACAAGAACTATATGATATGTTTAAGTAAAAATCTCACTGACGAATATATTAATATGTTTGCACTGGGCGCAAATTTGCCTATACAGAATTATAACAGCTCGTTTGGTAAACAAGATATATTAATTCGTGGTATGGGTAAACGTAAATTAATAAAATGGTGCTGGGAAAATAATCATACATTCTACTATATGGATAGTGGCTATGTAGGTAATTACAAATCTAAGTCTAATCGACAAGGATTTAAATGGTTTCACAGAATTGTAAAAAATGATTTGCAACATAATAAAATTATAGAACGTCCAGACGATAGATGGAAATCATTAAATTACAAAATACGTAAACGTAAAAAAGGAAGTCATATACTGTTAGTAACTCCTTCTGACAAACCTTGTAAATTTTATGAGATAGACAGAGATACGTGGGTTAAAGAAACTATTACAGAAATAAGAAAATATACAGATAGAGCTATTATTGTAAGAGATAAAGCTCCAAGACATGAGCGTGTAGAAAATACTATCTTTAATGATTTAAAAAACTGTCATGCATTAGTCACCTATCAAAGCATAGCAGCAGTAGAAAGTGTATTATATGGTGTTCCAGCGTTTACACTAGCACCTACAGCAGCAGATCCTGTGTGTGATAAAGATCTAAGTCTAATTGAAGCACCTACAATACAAGACAAGGATAAAATATACAAATGGGCATGTCATTTAGCATACGGACAATTTCACATTGAAGAATTACAAGACGGTACTGCCTACCGCATTTTACGAGGAACGACATGAAAATAAATTTATATATGCTAACAGCAGAACGTGATAACCTAAAAAATATAATGCGTTCTTTTCAAGAAGGCATTTTAAAGTATTATTCTACATCACTTATTAATAAAGATTTAACACATGATAATTATCAAGATTGTATTAAGGAACTTAAGAAAAAACACAAAGTTGAAGTAAATTGTGTATATAACGAGAAGTATCGTGATTGCGATATTGCTATTCAGTTTGGCGGAGTAAAAGATAGAAATACTGTCCATCATAATCTTAAAAGAGACATAAAAGAAAAAGCAGAAAAAATAGTAATACTAGAAACACCAATTCTTGGTAGAAAAATTAATAACTCGCACGATTATAATTATTATAGGTTAGCAGTAGATGGATTCTTATTTAACGAAGGAGTTTTTAATTACCATACTAGCAACAAAGACAATACTCGATGGAACAAGCTAAAATCTGAATTAGGGTATAAAGAGTTTACAGGCTGGAAAAGTAATCCTAATGGAAATATATTATTGTTAACTCAGTTACCCGGTGACAGTAGTTTACGTCATAATGATACATTTGAATGGATAAAAAATACTGTTAGCGAAATACGAAATCACACAGATAGAAAAATAGTTATACGTTTACACCCTGCAATGAGCAGCAAAGGCCGCCACGAGTTTGCTGGAAATTTAAACGAATTTATTTTTTCTAATCCATCTAATATCGAATGGAGTATCGGCGAAAGAAGTTTACAACAAGATTTAAATGATGCAAAAGTTACAGTATCATATACAAGCGGAAGTGCCATTGATGCTGTTTTACATGGAGTACCGTCGATTGCTATTGACGAGGGAAGTTTTATATGGCCTATTTCATCGCACAAACTTACAGAAATTGAAAATCCGTTCTTAGCAGATCTTAAAACTGTAAATCAATGGCTATGGAATATCTCTTATAATCAATGGGGTGTTGGAGAATTAGAAAGCGAAGCTGCCTGGAAATATGTACTGGAAACTATTAAAGAATGAAAACTGTAATAACATATCTAGCAGGAGTTCCTAGTAAGAACAAAAAACCCGAAAAAACTCGTGTACTAGAATTGTTTGCACAAGGAGTAAATCGTGTAGGAGATAAGGGTATTGCAAGTACAGGTCACGTTTGGAAACCTAGTGATGTAGGTGTTATACAGGGATTTGTTCATGAAGACAGTCCTAGTAGTCCTCATTTAAGATTGCGCAAAAGTGTTGTTGAGAATCAAATTAGCAATAATAAAAAAGCTCTAATAATTGATAGTAATTTATTTTTATACATTAACAATACTAATCCTCACAAATATTTAAGATACAGTTTTAATGGAGTATTTCCTACTACCGGAGAGTACTTTTGGAACAATTCGGATCCTAGCCGTTGGCAACAAATCAGCAAGCATATGGGTATAACTGTTAAAGATTGGAACAGTGATGGAAAATATATTCTTATATGTTTACAACGTAACGGCGGTTGGAGTATGGGAGGCTTAGATGTCATGCAATGGTGCAACAACACTATTAAAAAAATCAAACAATATACTGATCGTCCTATTGTAGTCAGGACTCATCCCGGAGACAAACGTGCCCAACAATATATAAAACAATTAAAAGATCCTAGTGTACTGATAAGTAGGAAACCTAGTATTATAGATGATTTTAGGAACAGTTGGGCAACAATTACATATAATAGCTCACCAGGAGTAGCAAGTGCTATAGAAGGTGTACCGGTATTTGTTACTGATCCTAATCCTCAAGTAAGCCAAGCATATGATGTTGCTAATACAGATTTAAGACAAATTGAATCACCTAAAACTTTTGATAGAGAACAATGGTTAAATAAACTTGCTATGTGTCATTGGAACTTTGAAGAAGTGGGCAATGGTACAGCTTGGAAACACATAAGGAATTATGTATGATAACTATGATGGGATTTAATCCTCCAGTGAGCAAGCTATATTATCATTGGGACGTTGGTATGGAAAAACATGGTGATAAGTATATCACTGTAAGTAATCCTGTTGATTATACTAAACTAGATCATGCAGATTGTTACTATCAAACTAATCTTCTTAAACCTAAACATCATTCTAAAGATAGAAGTGACACTCAAGGTAATCATTATCAATATATTTTAGATAGTAAAAAGCCTTTTATTGTATCAGAAAGTAACCCTTTTAGAAAATATCCGGGTTGGACACGCTTTGGATGGTGGAGTTATAAATGGACAGATGCAAATTGTAATAACGATAATGTAGGACCCGAACGATGGAATGCTTATGAGAAGTCAACTGGCATTACATTTAAAGACTGGCATAGTCCGGGCAATGCTATTATTATTATGGGACAAAAAGAGAATGACAGTTCTTTAGTTAAATTATATGATACATATGATAATTTTTACGACTGGGTACTAGACATAATAGAAACTGTAAGGAAGTATTCTGACAGACCTATTATCGTTCGCCCGCACCCTAAAAACGAATCAAGAAATATTGGAAGAATACGCGAATGTGTGCTTAAAAAAAATATTAAAGGCGTTGCTATAAGTGAGAATAGATCTACAGGTGGAAATCAAGGTGGAGAAAGTTTGGACAAAGATTTAGATAATGCTTATTGTGTTATAACGTATAATAGTCTTAGTGGAGTAGAAGCAGTTGAAGCAGGTATTCCTACTTTTGCAATGGATAACGGCAGTATGGTATGGCCTATAGCCCATAAAGATTTAAGTCAAATAGAAAACTTAAATTACGACATAGACTTGCAAGAATGGAAAAACAAAATAGCGTATACTGTGTGGAACAAAAAAGAAGTTATATCCGGCGAGTGTTGGGGCCATCTTAAAGCAGTTTACAAAAAGGATTAAAAATGACAAAGGTAGTAGCATTTGTTCCAGCTAAAGGAACTAGTGAAAGAATCGAAAGCAAGAATATGCAAATACTTGACGGAGAATATCTGTTTAAGAGAAAACTGCGACAGTTGCTCGAATGTAAAGAAATTGACGAAGTTTGGCTAGATAGTGAAAGCAAACAACTACATGACTTAGCAAGCGATCTTCCGATCAAACATCATTATAGAGATCCGAGTTTAGCGTCTAATGCAACAGACGGCCACGGCATGTTTGCAAATGAATCAACGGTAACTGATGCTGATATTGTTGTGCAAGTACTATGTACTGCTCCATTTATAGATAAACATGTTATTGATCCTGCACTTAAGAAACTTAAACAAAGCAATGCTACAAGTATAGTTGCAGTGTCAGAACAAAAACTTTACTTATGGAATGACGGGAATCCACAATACGGAGATTGTATTCCAAATAGTGTAGACTTACCTACACATACTATCGAAGCGATGAGTTTTTATGCTGTAAAAACTAATAATCAGCCAGTTAAAAAACGTTACACTAAAGATGCTATTATGTATCCAATAACACCTTTACAACTAGTTGATATTAATAATCAAGAAGACTTAGATTTTGCCAAAGATATTTGTGCAGGACAACGTGCTAAAAAAGTACAACAATTAAAAATGTTAAGTAAAACTATTAGTAGTTGTTTACTAAGTGACATTTGTAAAGAAAACCAAATAGAACATTTTTTAAGTTCAGAAATTAAGTCAATGAATAACGGAACATTTTTAGGATTTGCAAAAACATTAAAACTAAAAGAATTGCCTGAAAATGAAAAAGATCCAAAAGAAACTCATTGGGAAGGAATTTTTGATGCATTAGGTAGTTATGAATTTGTTACACCAGGCGATGTTATTATTGTATCTACTGATGTAAAAGACAAAGCATATTTTGGTGATCTTAATGCACACTTTGCATATCGTAGTGGAGCAGTAGGCGTAGTAGTGGACGGGCATACTAGAGATGTAGATAGAGTTACACAAATAGGGCTCCCGTTGTTTGCTCACGGACGTATGCCTGATGATATTAGATACGAAGGCACATTAGAAGAAATGAACATGCCTGTGACTATTAATGGAGTAACAGTACGTAACAATGATATGATATTTGGAGACCCCGACGGAGTAGTATGTATACCAGCAGACGAATGGCCTTTTGTTTTTGAAGAAGCAAAGAAGGCACTTAAAAAAGAAATGCTTGTTAAATTTGAAGCTACGTTTGGCAGTGACCCGTTTGATGTTTTAAACAATATTGGATTATTTTAAGATTTATGACTTTTAAAAAATATGCAAATAAGCACAAAGGAGAACGGTGTTTTATCATCGGTGGAGCACCGAGTCTAGCAACAGAAAATCTTTCCCTGTTAGAAAATGAAAAAATCTTCATTTGTAATAAAGGATGGGAAGCATTTAAAATTGGTCTCCCTCATTACGATTACTATGTTTTATCTGACGGAAACGTAGCTAGGTTTAATTTGACAGATATAGAAGAAAAAGTAACATCACCTAGATTTTATTCATCTGTAGTAAGTCGTAAGGTTCCTGCATTAAAAAACAAATATATTATTTTTGATAGGATCAAATCTAAATTAACAAAAACATTTCCTAAGAATTTTAATGACGGCTGGGGCAAAGTTGCCACAGTTGTATTAGACGCTGTTATGATAGCATATTTTATGGGATTTAAAGAAATATATTTACTAGGTGTTGATTTAGATTACACTAGTAACAACACACATTTTTATAAAGATGATGCAAGAGAAATAAAGTCAAAAGATATTATGAATATTGACTATGTTCTTACAACAGCAACGGCAATATCAAAGCATCTTAAAGATCGTAATTGCAATCTAATTAATTTAAGCAAAGGGTATAAAATAAAAGGATTTATGGATACTAGTTGTTTAGAGAATCTTTTTTATGAAGGGAAATAACTTAACCTTCGACAGAACAACTGCACGACTTATTTTAGAGCCAATAATCCTCTGTACGATTGACCATTATATCTGAACGTTTACTTTTACCAGCGGTCTTACGATCACCTTTCATATGATCCATCCACTTGCCTAGTTCAGTATTAATTAACGGGTGGCCACCGCCACCTGACTTTGCTTCACGCAAATACATTTGGGCACTGTAGTCATGACTAGGAAACTCTTTATACTTGTTAAGTATTTCTCCAAAGATATAACTGTCATGCCATTCTGCCAATTTAAACATTCCATTTTCGGCATCTTCGTACATTGCTTCAAAGTCTTTAAGGAATTCGTGTGCAACTGGATGATTAAGATTAAGACCGTAAAAGCCGCACTCGGGCCATGTCTGTGATCCTTTACCTCTACCTACATATGTAATGTAGTCGTGTTGAGGTAGTAAGTTATTAAATTCTTTGTGCTTCCACGGACTATGAATAAAGGTATCAGCGTCCATCCACACTACCCAATCCTTGCCATATTGGCATGCATCAAATACAGCATACACTTTATTAGCAAAGCGTATAGCGTCCCATTTAAATTCTTTTTGCCAATCTTTACGTCCGTGTCTTGCAGGATGATTTGCAATATTACCATTAGCATGCGGAACATCTTTCCAACGCTCTTTAAATGCATTTAGTTTAGGTAATGTTTCCTTTGCATCTAATATTGTAATTTGATCCGGGTTAGGATTCCTTGGACTACAGTCTTCTGCATACACAACTAATTTAACTTTGCTTTCAACGTTTTCTGCAAAGCTATCTATAAATCGTTGTCCGTATAAACTAAGTCCGGGTTGATGAAATGTGGTTACCACAGTTATTGATGTCATGGTGCTCCTCTTGTTAAATATGTATATGGAAGTATTTAACCAATGATTTTCTGCCTGTATACTGATAATGGCGCACTAAACAGTCAACCTGTTTTTCATGCATTTGCAAAGAGTGCTGTCGATGCCGGTCACACCGTTATCTATAATGAACCTTATAGAGTATTCGATCATTACGACAATTATGACGTTGCTGTTATATGGAGTGTGTTATGGAACGGTCGTATGGCAAATAACAAAACAGTTTGGGAACAAAATCGCATGTTAGGTAAACCTGTAATTGTGCTAGAAGTAGGGGCATTAAACAGAGGTACTATGTGGAAAGTAGGAGTAAACGGCATTAATAGAGATGCTTATTTTGCTCCTAAGAATAACACTGACGAACGTGCAAAGATGTTAGGTTTAAAATTGCAACCATGGACAAACAATGAAGACGGACCAATTGTTATTTGTTTGCAACATAACAAAAGTCAACAGTGGGCAAATATGCCGCCACAAGACAAATGGTTAGATAAAACTTTGTCGATTATACGTAAACGTACTGATAAACAAATTATTATAAGACCGCACCCAAGATGTTTAATACCTCCTTTTTCAGACGAATACAAAGATGTAAAAGTACAAAATCCAGTACGTGATAACGCAACATATGACGACTTTAACTTTGATATGTCCAATGCATATGCTGTTATTAGTTGGAGTAGTAACCCTGCTATACGAGCAATACTACAAGGTGTGCCAGCGTTTGTAGGGCCTAGTAGTTTAGCATATGATGTAGCACAACATGACATAAAACAAATAAACAACCCTATAAGACCTGACAGAACGCAATGGCTTAATGACCTTGCACATACTGAGTACAGCACACCTGAAATAGCTGCAGGTTACCCATTAAAACACTTGACATCAAAACTATAATACGCTATAATATAGTATATACATAGGAGAACACCCTTGAAGCATACTATCGAAGATTGCCTTGAAATTGTTGCAGGACTAAGAGATGTGCCTGACCCTATCATTATCAAGAAAGAAGATGCAACAATTATGTTTAGCATTGCAAAGCAAGTCCTTAGAGGATTAGGGCTCAGTGATAAACAACATGCACTTATGAAAACTAAGTTATTGAATTATAGCGATCAGCTGTTGGCAAATAATATTATTGTTGAAGAAACATTTAATAATCTAAGATATCCTTTACGTAGTATTGATAGAGCAAAGTATATAAAACTTGTTACTAAAGACGATATATTTACAGAACCAAAAAGCGAACGTTGGAAAGAGCAACTGTCAAATTTACCTTGGGTTAAAGTACGTTTCCCATTTAGTAAAAAATTAATTGTAAGATTGCAACAAATACCTATGTCAGCAAGTACATATGTTCATCCAAAAGGATCACATACACACTTTTTTGCACTTACTGAAAACGTAGTGTATGAAGTTATAGAAGCATTTAAAGATAATCATTTTGAAATTGATCAAGAGATATTTGATACCTATGATGAAATAGTTACTTGGAAGAGAGAAGATTATGTGCCAGGTGTATTTAATGGTGAAGTTAAAAACTTACCTCAAAACGTTATAGATGAAATTACTAATAGGTTAGGAAAACCAACAGCAAATAATATTCATTTGTATTATGACAAAAGGTTTGAATACGGCATTGTTGATATAGACGAGCCTATTAATGTTAATGGACAATTAGTAACGGACATTGCTACTAGAGAATCACTATACAAATATATTAATAGTAAAGAGACTCCATTACAAGAGGTATTCAAAGCACTTAACGAGTTGGACAGTTATCCAATTAATATACTTGTTGACGATGAAAGTGCATTTGATATAGTAACACAAACACATCAACTTGTGCGTAATTATATTTCAAATGATCAAATTACTGTATTGTATAGAATGGATTCACACTCAGATAAAAACGGTTATAACCAATATATTAAAGATAATAATTTAAATACTCCGGTTGACAAAGACACAAAAATAGTGTATACTCTAAAGAGTAAGGTAAACAAGCCACTTGCTAAGAGTGACTGTTCGCCTAATACCGCGTTATCCTTTTCTACGGAACGACATTCTATTTCGGGTGATATATCCAAAGATGTCACTTTATATATTGAGTATAGCGATAAAGAACCTATTTGGAGAGACTGGAGAATGAATCCTTAATGGCAACATGTAGACTAATAATTGAAGATGAAGTAAACATTAAACTAGAAGGCTTAGAGGTTGACGTGCGAAGGAAACTTGCTAATGCTCTTAAGTTTGAAGTACCATATGCAAAGTATATGCCACAATATAAACTTGGTCGTTGGGATGGCAAAGTTGCTTTCTTTGGTATTGGCGGCACTGGTTACGTTAATCATCTTGATACTGTTGTTGAGGTATTGCAAAAGAATAATGTACAAATAGCAGACATTGATGACAGACGTATACCTGTACAATTAAACTTTCCACAAATTACAGAACGCTATTGGGCCGACCAAGATGTAGTGTGGCCTAAAGGACATCCAGCAGAAGGCGAAGAAATTATTCTACGTGATTATCAAGTAGAAGCAATTAACAATTTTTTAAAGCACCCGCAAAGTTTACAAGAAATTGCAACTGGTGCAGGTAAAACTATTACAACAGCAACATTATCACATATAAGTGAGCCATACGGACGTAGTCTTATTATTGTGCCTAACAAAAGCCTTGTTACACAAACAGAAGAAGATTATGTTAACTGTGGCTTAGACGTAGGGGTGTACTTCGGCGACAGGAAACAATTAGGTAAGACTCATACTATCTGTACTTGGCAAAGTTTAAACATACTTGACAAGAAGCACAAGGACGGCTCGGCTGTATTAAGTCTAGCAGAGTTCCTAGATGGTGTAAGCACGATCATTGTCGACGAAGTACACCAGGCGAAAGCAGAAGTACTTAAAAATTTACTTACACGTAATTTAAAGAATGCTCCAATCCGTTGGGGACTAACAGGAACAGTACCTAAAGAGAAATTTGAATTTGAAAGTATTCATGCTAGTTTAGGTCCTGTAATTGGAAATATTACAGCAAAGGAATTACAAGACAAAGGTGTACTATCTTCGTGTCATGTTAACGTTTGTCAATTAATTGACACTGTTGCACACAGAGATTATCAATCAGAATTAAAGTACTTAACAACAGATACAGCACGTTTAGAGTACGTAGGCAAATTATTAAACACAGTAAAAGATTCAGGCAACACACTTATATTAGTAGATAGAATTAGTGCAGGTGAAGCAC
>Ga0233432_10003023_pt1 | contig 15422 bp, 9 predicted proteins | sample SI_122_August201_6_FD_179870 | JGI IMG/M metagenome (GOLD analysis project Ga0233432, IMG submission 179870) | Seawater microbial communities from Saanich Inlet, British Columbia, Canada - SI_122_August2016_10_MG | ecosystem: Environmental > Aquatic > Marine > Inlet | place: Canada: British...
AGCTCTCCGTCATCTCCCCCTTCAGGGTTAAAGTGAAGTCGCCGGAGTAGCGCTCTATCTCGGTACCGACTTCGAGCTCAGCGTTGGCTCCCATGACGATCAAGGAGTCGCAGGTCAGCTCGTAGGTCCCGGTCGCCACGGTCAGCTTGCCCATGACCCGAATTTCGCCCACCTCTTCGTTTGTATCCAAGATAACCACTACACCCATCGGAATCTCAACGTCTTCTTCAGGGTCGGACGGAGGCGAACCACCCCATGTCGCACTATCGCTCCAGTCGCCCGATTGCGTAGCGGTGACCCCGTAGATCGACGAAGACGCGATGCCTAAGGCTAAGCATACAAGGGCTATAGAAAAATACTTTCTCATCTTATTTCGAGGATTCTATAGAGCGATTGAGTGTCGCGAAAAGTCCTCAGTCGCGGTAGTCTTTGCTATCCTGTGGAACCGGGTCGTCTTTTCCGATAATTTGTCCTTCCCATACCGGTACCTTATCGTAGTAGGTGAGAATCCGAGCGCGACTTCCGGGAGTAGGACCATTGTCGATCTTCGGTATCCACTTTTTCATGGACTTCATAACCTCCGGTCTTTTTGCAGCGAGGTTGGTCCACTCGTGGGGATCGTTGACGATGTCGTATAATTCTTCTGCGCCGTCTACGTACTGGATGTAGCGCCACTGTTCATCTACGATGGCGAAATTGCCTTGGTTGTGCGACGTAATGGCTGGCCGACTACGCGGCGCCTTTGCACTGGTAAGTTGGCGCGATAGACTCAAGCCTTCCAAATGAGCCACTTCCGGTAAATCCGCTAGATCGACCAAGGTCGGATAGATATCGAGCAGTTCTGCGGGACGGTTGCACTCTTGGCCAGGAGTGACTCCAGGGCCGGCGAATATAAGCGGCACCCGCGTCGAGTTGCGCCAGAGCGTGTTTTTTCCGGTGATCAACTTTTCTCCAAGATGATAGCCATGGTCGCTCCAAAGCACGACGATCGTATCATCGGTATGGCCGGACTCTTCTAGAGCATCGAGGATGCGGCCGACTTGGCTATCAATAAAGCTCGTGGAAGCCATGTAGGAGCGCACCAGATTGATTGCCTGGTCATTCTCTTCGATCCACTGTTGCCGCGGCTCAGGCAGACTCCAATGAGTCCACCAGGAAGAACGCGGCGTGTCGTCTCGATCATCCTTTGGCATCGGCGGAAGAACCGACGCATCGTCTGGATAGAGGTCGAACCACTTTTGAGTCGCGAAACAAGGCACGTGGGGAAGAAAGAAGCCGGCGGTGAGAAAGAACGGTTTTCCCTCAGGCATATCCTCCAGCATCTTAATCGCCTGCGTCGCTACGTCCCAGTCGCTTTTCGTCGTGTCGTCATTATCGAGCGGAAAAACGCCCCAATCCATGAGCGGATGGTTTCCAAACGGCGTGGTCGGAATAAGCTTTTCAGGAGGCATCGGTATTCCAAATCCCCCTTTCGCTCCCCAATGCTGAAACTCGGGATTAGGCGTATCTGCTGGCTGGTTACGGAGACTGTGATAGATTTTTCCGTTGCTATAGGTTTGATAACCATTGTTGCCGAAGTGCTGGGGCAACGAAAGGAGATCCTCCCACTGCGGCACATCGCGAAACCAAGGAGCCAGACCATGGACGCCTGTAGTGCTCGGACGAAGCCCCACCATAAGACTAGTCCGGGACGAGTTGCACAGCGGCGACTGGGTATGCGCATTGGTGAAGAGCGTTCCCCGAGCGGCTAGCTTGTCGATGTTAGGCGTCTGAACCAAAGGATGCCCGCCCATGCAGCCGATCCAGTCATTCTGATCGTCGATCGCGATGAAGAGGATATTCGGTTTGTGAGCGGAAAGCCAAGTCGAAGACAAAACCAGAAAAGAGGTAATGAGAAGTAGGATACGTTTCATAGGGTTAGAATATAATCTATTGAGATTGGAAATAATGAAAGAGCATGAAGCGAGATGATAAAACTCGGTTTATTGAAATGAACAGGATACGCCCCGACCCATTCGACAGGCTCATGGCTGGAAGTCGGGCCTACATGATGGCTTCCGACTTCGCCTTTCAGGCTTCGACGGACGCGTCGCCAACTTGATGAAATCCATTGCGAACGCATCATGTTGCTGCAGGCATCCTGTAGCGAAGCGTATCCTGTTTTAAAAGAATCTGTCTGTAATCATAACTTAGAAAAATAGTAACTAGATGGAATCCGGTGCGGAGATTGGATATCCGTATTCTATCGCTTCCCCTTGGGTCTCATTCCAATGGCCTTCGGGTCGAACTGCTTTGGATCGAGGCCTGGGTTGGGCACAGGGATGACAGCTCCCGTTTCCCTCAAGTAATCTTCAATCATGCGATCCAACTTTTGAACGCGTTCCGGCATCGCTGCTGCTAGATTGCGCTTCTCACCAATGTCCTTCGAAAGGTCGTAGAGCTTGTAATCATGCTGTCCGTTTTCGCCGCCGTGGAAGACGCGGGCCAGTTTCCATTTACCCGAGTGCACGGACATGGAAGGCGGCAACCACTCAGGTACGGGAACAATGCATGGAAAGTAGGTGAAGATCCCCTTGCGCTCGAGCTTCTGCCCTTGCAGCGCGGGCCTAATATCAATGCCGTCCACCGGATGGTTCTCCGGCAGCGCAATGCCCTGCCCTTTTAGGATGGTCGTATAGAAGTCCGATGTTTGAATAATTTCGTCGCTGCGGCTACCCGGCGTAGTCACTCCTGGCCAGACCACGATAGCAGGCACGCGCACCCCACCCTCTCGCATCGAAGCCTTCCCGCCACGCAGAGGGGTGTTCGATGTAACCGGTATGCCTCCTCCTTCGGGGAGGCGGGTGTGGATATTGCCGCCGTTATCCGAAGTGAAAATGATCACCGTGTTATCGGCGATACCCTTGCGATTGATCTCATCCAAAAGAGTTCCCACCGCATCATCAAGCGAATGAACCATGGCAGCGTAGGTGGCGGACTTCTGCTCGCTAGCGGGATCAATCTCGCCTTCGTATTTCTCGATCAGTTCCTGCTTGGCATTCCAAGGACCATGGACCGAGAACATCCAGTAGTTCATGAAGAAGAGTTTGTCTTTTGAAACCGCGTTCATCCAGGTAATCGCTTCTTCGCTCATGCGATCTTCGATGTGCTCCCCCGGATAGTTTTCCTTGATGTGCTTAAAAGTCCAAGGAGCGACGTAGGTTCTCCCCGGACCGGGACCAGTGTGATGCGGGATATCGACATCGAAGCCATGCTGCAAGGGACTGTAAGGCTCAGCACCCAAGTGCCACTTGCCGAAATGCCCCGTTGCATAGCCCGCTTTTTGCATCACTTTTCCGATAGTAGGAAAATCCGTATCCAGGCGAGTAGCACTCACCACAGGCAACGCTTTCTCGGAGGGTTTCGCCCGTTTCGCTAGCTCGGCCTTCAATATAGCTTTTGCTGTGTGATGCCGCGGCTGCGTGCTCCCGTGACGGGCAGGCGTCTGGCCCGTCAGAAAGCTGGCCCGCGTCGGCGAACACAGTGGAGAATTTGAATACGCCCGATTGAAGGTGCAGCCGAGATCCGCCAAGCGCATAATATTCGGCGTATTATACAGCTTTGTTTTGCCGTAGAGCTCGGTGTCGCTCCAGCCGAGATCATCGGCCAGAATGAAAACGACGTTCATCGGCTTAGCGTCATTCGCAATTGCATCTTGACCGGTGGCGAACAAACCAAAGGCGAGTAAAATCGTAAGAAGTTTCTGTATTTTCATATAATTAGGAATCGCTCACGAAGACCACGAAGCGAAATCAATAAATTGATATATCTCAGATCATTAAAATTAACTGGGTACGCCCCGACAAATCGCGAGCTACAGGATGCCTTCGGCAACATGATGAATCAGGTAGCAAACTCATCTTGTTGCCGACGACTTGTCTCAGCGAATCCCGCAGTCGCGTATTGGTTTCAACTTAACTAAAACTCAACTTAAACCACCCCGACGTTTCGGGGTAGCTACGTCGAAACTTCGGCAGTGGAACTGCAGAAGATGAGTTTAAGTTGACGTGTGTGCACTTAGCCCGAGAAGCCGGAAGAGGCCATCATGTAGCCCCGTCTGCGGGACGTATCCTGTCTAAAAAATCCTAGATCGTGTACGGAGCGCGGCGCTTGTAGGTGCGCATGCGATTGGCCTCGGCATCCCCGATGAAGCGTTCCTTCTTCGGATCGAAGGTGACCTTGCGTCCCAGCTTCCAACTGATCGCCGCCGCAAAGCAGGCCATGTGTCCGTAGCGAACGGCCGTCGAATTGCAAATCGGGTCCTCCCGAGTTTTAACGCAATCAAGGAAGTTGCGGGCGTGCATCACTGGATCCGTGCCGTTAATCTGGTCGTAGGTTTTGTTTTTGAGCAGCTTGGGATTGCTGGTTACGATTGCCTTCGCATCCCCTGCTTCTACCCAGCCTTCATCGCCTTCGAAGCGAACAGGGCAAGTGCCGAGTCCTTCCTGCCAATCGCCTTCCCCTTCAAAACCGGAAAGGCGCAGCACTAGCTTCATGCCATTGGCATACTTCGCGTTTATCTCACCATCCGATACCGGTTCGAATTCAATAGGAGTCGTTCCATCGGCATCCGCCGCCCACTGACAGACGTCAATCGTATGAGACCCCCACTCAGGCAGCCTCCATGCGGCATACAAACCCGCGTGATTGCGCCAGCGACCTCTGCAATACGCAGCGTTAAAATCCATCGACGGCGACGGGCCCAGCCACTTGTCCCAATTGATAACCGATGGGTCCGGCTCCGGTTCGGCCGGCAAAGGCTCCAAGTATTGCTGTAACTCCAAAATGCCCGCATGAACGGATGTAACCTGCCCCAGCTTGCCGCTACGGGCCAGATCGACCGCCAGCTTGAAATTGGGCACGCTTCGACGTTGCGTTCCCGCTTGGAAGACGCGCTTGTGTTTCCTAATCGTGTCGTCGAGTTGCTGGCATTCCATGATATTCATCGCGCAAGGCTTCTCGCAATAGATATCCTTCCCTGCGCGGGCAGCGGTGATGGAGGCCGTGGTATGCCAGCGGTCGCCAGTAGCAATGATAACCGAATCGATGTCATCGCGCCCCAAGACTCCGGACATGTCGTCGTAGGTCACGCAATCCGTATTCCCGTATTCCCGGTCCGCTAGACGTTTGATGATTTCGCGACGCTCTTTTTGAACATCGGCTATGGCGACGAATTGACAGTCCTTGTGAGCGAAGAATCCCGCAAGGACTTTTCGTCCGCGCGGGCCAAGCCCGATGCCTCCCACTATAATTCGATTGCTGGGAGCCACGGCACCATTCTTGCCGAGAGCGCTGGCCGGTATCAGCGTCGGCATGCCGATAGCGGCAGCGGCAGTGGCGGTTGTTTTTATGAAGTTACGGCGATTTGTTTTTGTAATCATGATTTTGGGATTGTTATAGATTTTCAAGGACGAGCCTCGGTGAATTCTTAAGGTAGCGGCCGATCTCCGAGCGGCCATTAACAATGGGTAGTTGATTCCGCTTAGCGGGATCAGTGGCCGCTCGAAGATCGGCCGCTACCAAATTTAGAAACGAGAAAACTTCGAAATATTTGTTCGAAAGAAATAACATGATGTCTTCGGATTAAAACTGTTTAAAAATTTAAGAGATCTCAATAGAATTGAGCCTCAATTTGCTCTTCTCGCACGTACGCACGTTATATCTCCATTAACAAGGCAAGTTTCACTTTCCGTTAAGAAAAAAAACCAAAAAACTTCGCATAATCTTCGCTTGATTCGCTCCGGCAATCAACAGGCGAAGGTATGCGCAAAAGGTCAATCTATCGACTTTTCAGCTCCGAAATTCGATTCTCACCCACTGCCATGAACTCACTGAACATTCTCCTCAACGGGAAATAGCCTAACAACCTAGCGCCTAATTTCCGTTAAGAAAAATCCCCAAAGTGTATTTTTTATCCTGAGGCGACAGCGACAAGGCTTTGTCCGGTCAGCGACCCATCCTACAGGGTTGCAATGCAGGTCGTCTCGTCGACGATCCTGAGCTGAGCCGAAGGGCTCAGGCGACAACCTGGTATTGCTTGACCTTTCTCAAGATTCAAGGGTCGACCCTTATGTATCTTACCCTTTCGAATAGAAGCGGTTCAACTCTTCGAGGTGGCCGTGAATGATCTTGGTGATGTGCGCTGGGCCGAGTTCGGTTTTGTGCAATTCGAAAATGGCCACCAGCAATGCGAGCTCGATGTCGGTCTTCTTGGCAGATACCGATTTCATCTCCCTCATGAGCTCAAGAGCTTTTACCTCTGCTCGCTTGTAGTTTTCGAAGTTGTTTTCGCTTGGCGTTGCCATATCGCAACGAAACAAGCAATTCCGCCAACCCGAGGTCAAACTTCAAATCTTTGAGCTCGAGGATTGACACCTCTACGTAATGACCCAAAGGCTTTGACCCAGCAGCGACCCAGCAGCGACCCAGCAGCGACCCAGCAGCGACCCAGCAGCGACCCAGCAGCGACCCAGCCGACAAAATCCCCTAAATTCGTGCTATTTCTTCGTCCACGTATACTTCGACGAGTCGAACTCGTAAGCTCCCTTTGACAGCACTTCCTTGGCATACCTATCGGGTAACCACGATCTCAATGGTCCCGTCAATCCGCCATGGCTATCGATCAGATTCGTCCACTCATTCGGGTCGCTAACCAGATCATACAATTCCTCGCCCTTCTTTCCTTCCGCGTATTGAATATAACGCCAGTCCTTGGTTCGGATCGCGGTGTTTCCTTTGAGATAATCGATAATTGCGGGATGCTTCCACTGGGCATTCGAATTCTCAAGCAATGGTCCGACATCCACGCCATCCAAACCAACTGGCACCGGCAAGCCGCACAGCTTTGTCAGCGTTGGATAAAGACAGGTTAAATCAACGGGGCTATCCGTCCGAGATCCCGCTTGAGTCACCCCTGGAACCATCATGATGAAAGGCACGTGAGTCGATCGCTCCCAAAGCGTGTTTTTCGCGTAGTGATCTTTTTCTCCGAAAGCATAACCGTGATCCGACCAAAGAACCACGATCGTATTTTCGCTATAGGCACTTCCGTCGAAAGCGTCCATCAATTCCCCCACCATCGTATCCGCATGAGCAATACTCGCCAGATAGGATTGAACGCAATGCTGAAGGTCATCGTGCGCTTCGATCATGCGAAGGTCTTTTCGCCGGGTTTCAGCCATAATTTGACCGCCCTCTGGGATATCGTCTAAGTCACCTGGTTTATTGATGGGAAGTTCTACCTGATCCATCGGCAATTCATCGAAGTATTTCTTCGGAGCATAGAAAGGCAAGTGAGGCTGAAAAATGCCGACCGCCAAAAAAAACGGCTTCTCGTGTTTTCGGGAAAGAAATTCGCTAGCCCAATCGACCGTTCGACCATCTCCCATATCCATGCCGTCCACCTCCATCGGCCCCCAGTCGAGCGAATCGTTAGGGTGACGTGGCATGGTCGTGAGAAAGCGACGGTCTTCGCCACGGCTCTTAAAATAGTCCACAATCAGATCCTTGTCCTGAATCAGATCGAAATACTCGTCCCATTGGTCGGGCGGATTGAAGCCATCGGTGTGATGATGCACCTTGCCCCCACCAGCCGACGTGTAGCCATGATTCTTGAAATAGTGCGGGAGCGTCACCAAATCTGGATACGCAGGACGCCACCAATGACCATTGCCGTACAGTCCTGTCGTCGATGAGCGTTTCCCCGTAAGTATCGCAGCTCGGCTAGGTGCGCACTTAGGACTCGGAGCGTGAGCGTTCGTAAAGAGCAGTCCACGTTCCGCCAGGGCATCGATATGCGGCGTCGGAACGCGATTCGAGCCCAAGCACCCTACCCAATCGTTCATATCGTCGACCGAGATGAAAAGAACGTTGGGAGGCGAAGTAGCCCCCAATCTGAAAACACACAGTACAAAATGTATAATGAAGAAAAATTTGAGGAAAGGTTTCATAAATAGAGATGATAGGATCGGCTCGATCCTCCGAAATGCGATTCGAATCAAAGCGGATCGAACGGATCCTACCTAACTGATTTCAATGACTGTGCACAAAACTCCATCAAAGACTCCACCATTTGTCGAGCGAAGCTCGAAGGATCGTTTTCATCGAATCGTATTGCTGATCGCCCGCCAGGTTGTTCGTTTCATTGGGATCAATTTCCAGATCAAACAGTGATTCCCTATCCACATAATTACCCCAGGGTTCCTCAGATGCCGGGACGATTAGTTTAAGGTTCCCCTGACGAATCCATCGGTAGGCAACGTCAATGCTCGGATCCCCCAATACGGAGGCGTCTCCAGGATAAATTTCCCCAAACAGTGTTCGGTCGACAGGCAATTCCTGATATGAAGCCGCATTGGGAAACAAACTTAAACCTGGAATCGGTGATTCCGCATCAATATCCGAGGCGTCCAAGATCGTTGGAAAGAGATCTATGCTCGAAACCCATTCTTCGCGCTGACCCGGAGATATTTTCCCATCCCATCGCAAGAGAATCGGCGTTCGCAATCCCGGCTCAAAGGGAGATCGTTTGCTCTTTTCAGTGTACTGTTTGGGATTCGATTCGAGCGGCTCAAAACCGTTGTCCGATAGGAATACAAAGAGGGTTTTCCGGCTTAGACCGCGCGATTCGATCATATCGACCAACTCCCCTACCGTTTCGTCAAACTGAGTAATTGATGCGTAGTATGGAAGCCTGTGCGGATCGACAGACCTTTCGCTGTATGCCTGAAAATACCGGCCCGGAGAATCGTGCGGCGTGTGTGGCAAAAAAGGAGCGTACCAAATAAGAAACGGCTGATCCTCGCCGCAGTCATCCAGAAAATCAACGATCGGTTTCATCGTGACCCGTCCGATTGCCAAACCCGCATCTCCATTTCCATGAGCAACGACGTCACCATTGGGAAGAACCTTATCTCCATTGGCTCCACCCGATGGTTCGGAAAGCGTCATGCCCTCGGTGAAACCGGCATTACTCCAATGCCCTTCCCAGTGTTTTCCGGTTTGCAGACAGCGATACCCGTATTGAGTCAGTCGCCTCGGAAGCGTATCCACATTTTTAATAAACGATGCTCCTGTCTCTCTCAATCGATCGTATCGATCCTTTGTCATTTCAGGGGCTTGAGTGAGCCCCTGAAACCCGGGTGGCGGGTGATTAAAATGAATACCGTGTTGATGCGGGTAAAGGCCCGTGAGCAGAGTAGCGAGCGAAGGACGGCACACGCTGGAGGGAACGTATCCATTCGGATAAAACGCTGATTGTTCCGCTAGCCGATCGAGGTTCGGGGTGATCACTTGATCATTTCCCATAAACCCGAAATCCTGGTAATACTGATCATCTGAAATAATGTAGACGATATTTGGTCTATCGACCAAAACGTCAGTGGAATCGGGCGAACGAGAGCATGAACTGAATGCCGCCAAAACGATTGTGGCGAAGATGATCGAACAAAACTGAACGCGACACTTCATATTGGAGTAACCTAAACGTTTCTTAAACCACAAAGGACACGGAGGAACGGAGGCGCAATGGTCCATCGTTTCGACCTTCCTCCGTGTCCTTCGTGGTTAAAAATATCACACATTTCGATCGTAATTTATAGTGAATTTTCGAGTTAAGCTAAACCGAATCACTCTTTCTCATTCCAGTGACCGAATCGATTGATTTTCGGGAACGCGTTCTCCTCTGGTTTGGCATCCAATGTGGAGATGCCTTCGGCGTATAGAAGATCGCCCGTGTATCCATCATGAAACCTCACGACTACTTGAGGCTCATCGTACGCCAGGAATTGATAACCCGGTCCATCGTTTCGACCTGCTCGGACAACGTTATTCACGTCGATGACGGTGTAGATGCTATGGCGTTGCCGCAGGTAATGCACGTTATCCGGGTAACCGCCGCACCATTTGATTTTAACCTTACGCCCCTGACTGTCGAACCAGCCCCCAAGCGGCGGGAGTCCAGCGGTCCCAAGCGGGTGATTAGCGGAGTTCATTGGCGAGCAGAGAAACTCCCAGACATTGTCGGTAATTTGCGCGGCAAAGGGATGGTGAACATCGCCGGTCAGAATCAGAACCGGTTTTTCGATTTCGTCGAGCGCCTCGATAAGCAGTTCCCGTTCATGAACGTATCCAGCGAAGCCATCGCCCTTAGTCTTCGTGTCGGTCCCCTTAACATGAAAGGCTGAGTGGTAGATCACCCAGGGATCCCCGGAAACGACGAAGATTATTTCGGCGGGAGAATTGGAGACCGTATCGAGAAACCAATTGCGCTGGGTCTCTCCTAAAACAAATGCCTCCGGATCGAAGGCATTATCCGCCCCGTCGAATTCAGACCTCTCGCTGCGAGTATCGAGAAATACAAAATGGCAATTGCCGACTATACGGTCGAAATAGTGATGCGTCCCAATACTGTAGGGAGCCCTATTCGTCTCTTCAAGTGGTGGCGAAATCTGGAGTCGATGGGCATCGATCACTTTCTCGACACGATACACGCCAGCGTTTTTGCCCCCTCGCTGCTTGACCGGGACCGAAGATTCACCTCCTTTGAAAAAAGGCCCAATATGCAGGGTGCTCACTTGAGACAGATCTAGATCGGAAAAGTCTGCTTTTGGATCGACAAGTACACTCGATCCTTTTTCCAGTTGCGCGTTTCCAAATTGCAAGTCACCGCGGTGAGGCGCCGCGTCGTTAGCCCAATTCGCATAATACTCCCATACTGCCAAAGCCGGATCGCGCACGAGATAGTTTCCATTTTTCAACCCAACCTCTCCGGCCCCGTCGATATTGTCCGTCACTTCATGATCGTTAAAGAGGGTCATCATGGGAACGTGCCGCAGGTATCGATTGAGCGAGAGTCCCCGATCCAAGTAGAGTTTATAATTGTCTTCCAATCCCGTCTTCGCTCCGTCCAACGTTTCTTCGTAAGTGTAGTCGCCATTGATAATATGAAAGGCGACTTTCTCTCGATGCTTCTCCCAGAGCGTATTGAAAACTGGAGGATTCGCATAGATGCCGTAAGTGTCCGTCGGCGAACGCTGACGCTGACAGGCTCCAATGGAGAAACTGAAATTGAAACGCCCTTCCGGATTAAATGCGTGGGCGAAGCTCGATTCGTCGGGAAGCGTCCTAAACGAAGGCCATGGTTGATCCACACCAGCACGCGTATCGACAATCTCCCCTTTTAGCTGAACCGCATAGTAGTAGCGCGTGTCTGGCTTGAGTTGCTCAGCCGCGACCCATCCAGTAAAGTCTTGGCTAGACTTAGTTTGACCGGAAAAATGCAGCGCCTCGTCAAACGGAATCCGTTCGCTTACTAGGACCTCGAACGGCATAGAGTCGGCTGTCCGTATCCATATTTTAACGGACGACGAGCTGACTCCTCCCAAGATGGGACCGTGTGTAATACCTAAACTTTGATAAGGAACGACGTGATTAGCAACGGGATCGGGCCAATCAGGTAGTTGAGCCATTACAGAACCAGAGCAAACCCCGAGAGTGACTAAGGTAACGACCGATCTCCGAGCGGTCACACGCATCAACAAAATGACCACTCGGAGATCGGCCGCTACCTTACAGAATAGAACGTTCGTTTTCATTATTGGGGTATTCGATTTAAAGTGTAGTACGCTTCCGGATGCAGCAATGGCATTCCCTCTCGATTTAAGACTCCCTCAGCGTGGAGTTCGTGGACATAGTGAGCTTTCAGATTATTCACCTTTAAGTATACCGACATTCTATCAGTGCTAACAGTAGCCTCAGTGATCGAATTCTCACTCTTATCCAGTTCGTCCGATCCGTAGGCCCCGGAATAAAGGTATGTGTAGTTATTCATTCGGTACGAACCAACGTTAGACGCTTTAGTCGGATCCACCGGTTGCGTAAACACGAGTTCAAAGCCGTCTGGCTTCGCTCTCATTTCCTTGATTTCAAAGGGCGTTTCGCCATTCCAGCGAACTCGAACCAAACCATAGGAACGATTTCCCAGAGACGACCAACCGCGATTGGTCATTCCGACATAAAGACTGCCATCGTCTCCAAAGCACAGTCGAAATACCGCCGACGGGAAATGGTCGAGAAACCGAAAACACGCTCCTTGGTATTCGCCATCGATTTTTTCGAGAAAAACGCGATTCACTTCGACATTGGTAAACTCGCCAACGAGCAGTTGCCCATCGAAAGGACCGAATCGTCCCCCTTGATCAATCACCTGTATATCGGTGGCGCTGCGCCCTACTTTATTGTAAGGAAGCCAAACTGCAGGCGGAGTCAGTTCGGACAACTGAGCCAGAGCATCGGGATATTGAATACCTTCCGGAACCTCTGCCGAGAACTGTAAATGAGAGTTCGGTAAATCCATCGAAGCGAGACCGCTTGGATTCCCATAGAACGCGCCTGGACGCAGATGATTAATGGGAGTCGCCGGCATCCACCTTCCCTGCTGGTCGCTATAAAAAAGATCGCCTTCAATATTCGCTCCAAGCCCCGACGGCGAACGCATTCCCGCCGCTTGCCCCGACACAGATCCGTCCTCATTGATCGTTAATCCCCAACCTCTCCAAGCCGCATCGTTGTCGGCATGATCGCCCTGGTCGATATTGGTCGTGATCCAGAGACGACCTTCAGCATCGCGTTCTGGACCGTATGTGTATCCATGATAGGCGCCCGATACGTTCCAACCCGACGCAGCGGTCAGATACTCATCCGCAATATCATCTCTATCCGTATCGCGAAGTCGGGTTACCTCAGCCCTTTGAGCAACCAGAAAATCGTCGCCATCTTGCAATATCCCCAAAGGTTCGTGCAACCCCGTGGCAAACTGTTTATAGCTGACACCATCGAGCGAATCGGAATCAGCGCCATCGATCAGCCATACCTCTCCCTTGCGGATCGTGACGGCCAAACGCCCCTCTGAGGTCCAGGTCATTCCGCCAATTTCGAGTGCCAAACCTTCCCCGGGTTTCCATTCTTTAGATCGCGGAGCGGAGGGAGAGCTCCCGGTGAGAAGCTCAAAGCGGTCGTAGGAATCCCCTGCGTAGAGAGAGCAGGTAAATAACGAAAGGAAGGGGATTAGGCGCTTCACCATTGGTAGACGAATTTCCGTGTCATAGGGTCGCCTGTTTCGACTTCGGTGACGTTAACCCTCCTAGGATGTTTGAGCCGGAAATCATCCCACTGAATTTCGTTTGTGTAACGAACCGTCCTCTGCACGGACAATTCTCCAGACTCGCTCGTAACCGGTTGCAATCGCTCGTACAGAATAGCCCCTTTTAGTTCGACAAGAAATTCTGGAGTCCCATCGCTATCAAATCGATAGCCGCGATACTGAGATCCACTAGAATCGTCAGTACCGGTCCATCGAACCACCTCTTCTCCCAGCGGTTTCTCGAATTCAGGAAATCGAGAGAACCAAGTAGTATAGGCATCGAAGAATCGTCCTTTCCACATCATGGCGGGATTCCCCGATTTGGCGTCGAAGGCGAAGTGAATGCCTTCAGGGTATCCAATGAGCAACGCATGCGTCCCTACGCCCTTCATAAAGGAGCGTTGGACAATCGGCCGATCAATTGGAATGATCTCAAATTCATTAGTTTTAAGATCGGGGAATCCTTCGGGCAGTCCGACACCGTATTTTGAAAATGAATAAATAGCATTGATCTGAGCCTGAGTATTTCCATCGAGGATCTCCTGGTTTGAAGCGATGCCTTCCGGCCAGAATGATGGCATCAGATTGTTTGGACGATGGACGCTCGGATTGATCAAATATTCTCGAAACCAGTCCACCTGCAGGCGCTCGTGCACGTTACCCAGATTGATAGACGAAATTCCCAATGAACGGCGATCGTCCCAACCGTGACAAGTAATGCAATTTAGACCGCCATGCGTTCCCAACAACGTGCGGCCTTCTTCAGTGTTTTTATTTGGACTCTTCTTGGCAACGGAGACCTTGTCTTCGTTCACGAATCGTTTAGACAACCCTTTCGTAGATACGCCGAAATCAGGCATTTGAACACGTAAATAGGGCCTGATCGACCTCTTCCCCTTAATCGCGCCTTCGAGCCATTTTGGCTGCAATTTTCGACCCGCGTCCGAGAGAGTTGGCGGGAAGCGCCCCGCATCTCCAAGGTCATGATCGCCAGTGAAATATTTTTTACGATCCGTATCGGGTCCGCCAATACTATTCCTATCATGGCAAGCGACGCAATTCAGCGATTCCAGAATAGTCGAAACGGGTGCCCGTTTATCCCTCCTATTGAGGAATAAGGTAATGGACTGCCATTGATTTTCGCTTAGCGCATACTCGGGATGGTCTCCGGATGGGAAATCAGTCGATCGTATCTTGGTTAAACCCTTGCGGCGCAGTCGTTCCGCTTGGGGAAAATCATGGCAAGCAATGCAGTTTTTTGAAACCAGTACCTTTCTTCCCTCATTAGCTTGGGCCACATCGAACTCTAATGACTGAATCTTCGGATAGTTGGTCGAATCGCCATTAGTGTATTCCAAGAGGTAAGCGGCTAAGTCGCCGCCATCTTCCCTTTCCAACGTAAATTTCGGCATGCGTCCATGAGAACTAAAGTCGTGTGGCTTGAAGAGATAGGCAGAAAGGGAATGAATATCGTATTTTTCCTGGAGATCGGGAAAAGGGACATTAGGGTAACTTAAACCATCCGCTTGGGCTCTATTTTCGTCCTCATCGAAATCGGAGTCTGGCGTATGACAGGAAACACATCCAATGGTGTGATACAATCGCATTCCTCGATCCGCGTTTACGAATTTAAACGCTTTTGGAATTTTCTTCTTCAATTTGAGCGAGGCGAGATAATGCTTTGTAGCCTCGATTTCCTCATCGCTCAAATCCATATTAGGCATCGTTGCCCCTCTTTTCATCGAATCGGGATCCCCCAAGAAGGCCTCAACCCAATCAGAACGCGCCCGCTGAAGCAGACCGTCTAAACGAGGCCCTTTCCGCGTTGGCAAACCGGTTGGGTGGTCATGACAGTTCACGCACCCCAATTCATTGAAAAGAAGCCGCCCTCCTTCGATTGAGGGCGTTTCGGAATGAAAGCGCTCATAACCGATGACAAACGGGGAAGATTGCACCCTCAAATGCGAGAAGCAGAATACAATGACCCCACTCAAAAGAAGCGTTTTTAGGCCGTTTCCGCTAAGCATTGATCGATATAGTCACGGGACTTATTGATAGCCGCTGTTATCTCACTAACCGTCGGCAATATCGGAATTCCGCGAGGGACAGGATGCATGAAGATTTCGACCAACCCAGAGTAGCTAATGTCGCGCAACGCATTTACAACGAGACGATAATCCAAGCCACCGCCATATCCGGGAAGCTGCTGCATTTCGATTTCCTTCGGGACCTTTTTGAAAAT
>Ga0233432_10003027_pt1 | contig 15409 bp, 9 predicted proteins | sample SI_122_August201_6_FD_179870 | JGI IMG/M metagenome (GOLD analysis project Ga0233432, IMG submission 179870) | Seawater microbial communities from Saanich Inlet, British Columbia, Canada - SI_122_August2016_10_MG | ecosystem: Environmental > Aquatic > Marine > Inlet | place: Canada: British...
AAACATAGTTAACACATTCAACTGTATCAGATTTCGACAACTCATTTAATAAGTCAAAGTAATTACTGGTAGTAAAGGGCCCACTCCCCTTAGAGGTGATAATATCTTTTGCGGCTATCTCCATTATGCCCTCATTCCCTTTAGAGATATTCCTATAGGCTTTGGACATATATAAAAATGTTATTGTTTTTCTTGACATCTAATTTGCCCTCAAACTAAACAAATTTTCATCATATCCTAGGTTTAAAAATTCCGAAATATTATCTAAGTCCCTTTTGGTATAAACCCTATCTAGCCTTATCTCCAAAAAATTCTCCTGCGACAAAGTGCTCTTTAGATCGGCCCATTGTAAGGCAGTTTCCTCTGCATACCACAAAAATTTGTCCTCAAAAGAATACTTTGACCATGCAAGTTCAGAAACCTTGTTTATAATCGAAAAATCATTAGGATGATATTTATTGTGTGACCACATTCTTTGGAGATATCGCTTGTAGCGAGCGGCATCTAACTCTTCTTTTTTTATAAGCCTTTTTTTATCAAACGAATATGACACATCCGCATAATCTCTTTCTAAATAAATAGCCTTAAAGCTCAAATCGCTTACAGCTATATACGGCCCAAAGTATCGACCAATTTTATGATCTGTTATAAAAAGGCTGTCAGCGTTTGGAAAGGCCTCTTTTACTTCAGATAGCTTATCTTCTAGATATAATTTGGCCATATCAAATGCTTCTTTTGAATATATATCGATAAGCTTCATTTTATCAACAGGAATATCAAGCCAAGGCTCGTGCGCAACAACACAATGACCATTCACACGATAGGCTTTCTTCTCCCATCTTTCAAGACCAAAACACTGGGATAATAGTGCAGTTCCAGTTCTGCCTGTTGTAAATAAAAAATAAATATTTTTTATACCGTCATTAATCATGAAACAAGTACCCTCAAGGCTTCCTCTATCTCAAAGATTCTTGCACGATAGGTCCATCTTCTCAAAACTTCATCCTGAAGATTCTTGCCCAGCCTGCGCCTTAGGCTATCGTCTGCAGCAAGCTTATTTATAGCTTTGCAAATTGAGTTTGAATCCCAATCAGCCACCAGACCTGTCTCATTATCCACAATAATCTCTCTAGATAGTCCAACCGGAGTTGAAATAACCGGAATTCCAATGGCGCCTGCCTCAAGAAGCATTAGGGGCCCACCCTCAGATTTGCTAGCACAAACAACGGCATCTAATTTATTATACCACAAATTTAACTCATGCCTATTTAGATCTGAGGCAATAAGTAATTTTACACCAGCTTTCGCGCAGGCCTCTTTAACCATAGGAAGATTTTTGATCACATTATTTTTAGCTCCCGACCACCCAACAACAAGATTGGTGCCTGAGCGAGTACTTACAAAGCTTTTTCTTTGTTGAAAAAATACTTTATTATCTACACACTGAGAAACACGTACTATGTTTGGATTAAATTTTGAAAATATATTCACAATATTTAAATTACATCCGGTTATTACCTTGACTCCACGCATATAATCAGAAAACTCCACTTCTGCCGTTTTATCTAACCACTTTTCATTGTTTATTGCTACACCAATCTTTCTCATTGGAATTGGTGTATCCAAAAGCCTCGAATCACACAGCGCTCTATGGTAAAAGAAATATATTCCGTCATATTTCGCATGATCAAACATTGGGCCTGGTCGGGCAGTTTTGTACAGAGAAGCATTGCGAGAATCTAAGAGTTCATCAGCGCAAATAGGCACACCATCCAAGCTATCCGACTGATACTGTTTTATCAAACGGATAAGACCGTGACCGACACGCACTGCCTCCTTCTCCGCCAGGTATATTATATCTATAGCAAACTCGCCTGACAGCATAGCCTTCCACTTCTTCGCTCTATCGTCATAAGACCAATTTCTTACATCTACAACAAAAAGGATCCTTTTCTTGCTTTTAGAAAAAACTTCTTTAATCACAAAGAACCTCTTTTATCCCAGATATAACGTCTCCGGCCTCACCTGAGGATGAAAATCTAACATTAGCCCCAATTAACGCTCGCGCTTTATCAATCCACTCTTTTTGGTCATAAACGTCTTCACACACAAATTTTGACGGATATATCTCGCTCCATCCACAATTTTTAGATATCAAAATATTCGAACCACAACTAAGTGCTTCGCTTATTATATTTGGAGATGCATCATAGTAAGACGTACATATCACTAGCTTAGTATCACACAGTATCCTCATGATCTTATCATTGCCTAGCAGCCCATAGTGTTCCGTATTTATTATGCCACCAAACATGCTGTGGGATAAGCCTATAGCAATTTTCTTTTCTATTCTTAATTTCGAAAAAATACTCTTTGCCAACTTTGCATTCTTAACTGATCGTCCCATATTTGAGCATATAAATGCAACGTCATATTTTCTATCCTTAAACGCAATCCCCCTTCTTTCAGAATTTCTTGCCAACGATGTGTTTACCGGATTTGTTATTTTGTCCAAATCTCCATAATGCTTCACCAATAGTTCCCTGCCTATAGAACTATTGGGCATAACATAATCAGACACATCAACGGCTGACTTTTCAGCAGTATGCGACACACTTCTTTTTGACGCCAAATACCTACGAGCGGAGGATCCTCTAGCTGAGATGTCCATCATTTGCGGGGATCCGGATACAAGATATACTAAGGTCGGCTTTGGGAAGACCCCCTTAACCATTGATGGTGCAGCATAATTTTTTGCAAAAATAATGTCCGGATCGCCACCCAGCGACTTTCGGATCTGAAATCGCGATGTGGCATCGCGCCTATACCTGAATACTCCGCCAATTCCGTCTGGATCAATGCTTTTCTTTGTGTTATCATAAAAGAGCCCAGCTGCATCGTAACCATTGGATCTAAAATACTTAATTAAGGCATATGCATTAGTCGCAGCTCCACCATAATATGGCCGCTGTGTACTTACTATCAATATTTTTTTCATAGAGATAAAAACCCCCTAAACCTAAGGGCCTGAGTTCGCCAGGACCATGATTTAGATATTACCCTACTGAGAGCGAATCCATTGTCTTTTATCCTCTCTTTGCCAGCAAGAGTTTCCGCTATAGCCCTCCTGAGGCTTCCGGATCCGGTCACTATATTTGTCCCCCTTATACCCCCGGCTTCCGCAAATAGCTCTGGCACATTCCCGACCCTAGTAGATATAATGTTTCGACCACAAGCCGCAGCTTCTAATACCGGATTTGGAGTCCCCTCTGATTCACTAAAACATATAAGAGTTCCTATGCGGTTATAAAACTCCGCCATTTCAGACCTGCTATAATTTGATCGATTTGTCGCGGTTATAAGGTTAGCCTTGCCTTCAAAGGATTTGACACACTTATCTATCTCCGCAAACCGCTTCACAGCACGGTCAGGATTCCCCACCCACCCAAATACACTGGAGAGGTCAGACGGATCTGTTTTCGGATAAAAAGTATTGCAATCGACACCAAATGGAGTGTAGAATATCTTCAAATTTGAAAATTTTTTCTTAAAACTTTTGTATAAAAATTTATTCGACATTCCAACTCCATCATATGTTGAAAACAGATTTGAAAAACTCCGATCTGATGGATGTCCAATGTGGCTTGATACCCCGGTTACGAGTCTATATTTTCTGTTTTTTCTTGGAGATATTTTCCCAGATATATATCCGTGAATCGGCCAATTTAGAGAGTAAACTACGTCATAATCATCAAATCTAATTCCGCCCAAATCTTTAAAATGCTTTATTTCGAAATTATGCTCACTATATTCCGATTTCAATGCAACCGCCCGATTATTCAGAGCCCAATTATAGCAATCTACTATGCACAGTACTTTCTTCATGATCTAAGTGCCGCCACAAATACCTCTTCCCATTTTGCCAAATAATCTTTTATATGAAAAAATCTCTTTGCAGTAGCTCTTGACTTTTCTGATAAATCCATCTGAAGATCTGGCGATTCTAGTATCCTTTTTACGGACTTAAGCATATCTCTTTTATTATCCGCAATAATACAATTCTTTCCATCTTTCAAGTATCTATCTATCCCGTAATTAGATGTCGATACAATCGGCATTCCACACATCATAGCTTCGGCCCTAGTTCTTGGCATTGCGCTGTGTATAGTTGTATTCAAAAAAACTGAATGTTCATTGTATATTTTGACCAACTCTGGAAGCGCATGGCTGCCAATGCACTCTGGATCAGTATTGCCATGCCCAATGAGGCTACAGCTGCCCTTTAGGCGATCGGCAACCCATCTCCAATCAGAGTATCCTAAAAGCTTTCCACGACGCTCATAAAGGCTTCCTGCGCCTAGCATTTTATTGTTGCGCTCAAGCCCTAGATTGCAAAATTCATCTGGATCAAAACCATGTGGTATATAGAAGCTCTTTGCCCAAGAAAAATCTTTTCTATATTTGTCCATTGAATATTTCGAATTCCAGACAATGCATTTCACCCACTTTGGGGGTGAGAATGGAGTCGTTGTCTGCATCACTGCTATTCCGGGAGGCTTGTTGAATGCAAACTTATCCCTAAGTCTTTTGTATTTATCCTTCTTGATCGGACTGCGAACCATTATCATATCAACCCTTTGCTCCTGAAGGGTCTTTTGCTTTACGTACTTTACGCTTTTGCTTATAGGTCTTCCGAGCGATAACGGATCTGGGGCATCTCCGGACGGAGATGTGCAGTAAAAGCTATGGCCAGTTTTAAAGAACTCATATTGATGCCCTCCATGAACTAACCAGTCTGCGATTTTATATTTTTTCTGCATATACAAATAGTACCCAATATATATGACGAATATTACTAAGAATGCTTTCTAAATCGATTACTACTTAGTATTTCTAATATCGATTCAGAGCACCTGCTTATCGTAAATAGATCAACGATATTTTCTAGGCCCGATTTCCTTTTGTCCCTAAGCGCCTTATCATTAAAGCAGGTTATCATATTGTTCTTTAAACTCGATAGGCTAGGCATTGCCCAATTTTGCCTCGAATCATACCACGGATTCCAGTTCATTGGCTTTACAGGTCCAATTTTATGACTTATAACGAATGAGTTATCATCGTTAAGCCACTCTGTTATTCCTCCATACTTTGTTGTTATGATGGAGTTGTTATGATTTATTGCATCATGAATCGGCATACCCCACCCCTCTCCATGGTGCGGAAGAACAAACGCATCGCACGAATGATGAATAGACTCTATCTGATCCCTCGTCAAAAAATCCTTTATCAACAATATCTTTGGTAAGTCTTTTCTTCTTATAGATACAAGTGACTTTATCTTCATTATATCTCTCTTTATCTTTGATATTCCGTGATTTTTATGATTTATAGGATTTACCTTAAGTATTAGAACTACATTATCTTTTGAGCTAAAGGATTCAAGGTAACCTCGAATGAGCTTGTTATATCCTTTTCTTTCATTCCACTGGAAAATGGAGTAAAACTTAAAAACATTATTAGAAAAAACTAAATCTTGCCCGTATTCACGGAAGTATGTTTTTCTTGATCTATCCAAGAATTCTATAGGAGTCGGAAGAATCTCTATTGGGCCAGAGAATCCAGCTTTAATGCAGGATTTCTTTGTAAGTTCACATGGAACCCATATTTCGTCCAGTGTTTTCCTTATGTCTTTCGCCCAAACCCTAGGGAGTATGTCCGCCTCCCAATAAAAATACCCTATTTTGTAGTTATTTGATGCATGCTTATTGAATGGTGGAGTCTGAATATATAGATCAACCTTTGGTGATTTGCCAGATGTTGTTAGGTTTTTTGAAAATGCCTTATTTGGCCCCGAAAATACGAACTCCCCTCCAACTCCGGCGTCCGATATGGCCTTAGATATATTTTGAGTAGCATTTCCGTACCCAGACTGATTTTGAGGATTTCCAAACACCCTAATGCTCGGGATCATATCAGCTCTCCCTCTATGATGAAATCTTCATCGTCCGCTCTGCAATACTCTATATAAGATCCCATCAGTAGGTTTATAAGTCTTTTGGAATTTATTTTTGAACTATGATTTTCAAGCACAAACTCTCTAGAGTCAGGATGCCGCGTAGGCTTTTTTGAGAATTCACCTATACTTATTACGTCCTCCTCTATAAGTCCTGTTAAAAAATTTATCGATGAGCAACTTGAAAATGACTTCCTTATCATCCCTACATCCGTAGTGAATACCGGAAGCTCATACGCTAGTGCTTCAATTATAGAAATAGGAGTGCCCTCCATTTTTGATGTTAATATGAGGGCATCGAAAAGATTATAATATTCTTCCATGTTATTCTTATAAAGCATAAGCTTTACATTTTCTATCTTCTCTCTATTTATTCTGCTACGAAAGTGCCCAAGCATTGGTCCATCTCCAAATATCATTAAGTCAATATTCTTTAATCTCTTGAACAAATCAATGGAATAGTCTATATTTTTTTCAGAAGATAATCTGGCCACCATTCCAAATAAAAGCCTATCTTTTCTCGCCCCTATTGCCGACTTATCTAGATTTGTTTTTTTTATTTTAAATAAGTCAAGATCTATTGATACAGGTATCGTGATCTTCTCAAAACTTCCTGAGATATCATTGCACAGACCATCGCTGACCCTAACTACTGTGCTTATATTCTTTCTGGATCTAAGTCCGGATAGCGAATCTGACCACATGAAATCACTATGATATATTTCAATCAGATTAGATTTAATTTGCGAATCATCTGCCATGGATGATAATAGATTGTAAACTTTTCTGCTGTTATAAAATATTATTGAATCATAATCTTCCAAAACAAGCTTGTGCCTAAGTTTGTTTAGTCCAAATGTATTTATATGACTAAAGTTACTCAGATAATTAGACAGTCTATTGTTTTGAAGATATAAAAAATCAACAGATACAGATTCGTCTTTTTCCCTAAATATATTCCTCAAATATACCTCTGCTCCTCCGTATATTCCGTAAGGAATAATTACTGCAATTCTTTTTTTCACATCATAGTATAGGGATTCTTTTTCCTTGTACTTTTTCTTTTTTGGAATATCTTTATTTATTATCCCCTTTTCACTAGTCCTAGCACTTAGTCTTCCTATTTGAATTCTTCCAAATGATGAATTACTCCTATCTATTGTGATTCTTCCAGATTTTGACCCTGGGATCGAGGTTGCAGAGATTATATGCTCTGTCCAAGAACCAGTTGTGGTTGTAAATTCTTTTTCAAGAAAAATCTTTCCCCTATCATCAGTCAATTTTACAGAAAATCTTCCATCACCGGACTTTCTTTTTGACAAAATTGTTATCACACAATCACGCTCAAAGTTTATCTGCGCAGACGCAATTCCGTTATTTTGAAACGTAAATCCATTAAAGGAATTAACATTATGGAGCTTCCACTGGTCCTTATTTTTTGAGTCTAATACATTCATCTTATTTCCAAGATTTTGTTTGCCGCACTTTTCCAGCTAAACTTAGATACGGTGCTTCTGGACTCTTCTGAAAATTCATCCCTTATATTGACTCTGTTATCAAAGGCAAATCTCATAGACTCAGATAAAGAATCTACCCTTGGCATATAGGTTGTTGCTCCAGGGCTTGGCTTCCAGTACTGATACCTCCTTCCTGCCTTGACGACTTGCGTATCAACAAGTATGGAATTCCTTTTGCTCAGAAAGTCTAACTGGCCAGAGCATTCTGGCGCAATTACCAACATATTTGCAGCAAGACCCTCAAGGAGCGGTAGCCCAAACCCTTCCGATGAACTTGAGCTCACAAGTGAGTCGCACGAATTGTACAGTGGAACCATCGAATCGAGCCTCCTTTGTATCACCTCTATTTGAGGCAGTTTCTTTCCCTTGAAGTGCTTTTTTTGAGCATGAATAATCTGCTTTCTAACATCTACTTCAAAATAATTATTCGGCTTTTGAAGCTTTGTTTTCAACACAAGACACACGTCATCATCATCTGTGAATGACGAATAATATGCATCAAGAAGTATATCTATATTCTTTCTGTAGTGTGGTATAGATACGTTTAGAAACCTAAAGCCTCTACTGTTTCCAAGTTTCAATTTTCTTTTATCCAGAAAATCATCTGAGTTAATTCCGTGAGGAATAACAATGCACCTTTCCTCTGGCCATCCAGATCTCACAAAAACCTCTTTTGAAAAGTTGGAAGATGGGAGGGCATAATCAATGTGCCGAATATCATCCTTCCAGTCTTTTGGCATTATGCTTGTCTCATAATTATAGATGGCCAATTTTAACTTAGAAGAAGAGCTGAATCTATGCTTAAAATTTCTAGGAAGAGTGTACGATATATCTATATCTGCATCCGTATTATTTGCCCTTCCAATATTCCTCTTCAGAGCTTCGGGTATTAAGTCCTGGCCATTTGTGCTGTTTATAAAGATGTTATGATTCATATCATCGAATTGCAACAAAAGATTTCTCATTGTTACGGCCCAGCTATGGCTGGTTCCAAGCATTGATTCACATCGTATATTCATGGGTGACATGCGATATTTTACTAAAAAAATATGATCAAGAATAGAGTAACCGCAACTTATATGCTAAGTTGCGGCAAAGCTCCACTATATGTCTTTACGGAAGATTAAAAAAGCAAGGGAACGGACCTTGAACAAACGTTCCGGTCGCAGTATCTCCCGTTACAAAGAAGCACAGCTCATCCGAGTCGAACACCGTCTCATCCTTACAGGTTCCTATTCCGAGCTTATCAAGGTCTTTTATACCTATGACTACATCGCTATTTTTGAATCCAGATTTCTTTAGAAATACTCCAAAATTTAGGATTGTTCTGTTTGCAGAATTTACTGTATCATACAATATATTCTTTGTGCTAAAGCTAACAATTCCAGTTAAAGAATTCATGCTTGCTCCAACCTTGAAGATTACACCAGACGTTATATCCTCGTACTCGATAACAAGAGATACCTTGTTTTCCAGGAACAACTCAGATACAGCACCTGATGATGGCTCTATAACTACTGCTTTTATAAATCCCGGAAGATGCCCCGTCCTGGACAGGAAGTATACCGCCATCGGCGTTACGTCGATCTGCAGGGATTCTCCTGCAATTAATGGCCCAGGAGAAAAAGATGTAATAATCGAGTTATTCTCTGTTAGCGGATAATCTATAATCCTCCCAAGATTATCAGCGTTTAAAACTTCCATAGGAATTATGTTGAAGGAGTCTGATCCGGAGTAATCGCTCGCAGTTGTTATCTCCATGTATGCTGATACAATATTTGTCCTCTGATTTAGCAGCATTGGAAACCCGAATGTTGCCCTATTTATGATAGATCCAGAATCACGACTTAGCTCAACTACGGCCTCATCAGTTATGTCATCAGATGCAAAGCTGTGCATTATCGTTGCGGTATGTATCTTCCCTGAGAATATCTGGCCAGCATTGGGATTTAGTGCCTGCTGCATATAAAAGTTTATATCTGCATCCCCAGGTCCCGGGATAAGACTTGGTGCGGATCCTATTTTTATAAACTTTCCATCTATAGAGCTTTCATCTATAAGTGTTTTGTCATAATACATTCCAAATACTGCTTCGTTTGTCCTTCTAATCCTAAAGGATATAACGTCGCCAAGGTCATCAAGGGCTTCGATAGATCTGTCGAAATCACTAATAACTGTTCCGGTTGATGTTTGAAATATTTCACCAGAGTAAAACAGCTCAGTCTTTCCTCCGTGTATGAATCTCCACCCAAGATTGAGAGATGTAGATGTACCGTCAGAATTCGTTATTTTTACATTTGAGAAGAACTTAATCTGACCAGATGTCATAGACGCGTCAGGCCACGATGATCTCTCTGCGGTAAAGTCAAGAACAAAATCTCCAGATATAGAACCCACCATTGACACAGGGTACTCTATTCCGGCTGTTCTCTCTCCAGAGCTTATAGTCTCCAGCAGAAATGTTGCCGGGGAATTTGCAGATGCAGGTGTTGATATTGAAAAATAAGTAGAGCTAGATGGGTCTACTGTTTGCCACTCGCTAAAGCCAAGTGAGTTCGGGTAACTATGATCCTCAAATGACTCAAGAATGACTTCTGAAGCCGTTGTTGAATCTGACTCGTCAGCGTAACCATCTGCCGCATAACCATCGACGAAAGCATCAACATGAAGGCTTGCTATGCACTGGCTTATCTTCACTCTACCTTTCGAAATATCTGTCTCTCCGCCGGAATCTTGGCATCCAACATATGTTCCGTCTGAATATACCATAGCAGGGTATCCAGATGCAGTTTTGCATGTTCCTGCGTATGCCTTTATAAAGTTTGTGTATAGATCTATGCTGCAATCATCTATGCTTCCAGGCGGAAGGGGTATTGATATATTTGCAAATTCGAAATCACCATGATAAGGAACTCCCGGAGATGTATATATCTCTCCATCCGGAATATATAGGTCATTTGGCAAAATCTTTTGATTCCTAAGGATCGGTCCACAAACTTCTGGCTGAATGCACTCTTCCTCTTCGCAAATGCAGCTTCCTTGGTATCTCTCTATTATGTTTGTCTCGACAAACCTCCTTATGTCACAAACCTCAATGTTTGACTCTAAATGAGAAGAACTAGAATGTATTATTTCCCAGTTTTTTTCAGAATATGGAACCGAAAGAAGCTTTGTGTTATCAGCGAGCATATTGACCGAAGTACCACTGCTGATTAATAGGTCGAACCCAGAGGATCCGGAAAACAATATATCTCCGTCTAACTTGAGATAAACACTAACAGTCACCTGCAGCAGATCTGGATCAAAAACCTTAGATGATATAGTATATGTTCCCGAATCTATTGAGTCTGATGAAATATCGACATGATCACCAATCCTTATTGCCAAACCCTCCTCTTCGGAGGAGACAAGGAAGGTTACCTCGGAAGATCCCGCTAGAGTGGTTCCGCTGCCAGAGGAAGATGGGTTATCACTTGTGCTTATAATTTTTGGAAAATCATTTTCAGATAGAATATTTTCAACTCTAATCTTTAGCACATTTACTCTTTCCTCGCCAGAAAAGTTTACATAGCCATCTACGGCATCCTCAATAAGCTCTATATCTTCGCCATCAATAGTTCCGTCAACATTTAAGTCTGATTTAATGAAGTCAATTAAGTCTATTTCTCCACCGAGAATCTTTCTCTCTGTTGTGGGAGCATTTATAGTGTTTCCAACCAGTTCAAGCACAGCCGAAATATCGCTGCTCGTAAAACTGCCATCCCCATCTAAATCGCCAAGACTTACCACCAAGCACTCTTGGCCTATTACTCTATATCTGGAGTTACAGCTGCAGTCTTTATCCGGAACTATAATCCTTCCGATTAAATTGTTACTCAAAAGCTCAGAGCTTGGATTTATAATAAGAATATGATCTCTTCTGATCTGCCCAGGCCTGTCAAAGCTTCCGTAGACGCTCTGAGCGTCTCGAACGTTGTTGTCAATAACTCTTGATAGCAACAAGGGGGCTTCGTCAAGAATGCCCTCCAGTGCCGTCTCCGTTAGAACTGAAAAAGACGGATAATCCTCTATTTTGGTATTTACGAAGTTTCCCGTTCTAGGGTGGGTTGATGGGGATGTGAACTTATCCTGCCTATGCAAGACGACATAATTCTTGTCCCCATAAGCGACTGATGATAGCGGTATATCCTTTGTAAACAAAGGAATCTTTGTAGATCCGACATAATCAACAACCTTTGGAAGAGAGATTGGAAATCCATCATCGGAGTAGGCCTGTCCGTCAGTTACCTCAACCGTATCTGAGTGAATTACGATCCACATAGATAAATCATGATAATCGACATAGGATGAGTTTGCTGGATCAAACTCTATAAACCTGTAACTTTGCCTAGAAAACTGCTCCTCGGGATTAAGATCCTGTCCATTAGAGCTCTTTCTTGACGGCTTATAGTAACCCGCAGAGATAACAACTGTTCCCTTGGAGTTTCCGCCTCTTCTAGACACAATGAATGCGTAGAATTCATCGGTCCCAAGAGATGGATCAATATTTGGGTCTGCAATAAGTGTATTTGAGAAATCAACGCCAACCACCTGGGGGATATCGCTTAGCTTTATTCCAATATCCTGAAGATCTTCCTGTGAGTATGATACCTCAACTATTGGAGATGAATCTGGGTCAAAGTCTATTAGATTATCAGGGCTTGGATCTGTTACGCACGATATATCATCCTTGAGCCTGTGTATAGAAAATACTAACTCTCCACTGAAGTCAAACCTATCTTCACTACGCACCTTATCATCGCTGCTTACACTCAGAAGAATATCTACCCGCTGTATGTTTGTGATCTTCGATAAGAATTTTTGCCCATAAGATATAGTGTTGTCAGCAAATGGCTCAAATAGAAATTCTTTTGATGATTCAAGCTCAAAGTATAGTTCGTTAAAGTTATACTTTGTACCAAGCGCAGACCTTAGCTCATCCTCTATTCTTTTTTCTGCTGATGAGGTTATAAAGTTAGACAAAGAATAATTAGGAGACTCTATTTGCTCAAACGAAGCAGTTCTGGAAAATACCTTTAGCGGCTCGGACTCTCTTAGTATAAACTTTCCGCCGTCCGAAATAGTCCTAAGGCTGTCCTTTTGGGCGGAAGTCTCCGTCCTTCCGGTTCCTCCAGAAAAATTATTGAAATATACAGCAATAACCCTTGTGTAGTAATTTCTGGATAGCTTTGTTTGATTTTTGTCAAAATCTAAAACCTCAGTGACCAACTCTCCATTAGTCTTTGTTGCGCTGAACCTTAGGCCCAGAATTAGCAAGCTTGCCTTAGTTCGACCGCCTAAGATTAAGCCCTCTGCGGTAACCTCTATTCTGCTTCCGTACACAGGGTCACTAGGTTGTTGGTCAAGATTTACCGCAAATCCGTCAAAGGCTCCCGATGTCAACAGCTCCCTTGAGGGATTCTCTTCATCGGCATACTCGCCTGGAAGTCCCGTATCCAGAAGGACCCTGCTCTCAAAAGTGCCGTCTTTTACAACGCCATTTTTGTGAAAATCCAAGATAACATTAGATGTTAGTGCTCTAAAGTGTATCTGCTCTGTATCGAGATCTGTTTCAGTAACCCTTTGTCCATCAAAGAAGTTAACCCTAGGAAGATTTTCCCTATTGCTTTTTGACATGAAAAACTCCTACCGTTTACTCTCGATAAAGACTATATTATTAATAGAGGCTATTTGCATGAATTTTTCGAAAACTTTACCAAAGCACTTGTATGTGAGGGTTTTAGTCGATTAACTAAGTCCACAATAAGATCTTCAGTCTTTTCATCATTAATTCTGCCAAATTCATCAACAACTTCTATGTCAAAGTTGAAGATTCCTCTGTTCGGGTCTATAACATGAGCGTATTTCGGCATCACATCTATATTGTCAAAGTTTAATAGAAGAGTTGTCACATCATCCTTTTGGACCGGCAAAACAGCCTCTGTATTTGGTGTGTAATTTAGATCTATAGACTCTCCAGATGGGGAAGTCACATTGTCCCCATTTGTTCTGCTGAATCTGACGTTATCAATTCTTGCCAAAGCTGGTGCCCTCTGAATAGAGCTTCCACCTATGCATATTACTCTAAAATCATCCTTTAGAGTAATCTTTCTTGAATTTGCTGACATGCCATGTGAATTCGGACTATTCCCGTACACTAGTCCTAGTCCGTATTTTGCATTCTCATCGCCATAGGACACACTGTTTGGCGCAAAGCCGTCAACAAATAGCTTTATATTATCTTTTTTGGAATTCGCACTATAAGTGCACTTAATTCTGTGCCAAGTATTCCTTCTCCACCTTACATCTATTCCTGTTGAAATCTCTTTTTCTCCTTGTTTTATTGAAAAAATAATTTGACTCTGCTTGTTTTTGTAAATAGATATTCTTTCTCCGTTTGAGTTAGCAGGAATATAGCTGACAATCACATCGCAAAGAGTGCTCGGAAGAGCTTCTTTTAGGATAATCGTTCTTCCATCCGGAGTGATCCTCGCCCCTGTTGAGAAGTCTTTCTGAACCCCCGTTCCTCCGGTTAAGGTTCCTGTTATATCACTCCTGTATATTTCATCAAAGATTATATTATCCTCTTCAGATTTTGTTATAAATGCAGAATCCCTCTTATTCTTGGTCATAAGTCTAATATTCAACACTTCACCTGCTGGACTTGGAAGAGTTATCGTGTGCGGATTAGATGAGATAACTCTCTTTCTTTCTGCGGAAAATATATCAACATAATACCTGTCAGAGAAGTCATTTACCGTATCTAGAATCGGACTAACCCAAAATTCGATAGTTCCTTCATCCTTTCTGAAGTAAGACATGTCATTATCGATCATCACCGGGGAGTTTGTTGAAAATACACCAGATAATCCAAATTTATCGTTAACGCTCTTTGAGCTTACCAGCATATCTTTTGATCTTATAAACCTGGCATCATTAAATATTGGTCCTCCGCCAGCCTCGTGGCACTCGATAAAAGTACTCTTTGCAGAGTCTATATCAAACCCCATCTTTATCATCTTGGACTGAAAATCTTCTGGAGAATTTATTGACTCAATAAGGCTCTCTCTATCATCGAAGTCCAACTTGAACTTAAAATTTAAGCTTGTATTCAAAAATTCTTTTTGCCTTAACCTTCTAGACTGAAGGTCAATCGGATCATTTAGTGTCGTCAATAGGAGTGTTTGGTCGTCTGGACATGATGGGTTGGGAGAAAGGAAATCTCTCGTAACACTTCTTGTTCCAGACGTAACTTTCTCATGAGGCCTTGTATCGCTGGACATTTCCGTTATTATCTTCAAGTTGTCCATTACTCCGTAAAATGACCTGTCGCCAAACATGTCTGACCCAAAGTATAGCTCGCGCCCAACATTTGGGATCTTTACATTTAAGAATGCAGGATACGAAACTCTATACTTTCCAGATATCATCTCAAATGGTATGCTGCCGCTTGTTTTTGCCAAAGAAATTATAAAACTACCATTAGCGAAATCAAATACCTCAGCATACTCGCCGCTTCCATTCTGAGTCGTTATCGGATCCCTCTCCCTCAACTCTATAACGCAAGGCTCATAGTCTGGGTCTGCGATAGTTAGATCGCCCTCTATTTCAGTTACAGATAAAAATATCTTTTTTCCATCAACGTCTCCGTTCCCGGTTATGAAGAAATCCTCATATCCAGATCCATCTAATGTTTCGCCATAAACCGTAATCCTATTTCCAGAGAGGAATCCAGCACCATAACCGTCCGAATAACCATCGGGTTCTTTGCAAAAATCTATATTGTCCGAATCTATGTTTAACTGAAGATATCTTCCTCCGTTAATCTTGTTTATCATTT